>JABLTQ010064078.1_pt1 | contig 74678 bp, 52 predicted proteins | sample 7160101 | NCBI WGS metagenome assembly JABLTQ01 (sample SAMN14651228, study PRJNA627086) | human gut metagenome | isolation source: feces | host: Homo sapiens | reverse complement strand
CCGGTGCTTTCAACCGTGGAAAGGAGGGCGACGGATGCCTTTTTCGCGTTAGAAACGGTATAATTATGTGAATAGAGGTTTATTTAGGTACGTTTCGACGGACGTATCTTAAAATATTTAACGTGCAATTTTCTAATTGGGACGATTTTGCGAAAATGTGCGTTACCCCAAAATGCCCAATCAGGAAATTTTGATGTTAATATCCGGAAAACGATGTCTTTTTGATAAACCGTTCATGGGGAAAATGTAGGGGTGACCTGATGGGCACGTCCGCGAGAGGCTATTCTACCTTATATATGTTCATGTCGTCCTGGAAATCGTGCAGGAGGTCAAAGAGGTCATGTTCGCCCGCCTTGCGCGCCTTGATGACCATCGTCACCTGGTAGGTCGCGGCGCTCTCGTGGTTGACCTGTTCCATCTGATAGGAAGCGATGATGAAGTCGTGCTCCAGCAGGCGTTCGCGGACGGCATTGACCACCTCACGTTTCGTCGTGGAGAACTCCATGTAGGAGCTGCGCATGCCGATGCTCTTGAACAGATAGCTGAGCAGCTCCAGTCCCATGAGTGTCAGGACCGCAGCCGAAATGCCGAGCCAGTACATCCCCGCTCCAATGGTCATTCCGATACCCGACGTGACCCATATGCCGGCAGCGGTCGTCAGGCCTCTCACTATCTGCTTCTGGAAGATGATGGTACCGGCTCCGATAAAGCCGATGCCGGTGACGACCTGCGAGGCGATGCGGCTCGGGTCCAGGCTCACACCGGGGTGGTCGATCACCGCCATGAAGCCATATTGCGACAGAATCATGAGCAGGGCGCTGCCCAGCGACACAAGGAAGTGCGTCCGGTAACCCGCCTCCTTGGCACGATACTCGCGGTCCAGCCCGATGAGCGCACCGAGCACCCCGGCGAGAAACAAACGGAAGATGAATTCAAGAGTCATGTTCATGCTGTGGATAGTTAAGTGTTGGTCCTTGTCAATTGTCCATCGCCCCGAACCGGATGACCGTTCCGCCATCGCTGCCGGCATGGCGGCGCAGGAGGTCCTGCAGGTAGGCACCAGCCTCCTCCAGTCCTTCCCGTCCGCTGTAACCGTTGATGATGGCCAGCAGACGGGTGGTGCCGAGGGTCAGCTTGGTGCGTTCGTGGTCGCTCGTCGGTGTGCCGATGCCCCCGAGCGCGTCGCGGTAGACGGGCAGCCCCTCGATGTTGAACGTGCCGCGCCCGATGCCCTCATAGGGTTCTCCCGGACGGCCGATGCCCAGGGTGAGCGTGTCCCCCTCAATCTTGTCGGCATCAAATCCCCCGATGGAGTAACCGCTGGCGATGGAGACCACGTTGATGAGGTCGACCAGCGTGTCTATCTGGTAGAGCGGACTGCCCTTGAGGATGCGTCGGCAGAGGGCTTCCGATGACGGACGGTAGCGGCTGGGGTCCTTGCCGCACCGCTTGTATGCCTCGCGCGTCGCCTGGATGGGGCGCATCGTCTTGATGGAGTCGGTGGTGTAGCGGGCACGGTAGTCCGCGGTGAAACGTTCGATTTCCTCCCAAAGTGGCTCGCAGTAGGCACTGTTCTGCACCCGGGCGAGCACGGCCAGCCCGCAGAAGTCGGGGCAGGCGTTCCTGATTTCGTCAGATAAGAGTATGCGCATGGATGTGTCGATATGCTGTTTTGCAAGCAAAATTAGCCATTTTGAGACAGATTCGTAGCATAAAGGCGGTTCTAAATGAACAAGAAGGCAACGAATTTGGCGTTCGTCCTGAATTTTTCCCCATGCAAGGGAGACGGAATAGAAAAGATGCACTATTTTTGCAGGGAGTTATATATGACAAGGATAAGCATGAAGACTGACTCGCAGTTCTTGATTGACATAGACCGTATCTTGGAAACTAAGGCAGGGGCGAAAGCAAAGTATGTACCCCGCTTCGTGGTGTCCTACCTGAAGCGCATCGTCCATCAGGACGAAATCAACGGGTTCCTGCGCAGCGTGGAAGGGAAAGTCGGCGTGGACTTTCTGGAGGAAGGGATGAAGTTCCTCGACACGAAGCTGGACGTGCATGGGCTGGAGAACCTGCCCGACGACGGACGGCTCTGCACGTTCGTGAGCAATCATCCCCTGGGCGGACAGGACGGCGTGGCGCTGGGCTACCTGCTCGGCAAGCATTACGACGGGCGCATCAAATACCTGGTCAACGACCTGCTGATGAACCTCAAGGGTCTTGCCCCCCTCTTCATCCCCATCAACAAGACAGGCTCGCAGGCCAAGGACTTCCCGCTCATGGTGGAAGCCGGCTTCAACTCGGACTGTCATATCATCATGTTCCCTGCCGGGCTTTGCTCCCGTCGGCACAACGGTGTCATCCGGGACCTGGAGTGGAAGAAGACCTTCATCGTGAAGAGCGTGCAACACCAGCGCGACATTGTCCCCATACACTTCGAGGGGCGCAACTCCGACTTCTTCTACAACCTGGCGAACGTATGCAAGGCGTTGGGCATCAAGTTCAACATCGCCATGCTCTATCTCGCCGACGAGATGTTCAAGAACCGCCACAAGACCTTCCGCGTCACCATCGGCAAGCCCATCCCCTGGCAGACATTTGACAAGAGCCGGACACCGGCACAGTGGGCAGCGTACGTGAAAGAGTCGGTCTATAAGTTGTAAACCAGCATAAAGCAAATAAAAATCTATGGAAGAAATCATCGCACCGATACCCAAGGAAGTACTGAAGTCGGAGCTGACCGAAGACAAGCGTCTTCGTTTTACGAACAAGAGCAACAACGAAATCTACATAGTGACGTACCAGGACTCGCCGAACGTGCTGCGCGAGATCGGACGTCTGCGCGAAATCGCCTTCCGGGCTGCCGGCGGCGGGACGGGACTGCCCTACGACCTCGACGAGTATGACACGATGGAGAACCCCTACAAGCAGCTCGTCGTGTGGAATCCGGAGGCGGAAGAGATTCTCGGCGGTTACCGTTACCTGCGCGGCACGGACGTACAGTTCGACGAGAACGGACAGCCGAAGCTGGCGACCGCCCACCTGTTCCACTTCTCCGACCGCTTCCTGACGGACTTCCTGCCCACGACCATCGAGCTGGGACGTTCGTTCGTCACCCTCGAATACCAGTCGACCCGCGCAGGCTCGAAGGGGCTATTCGCCCTCGACAACTTGTGGGACGGCCTGGGAGCACTCACCGTGGTCATGCCCGAGGTGAAGTACTTCTTCGGAAAGATGACCATGTATCCTTCGTACAACCGCTTCGGGCGGGACATGATCCTCTACTTCCTCAACAAGCACTTCGAGGACAAGGACAACCTCATCACACCGTTGAAGCCCCTCCAGCTGGAGACGGACCCGGAGCTGCTGAAGACTATCTTCTGTAAGGAAACGTTCAAGGAGGACTACAAGATACTGAACACCGAGGTGCGCAAGCTGGGCTACAACATTCCCCCGCTGGTGAATGCCTACATGGGGCTGTCGCCGACCATGCGCATGTTCGGCACTGCCATCAATTACGGCTTCGGCGACGTCGAGGAGACCGGCATCCTGATTGCCGTCGACGAGATTCTGGAGGAGAAGCGCATCCGCCACATCGAGTCCTTCGTCAAGCAGCACCCCGAAGCCCTGAAAATCACTTCCGGCGCCAACCGGGTCATCTACGAGTCCAAGCAGTAGGCGCCGGCAGTTCCTGCCCGCCTCACACCGCCGGGAGGCTGTTGCCGTTGATTTTGCGGTAGAGGTCCAGCGCGTAGATGTCCGTCATGCCCGACAGGTAGTCGAGCACCGCCTGGATGCGCCCGTAGAGCGTGGGTGCATGCACGTCGTACTGGTCGGACACGCGGTTGATGAGCAGTTGCGAGTAAGCCTTCTCGGGCGACATGACCGCGTCGATGAGCAGGTCGAGCAGGGTCATGATGACCTTGAAACCGGCAAGCTCGATGTCCACCACGTCCTTCGAACGGTAGATGCTGGCGTATGCCTTGCGCGAACATGCCTCGTACGCCGCGTGCACCTCGGGGCTGATGTGGTCGATGAGGCTCCCCTTGAACGTCCCTGCCAACAGCTCCTCCTCGTGCTCGACAAAGGCACGGGTACACTCCTTCACCAAGACTCCGATGACCGACGAACGCAGGTAGGCGACCTGCTCGTTCACGTCCTGCACCATGCGGCAGACCTCGGCAATGTGCGTCCGCTTCTCCTCACCGAAGAAGCCGAGGAACAGTTGCCGTATCTCCTCCGTACCCACCAGTTTCAACTTGTGGGCATCCTCCATGTCCATCACCTGATAGCAGATGTCGTCCGCCGCTTCCACCAGGTAGACCAGCGGATGGCGCACGTAGCGTAGGGGCGCGCCCTCACGGCTCAGGCGCACCATGCCCAGTTCGTCGGCAATGCGTCGGAAGTCGTCTGCCTCACTGACGAAAAAGCCGAACTTGGGCTTATGCAGTGCCAGCGACGAGGCGTAGGGATACTTGACTATCGAAGCCAGGGTCGTGTAGGTCATCACGAAGCCGCCCCTGCGGCGCCCGATGAACTGGTGGGTCAGCAGACGGAAAGCATTGGCATTGCCTTCGAAGTGAATCAGGTCCTGCCACTCCTCCTCCGAGAGGTGTTCGCGCAGACGCAGTCCGTTGCCTTCCGAGAAATACGTTCCGATGGCACGCTCGCCCGAGTGCCCGAAAGGCGGATTGCCCATATCATGCGCCAGGCAGGCCGCCGAGACGATGGCGCCGATTTCCGTCAGGTGGGTGTCAGCCAGCTCGGGATGCAGCGCCAGCAGCTGTTTGGCGGAGTCATTGCCCAGCGAGCGTCCCACACAGGAGACCTCCAGGCTGTGCGTCAGCCGGTTGTGGACGAAGATGCTGCCCGGCAGGGGAAAGACCTGTGTCTTGTTCTGCAAGCGCCGGAACGGAGCTGAGAAGATGAGGCGGTCATAGTCCCGCTGGAACTCCGTGCGGTCGTCCTTCTTGCGGGCATGAAGTTCCTCCAGGCCGAAGCGTTTGTTCGATAAGAGTTGGTTCCAGTTCATAGCGGAGTGTCACGTTAGTACGGATGCAAAGTTACAATACGCTTAAATAATTGAAAATCTTTTCCGCTATGTTTTTCGAATTACGTACTTTCGCAGGACAGAACACGTACTGACAGATTATGAACGTAGAAATCATCAATAAATCCAGACATCCCCTGCCGGCATACGCCACGCCGCTGTCCGCCGGCATGGACCTCCGAGCCAACCTCGACCAGCCCATCGTCCTGAAGCCCCTCCAACGCTGCCTCGTCCCCACGGGGCTGTACATCGCCCTGCCCGCAGGCTATGAAGCACAGGTACGTCCCCGCAGCGGGCTTGCCATCAAGAAGGGCATCGGCGTGCTCAACGCTCCCGGCACCATCGACGCCGACTACCGCGGGGAGATTTGTGTCATCCTCGTCAACCTCTCACCGGACGACTTCGTGATCGAGGACGGCGAACGCATCGCCCAGCTCGTCGTGGCACGCCATGAGCAGGTCACCTGGAACGAAGTCGACACGCTCGACGACACCGAACGCGGCGCCGGTGGCTTCGGTCACACCGGCAAGCACTAAAGACCCCCAACCTCCACTCCGACTACCGACAATGAAACGAACCCCCACCCTCCTACTCCGACGTCTGGTGCTGTGCTGCGCCTGGCTCAGCCTGCTCGCGCTGGCTGCCTCCTGCGGCTCGTCGGCACGCGCCACCCGTCAGCCGGACACCGCCACGGCAACCGTCACCGAGAAAGCCTTGACCGAGGACGAGCAGCGCAAGTTCGAATATTTCCTCATCGAGGCCTCACGGCTCAAGCAGTCCGGTGACTATGACGCTGCCCTGGAGATGTATGAGCACTGCCTCAGCATTGACCCGACGTCCGGCGCCGTCCTCTATGAGATGGCCTACTTCTACACGATGCTCAACCAGGCGGACAAGGCGCAGGACTGCTTCGAGCGCGCCGTCGCCGTCAACCCCGACAACTTCTGGTACAAACAGACGCTGGCGGCGTTCTACCAGCGTGCCGGGCAGCCGGACAAGGCAATCGCCGTCTATGAGTCCATGGCGGCACAGTTTCCCCAACGCAGCGAACCGCTCCTGGCACTCGTGAGCCTCTACGGCGAGAAGCAGGACAACCCGAACGTCATCCGCACCCTCGACCGCCTGGAGGTCAAGGAGGGAAAGTCCGAGCAGTTCAGCATGGAGAAGTTCCGCATCTACCTGCAGATGGACAGCACCGCGCACGCCTTCAACGAGATAGAGAAGCTCGTGAAGGAATATCCGAACGACACACGCTACAAGCTCATACTCGGAGGCGTCTACCTGGACAACGACCGGATGGACGACGCCTATGCCACCTTCCGCGGCGTACTGGACGAAGAGCCGGACAACCCCCAGGCTCAGCTCGCCGTGGCAAGCTACTACCAGCGTCAGGGCAACGACTCGCTCTACAACGCCTGCCTCGACCGCGCCCTGCTCAACGAGAAGCTCGACACACCCACCCGGCTCGACATCATGCGCCAGCTCATCATCGACAGCGAACAGACGGGCAACGGCGACACGACCCGCATCATGGACATGTTCCGACGCATCCTCCCGCTCGAACGTGAGAGCGCGGACCTGAGCATGCTCTGCGCCCAGTACATGATTACGAAGCAAATGCCCGACGACCGCATCAAGCCCGTGCTCTACCACATCCTGGAAATAGAGCCGGACAATACCGTCGCACGCCTCCAGCTGCTGAGCTATGCCGTCAAGAAGGACGACTACAACGACGCCATCGCCATCTGCCGCCCGGCACTGGAGTACAACCCCGAAGTCATCGAGTTCTACTACTACCTCGGGCTCTCCTACTACCAGGTGGACCGCACCGACGAGGCGCTCGCCACCTTCAGCAAAGGCGTCGAGCAGGCCACTGAGAAAAGTGACAAGGAACTCATCTCCAACTTCTATCAGCTCATGGGGGACATCTACCACGAGAAGCAGAACAACCAGCTGGCATACGCCGCCTACGACTCCTCGCTCGTCTACAACCCCGAGAACATCGGCACGCTCAACAACTACGCCTACTACCTCTCCCTCGAAAGGAAAGACCTCGACCGGGCGGAAGAGATGAGCTACAAGACCGTCAAGGCGGAACCGCAGAACGCCACCTATCTGGACACCTACGCCTGGATCCTCTTCGAGAAGGGCCGCTATGCCGAGGCGAAGCTCTACATCGACGATGCCATCAAGAACGAACAGTCGCCCGGAGCTGCCGTCTGGGAACACTGCGGCGACATCTACTACATGACCGGCGATACCGAGAAGGCGCTGGAGTTCTGGCGGAAGGCGCTGGAGATGGAAGACAACGAGTCCAAGACACTTGAACGTAAGATCAAACTGAAGAAATACATAGCCGAATGAAAGCGTGGAAACAGATTACCCTGTGCTGCCTTGTCGCAGCTGCCGGACTGCTCACCGGATGTAAGTCGTCCCGTGGTGTGACGGGCAAAAGTCCGTCCGCAGGAAGCCTCAACCGGACGGAACGCGTGGAGCGGGTCCTCGCACAGGCCCCGCAAACCGAGTGCATCAACGCCAAGATGCGCTTCTCCCTGCAACTGGGGGAGAAGGACTTCTCCATCGGGGGCAACTTCCGCATGAAGAAGGACGACGTTATCCAGCTCTCGCTCGTGGGCTTCGGCATCATCGAGGGCGGGCGCATCGAGTTCACCCGGGACTCCGTCCTGCTGGTCGACCGCCTGCACCACCAGTATATCTCCGTGGCATACAACGATGTTGCCTTCCTGCGGGAGTCCCAAGTGGACTTTTACACACTCCAGGCACTCTTCTGGAACGAGCTCATCCTGCCGGGACTGCAGCACGTCACCCCTGCCGAGGCACGCCACTTTGACGTCAGCCGGGAGGGCGACAGCGTGGTGCTCACCGGCGACGGGAACCGCAGGCTGGCATACCGCTTCTTCACCTCCCTCGTGACGGGACTGCTGGAGCGCACCGAGATCAGCTCACGCTCCGACTACCGCCTGGACTGGACCTACGGCGACTTCGTGGACCTGGGAGGCGCGAAGTATCCTGCCCAGATGCGCATCGAGCTTTTCGGGCTGCGCACGTCGGCAGTGATGACGCTCTCGCTCAACCGTATCGGTACCGACAGCGGATGGGCGACACGGACACAGGTGTCGAAACGCTACGAACGGATCGACCCTGCCAAGCTCATCGACCGGCTGATGAAGATGTAAGCCTTCGTCCGCGGTGGACTCCCGACCGACGGACCGACGGAACCGCTTCCGCCTGACACGCACTTTAACCCAACGAACGTAAGACCTGCCCTATGAACAGACTGTGGATTTGCCTGATAGCCTTATGCCTGACCTTTCCTCTTGCAGCACAGACCAACCGGAAGATTCAGGAGTTGCAGGAACGCCGTGGCGCCCTGCAGAAGGAAATTGCCGCATCGGAACAAATGCTGCTCTCCACGCAGAAGGACGTGCGCAGCCAGCTCAACGACCTCAAGGTGCTGGGCGGGCAGATAGACATGCGCCGCAAACTCATCGCCTCCATCGTCGATGACATGAAAGCGCTCGACAGCGAGTTGGTCACCCTCCGCGGACAGCTGGGCTACCTGCAACGCCAGCTGGACGACCGGCGGGAGAAGTACGCCACGTCCGTGAAATATCGCCACAAGAACCGCAGCATGGAGGAGAAGCTCATGTTCATCTTCTCCGCCGAGGAGCTGTCGCAAATCTACCGACGCCTGCGCTACGTCCGCGAGTACGGGGACTTCCAGCGACGGCAAGCCGAGGAAATCGTCCGCAAGCAACAGGAGATACAGGCGAAGCAGGCGGAACTGACCCAGGTGCGCAACGAGAAGAGCAACCTGCTGGGCTTGCAGTCCGCTGAACAGGACAAGCTGGAGAAACAGGAGCAGGCACAGCGCACCCTCGTGGCAAGTCTGCAGAAGAAGCAGAAGGGACTGCAAAACGAACTGGCGCAGAAGCGCCGCCAGGCGGAACGGCTGAACGCACAGATTGACCGCCTCATCGAGGCAGAGATTGCCGCCGCCAAGAAGCGTGCCGAGGAGGAGGCACGCCGACGGGCTGCCGCCGCAAAGAAACGTCCGTCCTCCTCCACCGGGACGACGAAGGAGACCTCGAAAGCAGCTCCCATGGAAGCCTACAAGACCGACAGCGGCGACCGCCGCCTCTCTGCCACCTTCGAACGCAACAAGGGCATCCTGCCCGTCCCCATCACCGGGGGCTACCTCGTCGTGGAGCATTACGGAAGGCAGAACCTGCCCGGGCTCACCCACGTGACGCTCGACAACAAGGGCATCGACATCAAGGGCCGTCCGGGGGCACAGGCGCGTGCCATCTTCGACGGGGAGGTGTCGGCGGTGTTCCAGTATAACGGCATGACGAACGTACTGGTGCGCCACGGGAGCTACATCTCCGTCTACTGCAACCTCAAGTCGACTCACGTCAGACGCGGACAGCAGGTGAAGACGCGTGACACGCTGGGCGAAGTGGCTGCCGACCCGTCGGGCAACCTGGTCCTGCACTTCCAACTCCGCAAGGAGACGGCACGACTCAACCCGGAGGCATGGCTGAAGCTCTAGGTGCCACCGGAACTGTGCCCCATCATCCAGAAAAGGTCCACACGTCAAACAAACATTACAAATTTACAGCTCGAAAAGAACCGTCCCATTCCTCGCTTCGTACGGACCTGTCCGCAGCGTCGTACGGACGCGTCCGTACGAGCGTAGTGACCCATCCGTACGAGCGTACGGACGCGTCCGTATGAAGTTAAAAAACCTTTCATAAAATAATACCTGTAAATCAGCTCCTTACGACGGCTCTATCCGAACGGACGGATGAAGTGGAAACGAGTTTTCCGTCCGTTCGTCCGTTTTGAAAAAATCCAACAAGATGAAGGGACGGCACATGCCTTCCGCCCGTCCGCCTGCCCCTGCTTGCACTCGCTGACGGGACGGGAACACGCACCGCAGCGTCCTTGCCGCGCGCCGTTCGTCCGGCGTCCGTCGAAAACGGCGGACGGACGCGGCGTTTTTCAACACTGTGTTGATAACTAAATAGGCTCTTTTTCGCACAAAGAGCATGCGCAGTACACGATTATTGAGTACCTTTACACCCAAATTCGCCGTCAGGGGCGACAACGATGCAACAACTTAAACATCAGAGACTCACTATGAGCGAAGGACCAGTCTACCATATCCCCGTCCTGCTGCATCCCAGCGTGGACGGCATGAACATACAGCCCGGAGGAATCTATGTCGACGTGACCTTCGGCGGCGGCGGACACTCGCGCGAGATACTGCGCCGCATGGACGACACCGCCCGCCTCTACAGCTTCGACCAGGATGAGGACGCGGAAAAGAACATCGTCGACGACCTGCGGTTCACGTTCGTGCGGAGCAACTTCCGCTACCTCCACAACTTCCTGCGCTACTACCACCACGAACAGGTGGATGCCATCCTTGCCGACCTGGGCGTGTCGTCCCACCACTTCGATGACAGCGAAAGGGGCTTCTCGTTCCGCTTCGAGGGCAAGCTCGACATGCGCATGAACAAGCGGTCGGGACTGACGGCTGCCGACGTGGTGAACACCTACAGCGAGGAGCGTCTGGCAGACCTGTTCTACCTTTACGGGGAACTGAAGAACAGCCGCAAGCTTGCCGCCACACTGGTCAAGGCTCGTGCGTCGGCACCGCTGACGACCATCGAGGAGTTTCTCGCCGTCGTGAAGCCGCTCTTCGGACGCGAACGTGAGAAGAAAGAGCTTGCCAAGGTGTTCCAGGCACTGCGCATCGAGGTGAACCAGGAGATGGAGGCGCTCAAGGAGATGCTCGCCGCCGCGGTCAGGGTGCTCAAGCCGGGCGGACGCCTGGTGGTCATCACCTACCACTCGCTGGAGGACCGCCTCGTGAAGAACCTCATGAAGACGGGCAACACCGAGGGGCGCGTGGTGAAGGATTTCTTCGGACGGGTGGAAACTCCCTTCCGCCTGGTCACGAACAAAGTCATCGTCCCCGATGAAGCCGAGCAGCAACGCAATCCCCGCTCGCGGAGCGCCAAGCTGCGCATCGCCGAACGGACGGCAACAGACACGGAACAACAGGCAACCGAAAACGATTAATCACTATGGAAGAAGAAGACAAGACTACCGCAATACCCGCCCCCGAGCAGCCGGAGGAGAAGCACCAGCCGTCAGCTGAAGACGGCGAGGAGAAGCTCTCGTTCAAAAGCTTCCTAGGCGGCGACATCCTGACCCATAAGTTCCTGCGCCGGCAGTTCTGGCTGCTGGTGATGCTCGTGGTGTACGGCATCCTCTACATCGGAAACCGCTATGCCTGCCAGCAGCAAATCATCGCCATCGACCGGATGAAGAAGGAGCTGACCAACATGAAGTACAACGCGCTCACACGCTCGTCTGAACTGACGGAGAAGAGCCGGCAGTCGAAAATCGAGGAGTACGTCTCCAAGGAGAAGAGTACCCTCCAGACATCGACCAACCCACCCTACCTAATCAAGTAAGCCTATGGCGAAGCATAAGAACATACTCACACGCTACCTCGCCCTCATCGTCCTGATGGTGGTCGTGGGCATCTCCATCATCGTGAAGGCGGGCGTCATCATGTTCGGGGAGAGGGACTACTGGCACACCGTGGCGGAACGGTACGTCTCGGAGAATGTGCCGGTGAAGGCCACACGCGGCAACATCCTCTCTGCCGACGGCCAGCTCATGGCGAGCAGCCTGCCGGAATACAAAATTTACATGGACTTCAAGGCAGGAGGCAAGGAGAAAGACTCCCTCCTGATGGCACACCTCGACGAGATATGCAAGGGGATGCACAGGATACTCCCCGACCGCAGCGTGGCGGAGTTCAAGGCGACCTTCAAGAAGGGACGCAAACTGGGCGCACGCCACTACCCGCTCTACCCCTACCGCATCTCGTTCACCCAGTTCCAGGAAATCAAGCAGCTGCCCGTCCTGGAACGTTCCAAGAACAAGAGCGGCCTCATCGGCGAACCGTTCAACCAGCGCAAGAAGCCCTTCGGCTCGCTGGCACGACGGACGCTGGGCGAGTTGTTCCCCTCGAAAGACTCTGCCATCAGCGGACTGGAGCTGTCGTTCGACTCGCTCCTGCGCGGTACGCCGGGCATCGCCCACCGGCAGAAGGTGATGGGCGCGAACGGAGTGCTCATCGTCGATCGCCGGCCGGTGGACGGGTGCGACATCATCAGCACCATCGACGTGGACATGCAGGACATCGCAGAGAAGGCACTCATGGACAAGCTGAAGGAAATCAATGCCGACTGGGGGACGGCAGTTCTGATGGAAGTCGCCACGGGCGACGTGAAGGCTATCGTGAACCTGACAAAAACCGGCGACAGCCTCTACTATGAGAAGGACAACTGGGCTGTGGGCAGCATGATGGAGCCGGGCTCCACCTTCAAGACCGCCTCCATCATGGTGGCGATGGAGGACGGATACATCACCCCCGACTACGAAGTGGACACGGGCAACGGCATCCGCATGATGTACCGCCGCCCCATGCGCGACCACAACTGGCACCGCGGCGGCTACGGCAAAATCAATGTGAGCCGCATCCTCGAGGTGTCGTCCAACGTGGGCGTGTCGTCCATCATCGACCAGTTCTACCACGACGATCCGCAACGCTTCGTCAACGGACTGAAACGCATGAGCCTCGACAAGCCCCTGCACCTCCAGGTGCCGGGAGAAGGCACGCCCTACATCAAGGGACCCAAGGAACGGAAGAACTTCTCGCTGACGTCGCTGCCGTGGATGAGCATCGGATACGAGACCATGATTCCGCCCATCAACATCCTGACGTTCTATAACGCCATCGCCAACAACGGGACGATGGTGCGCCCGCGCTTCGTCACCGCTGCCATGCAGGGAGACGAGGTGGTGGAGGAGTACCCGGTGGAAGTCATCAACCCGAAAATCTGCTCCGACACGACCCTGACGCGGATACGCACCATCCTGCGGCGCGTGGTGAGCCAAGGCCTTGCCAAGCCCGCCGGCAGCAAGCAGTTCAGCGTGTCGGGCAAGACGGGCACGGCGCAGGTGTCGCAAGGCGCGTCGGGCTACAAGTCGGGCACGGTGAAGTATCTCGTAAGCTTCTGCGGCTTCTTCCCGTCCGAGCACCCGAAATACAGCATGATTGTCTCCATCCGCATCCCTCATGGCCCTGCTTCGGGCGGACTGATGGCGGGCAGCGTGTTCAGCCGCATAGCCGAACGCGTGTACGCCAAGGACCTGACGCTGCGGCTGGAGGATGCCATCGATTCCACTTCGGTGGTCGTCCCCACGGTGAAGGACGGCGACCTGGCTGAGACGGAGACGGTGCTGCAGGCTCTCCAGGTGAAGACTCGCCGTGCACCCGGCGTGGGCGACAGCCCGTGGGCTACGTTCCACAGCGACTCCGTGGCGGTCAGCCTGAAACCGCTTGCCTTCCGCAAGGGGCTGGTCCCCAACGTACGCGGCATGGGTGCGAAAGACGCCGTCTATGCGCTCGAACAGTCCGGGCTGCGTGTCCGGATGGAAGGCGTGGGACACGTCTACTACCAGAGCATCCTGCCCGGAAGCCGTGTATCAAAGGGCGCGGCGGTAGTGATACGATTACGCAATTAACTGATTATAACCACCCGGAGCCTCCACCGGAGGTTCCCAAACCTGAACTGTTATGAAACTGGAAAGACTGCTTGAACACATCAAGATAAACAACCTGAGCGGCGACCCGCAGTGCGACATCACGGGCGTGAACATCGACTCGCGCCGCATTGCCGGGGGACACCTCTTCATCGCCCTCCGCGGTACACAGACGGACGGACATGCCTACATCGGCAAGGCCATCGAACTGGGGGCACGCGCCATCCTCTGCGAGACCCTGCCCGACACGCTCGCCGAGGGCGTGACCTACGTCGTGGTGGACAGTACCGAAGACGTCGTGGGACAGGTCGCTACCACCTTCTACGGCGACCCGACCTCTAAGGTGGAACTGGTGGGAGTGACCGGCACCAACGGCAAGACGACCATCGCTACCTTATTATATAAGATGTTCCGGCACTTCGGTTACAAGGTGGGACTCCTCTCCACCGTGTGCAACTACATTGACGACGAGGCTATCCCGACCGACCACACCACGCCGGACCCCATCACGCTCAACGCCTTGCTCGGACGCATGGCCGACGAGGGGTGCAAGTACGTCTTCATGGAGGTCAGCTCGCACTCCGTCGCCCAGAAGCGTATCGGGGGACTCCGCTTTGCCGGGGGCATCTTCACGAACCTGACACGCGACCATCTGGACTATCACAAGACGTTCGAGAACTACCTCAAGGCGAAGAAGGCCTTCTTCGACGGACTGCCCAAGAGCGCCTTCGCCCTGACCAATGCCGACGACCGCAACGGCATGGTCATGGTGCAGAACACCCGTGCCCGCGTGGCGACCTACTCGCTCCGCAGTCTGTGCGACTTCCAGGGCAAAGTGCTGGAGGACGGTTTCGAAGGCATGCTGATGGACATCAACGGCACGGAGGTCAACGTGCAGTTCATCGGTCGTTTCAATGCGTCCAACCTGCTGGCGGTCTACGGGGCCGCCGTCCTGCTGGGCAAGAAGCCCGAGGACGTGCTGGTGGCACTGAGCCTGCTCCGCCCCGTTGCCGGACGATTTGACGCCCAGCGTTCGCCGGACGGGTACACCGCCATCGTCGACTACGCCCACACCCCCGATGCCCTGGAGAATGTGCTCAATGCCATCCACGAGGTGCTCCGCGGCCAGGGTCATGTCATCACCGTGGTGGGAGCCGGCGGCAACCGCGACAAGGGCAAGCGTCCGCTGATGGCACAGGAGGCTGCCCGCCAGAGCGACCGCCTCATCATCACGTCCGACAACCCCCGCTTCGAGGAACCGCAAGCCATCATCGACGACATGCTCGCCGGGCTGACCGCAGAGGACAAGCGGAAGACCCTCTCCATCGTCGACCGTCGCGAAGCCATCCGCACTGCCTGTCTGCTCGCCCAACCGGGTGATGTCATCCTGGTGGCAGGCAAGGGACACGAGGACTATCAGGAGATAAAAGGCGTGAAACACCACTTCGACGACCGCGAAATCATCCGCGACCTATTTGCTAACCACTAACCAACGACAGACGAATGCTCTACTATCTCTTCAAATACCTTGAGGGGCTCGACTTCCCCGGAGCGCGCATGTTCGGCTACGTGTCGTTCCGCTCGCTCATCGCCATCATCCTGGCGTTGCTCATCTCCTCCATCTTCGGGCAGTACTTCATCACCCTGCTGAAGCGCAAGCAGATTTCCGAGGAACAACGCGATGCCAGCATCGACCCCTTCAATACCGGCAAGGTGGGCGTGCCCACCATGGGCGGCATCATCATCATCGTCGCCATACTCATCCCCTGCCTGCTGCTGGGGAGGCTGGACAACATCTACATGGTGCTGATGCTCATCACCACGGTGTGGCTGGGCACACTGGGCTTCCTCGATGACTACATCAAGACCTTCAAGCACGACAAGGAGGGACTGCACGGGAAGTTCAAAATCATCGGACAGGTCGGACTGGGACTCATCGTCGGTCTGACACTCTATCTCAGCCCCGACGTGGTGATACGCAAGAACATCGAGCACCGCCAGGTGAACAACACCGTCGCCATCGTCCATGAGAGCCAGGCGGAGAAGTCTACCCAGACCACCATCCCCTTCTTCAAGAACAACAACCTGGACTATGCCGACCTCGTGGGCTTCATGGGCGAGCACAAGGAGGCCGCGGGCTGGGTGCTCTTCGTCCTCGTCACCATCTTCGTGGTCACTGCGGTCTCGAACGGCGCGAACCTCAACGACGGCATGGACGGCATGGCTGCGGGCAACTCCGCCATCATCGGCGTGACACTCGGCATCCTCGCCTACGTCTCCAGCCACATCGAGTACGCCAGCTACCTGAACATCATGTATATCCCGGGAAGTGAGGAGCTGGTCATCTTCATCTGCGCCTTCATCGGTGCGCTCATCGGCTTCCTGTGGTACAATGCCTACCCGGCACAGATATTCATGGGCGACACGGGCAGCCTCACCATCGGCGGCATCATCGCCGTGTTCGCCATCATCATCCACAAGGAGCTGCTCATCCCTATCTTGTGCGGCGTGTTCCTCGTGGAGAACCTCTCGGTCATCCTTCAGGTGCGCTACTACAAGAGTGGGAAAAAGAAGGGCGTAAAGCAGCGTCTGTTCAAGCGGACGCCCATCCACGACCACTTCCGCACCACCCTGGCGCAGCTCGACCCGAATTGCAGCTATGTATTCACCAAGCCTGCCAACGCCTTCCATGAATCGAAAATCACCGTCCGCTTCTGGATTGTGACCATCGTGCTGGCGGCAATCACTATAATCACACTTAAAATCAGATGACAATGAAACGTATTGTTGTTTTAGGAGCCGGCGAGAGCGGAGCCGGCGCAGCTGTCCTTGCCAAGGTCAAAGGCTTTGATGTGTTCGTGTCGGACCTGTCGGCCATCAAAGATAAGTACAAGCAGATGCTCGACAGCAGAGGCATCGCCTGGGAGGAGGGCCATCACACGGAATCGCTCATCCTCAATGCCGACGAAGTCATCAAGAGCCCCGGCATCCCCAACGACGCCCCCATGGTGCTCCGCGTGAAGGAGAAGGGCATCCCCGTCATCTCTGAGATAGAGTTTGCCGGGCGCTACACCCACGCCAAGATGATCTGTATCACGGGCAGCAACGGGAAGACCACCACGACCTCGCTCATCTATCACATCTTCCGCAGCGCAGGGCTGAACGTCGGTCTGGCAGGAAACATCGGACAGAGCCTCGCCCTGCAGGTCGCCGAGAAGGACTATGACTACTACATCATCGAGCTGAGCAGCTTCCAGCTCGACAACATGTACAACTTCCGGGCAAACATCGCCGTGCTGATGAACATCACGCCCGACCACCTCGACCGCTACGACCACAACATGCAGAACTACATCGACGCCAAGTTCCGCATCATACAGAACCAGACGCAGGACGACGCCTTCATCTTCTGGAATGACGACCCCATCATCCGCCGCGAACTGAAGAAGTACGGCATCCAGGCAAAGCTCTGCCCGTTCTCCGAGCTGAAGGAGCAGGGCGTCATCGCCTACACCGAGGACAACAAGCTCTATTTCACCGAACCCATCGCCTTCAACATGGAGGAGGAGGAACTGGCACTCACCGGTACCCACAACCTGTACAACTCCATGGCAGCAGGCATCTCCGCCAACCTCGCAGGCATCCGCAAGGAGACCATCCGCGAAGCCCTCAGCGACTTCAAGGGGGTACCCCACCGCCTGGAGAAAGCCGGCACGGTCGACGGCGTGGAATACATCAACGACTCCAAAGCCACCAACGTCAACTCCTGCTGGTACGCCCTGCAAAGCATGACCACACCCACCGTGCTCATCCTTGGCGGCAAGGACAAGGGCAACGACTACAACGAAATCAAGGACCTCGTGGCACAGAAGTGCCGCGCCCTCGTCTACATGGGACTGCACAACGAGAAGCTGCACGACTTCTTCGACCCCATGGGATTGCCCGTAGCCGATGTCCGCAGCATGGCGGATGCCATCGACGCCGCCCGCCGCATGGCACAACCCGGCGACACCGTCCTGCTCAGCCCCTGCTGCGCCAGCTTCGACCTCTTCAAGAGCTACGAAGACCGCGGCGACCAGTTCAAGGCATGCGTCCGGGCCCTCCGGTCCTAACCTCTAACTCTCAGGCTTATGGAACTTCTCAAAAACCTCTTCAAAGGTGACAAGGTCGTGTGGGCTGTGTTCCTGCTCCTCTGCCTCACCTCCGTCCTCGAAGTGTTCAGCGCGAGCAGTACGCTGGCCTTCCAGACGGGAAACTACACGTCACAGATTATCCGCCACACCGGATTCCTTGTTGGCGGTGCGGCCCTGGCTATCGGCGTGCAGTTCATCCCCCTGCGTGTGTTCAAGCTCGCCCCGCTGTTGCTGCTCTTTACGTGGATTTGCCTCATCCTGATGCAATGCGGACTGGGTGTGGAAAAGAACGATGGCATACGCTGGTTCAAAATCTTCGGTGTGCCTTTCCAACCCTCCGAGCTGGCAAAGATGGGACTCATCATCACGGTCGCCATCATCCTCTCACATTTCCAGGAAGAGAAGGGTTCCTCCCGCACCGCCTTCAAGTGGATACTCGGTTGCACCATCCCTACCCTCCTGCTCATTGCCCCCGACAACCTCTCGACGGCACTCATCCTGGGCGGCATCATCTTCCTGATGATGTTCATCGGACGCGTACCTTTCCGCCAGCTGGGCGCCCTGCTAGGAATCATCGTCCTCGCCGGCGGACTCTTCGCCACCTTCCTGCTCGTCACACCGACTGACACGCTGAAGAAAGTCCCCTTGCTGGAGCGACGCGGCCCCACGTGGAAGAACCGCCTCCTGGACTTCAGCGACAAGCATCAGGAGACAGTTCCTCCCGAGAAATACGACATCCAGGCGAACTACCAGGTGGGACACGCCCACATTGCCATCGCCTCGGGCAACGTCATCGGACTGGGTCCCGGCAACTCGAAGACCCGCGACAACCTGCCCCAGGCATACTCCGACTTCATCTTCGCCATCATCCTTGAGGAACTGGGCATCCTGCCCGCCGCAGGCATCATCTTCCTCTACGTGATCCTGCTCATCCGTACGGCAAAGATTGCCAACAAGTGCAACAGGGACTTCCCGGCACTGATGGCCATCGGCGTGGCATTGCTCATCGTCATGCAGGCCTTTGTCAACATGATGGTCGCCGTCGGTCTGTTCCCCGTGACGGGACAACCGCTGCCCCTCATCAGCCGGGGTGGTACATCGACGCTCATCAACTGCGTCTACATCGGCATCATCCTGAGCGTAAGCCGCTACAACAACATCCAGGCTGACAAGCAACAGGCACTCGCAGAAGGCGACATCGCCAAAGCCGAACGCCTTGAAGAACTGGGTAGCGGACTCGACACCGAGCCACGCCAGGGAGGACTCCTGTAACCTCAACATCCGACGCCGGAGAGGTCGTATGTCAACGTTCCTTCATCTTTCAGGAAAGAACGGACGCATCCGCCCTCTCCGGCGTCTCTGTTTTTCCCCGGACCATACCGGGGCGTCCGCAATAAGAAGGGATGCCAGTCCGTCTCTTCGGGCATATAGCCTCCTGCATTCCGACAGGAATCTGACGACCTCCGCGCGTTCCTATTCTTTATAAACTGTTCCCTATCCTCCCCTTCCTTTTCCCTTCTTCCCCTTTTTCACACCCGACGCAAAATTATCTCGTTGTTTACCACACCGCTATATTGATTTATTCGTACTTTTGTGGAACAATCCCCAAAACGACCATTCAAATGGAAGAAGAACTGAGAATCATCATAAGCGGCGGTGGTACCGGAGGACACATCTTCCCCGCAGTCTCCATCGCCAATGCCCTCAAAGCCAAACGTCCCGACGCACGCATCCTCTTCGTGGGCGCACTGGGACGCATGGAGATGCAACGCGTCCCGGCGGCAGGCTACGACATCGTCGGACTGCCCGTGTGCGGATTCGACCGCAAACACCTGTGGCGCAACATTGCCGTACTCTGGAAACTTGCCAAAAGCCAGCTGAAGGCACGGCGCATCATCAAGGAGTTCCGTCCGCAGGTAGCAGTGGGTGTAGGCGGCTATGCCAGCGGTCCCACCCTGAAAGTCGCAGGGGTGATGGGCATCCCCACCCTGATTCAGGAACAGAACTCATACGCCGGCGTCACCAACAAGCTGCTGGCCCAGAAGGCGGAGAAAATCTGCGTTGCCTATGAAGGGATGGAACGTTTCTTCCCCGCCGGGAAGATTATCATGACGGGCAACCCCGTCCGCCAGGACCTGCTCGACCGGCAGACCGACCGCAGCGAGGCCGTCCGTTCCTTCGGACTCGACCCGGAAAAGAAAACCATCCTCATCATCGGCGGGAGCCTCGGCGCACGCACCATCAACCAGTGCGTACTCTCCCACCTGGACCTCATCCGCTCTTCGGGTGTCCAGTTCATCTGGCAGACCGGCAAAATCTACATCGATGATGCCCGTCGCCGCGTGGCGGAAGCCGGAAAGCTCCCGATGCTCCACGTCACGGACTTCATCAGCCGCATGGACCTCGCCTACAGCGCTGCCGACCTGGTCATCTCGCGTGCCGGAGCCGGCTCCATCTCGGAGTTCTGTCTGCTTCGCAAGCCTGTGGTACTGGTGCCCTCGCCCAACGTAGCGGAAGACCATCAGACGAAGAACGCCCTTGCCCTGGTCGACAAGGGAGCGGCACTCTACGTGAAAGACAGTGAAGCGCAAGAGAAGATGCTCGCCACCGCCATCGATGCCGTGAACGATGCTCCCCGCCTGCGCACCCTGAGTGAAAACATTGCCAAGCTTGCCTTCTACAACTCGGCGGACCGCATCGCCGACGAAGTACTGGCACTGGCAGCAAACTACCGGAACAATCATGAACGTTGATACCATACGCTCGGTCTACTTCATCGGAGCTGGCGGCATCGGCATGAGCGCCCTCGAACGCTACTTCCTGTCGAAAGGCAAGGTGGTGGCAGGCTATGACCGTACCCCGAGCGAACTGACCGAGCAACTGATGCGCGAAGGCGCACTGCTCCATTTCGAAGAGAACACCGACCTGATTCCTGAAGCATGCAAGGACCCTGCCACGACGCTGGTGGTCTACACACCCGCCATTCCGCCGACACACCGGGAACTGACCTACTTCAGGGAACACGGCTTCGAACTGCACAAGCGTGCCCAGGTGCTGGGAGTCATCACCCGTTCCGACCGCGGACTTTGCGTGGCGGGCACACATGGGAAGACCACCACATCGACCATGGCGGCACACCTGCTCTACGAGTCCCATGTCGGCTGCACCGCCTTCCTTGGCGGCATCTCACAAAACTACGGGACCAACCTGCTGCTCTCCACCAGGAGCGACCTCGTAGTCATTGAGGCCGACGAGTTCGACCGCTCCTTCCATCACCTGACGCCCTACATGGCGGTCATTACGGCGACCGACCCCGACCACCTCGATGTGTACGGGACGAAGGAGGCATACCTGGAGAGCTTCCGCCACTTCACCACCCTCATCCGTCCTGACGGCTGCCTGATCATCCACGAAGGACTGGAGATGCATCCCGACGTAGCCGAGGGGGTGACCGTCTACACCTATTCGCGTGAACACGGCGACTTCCATGCCGAGAACATCCGTATCGGAGGCGGAGACATCACGTTCGACTTCGTGTCGCCCCGCGGCACCGTGCGCGACATCAGCCTGGGAGTCCCCGTGAGCATCAACATCGACAACAGCATCGCCGCCATGGCACTGGCACAGCTCAACGGAGCCACCGACGAGGAACTCCGCAACGGCATGGCAAGCTACCGCGGCGTGGAACGTCGGTTCGACTTCAAGATACGCACACCCGAACGTGCCTTCCTGACCGACTACGCACACCACCCTGCCGAACTGCGGCAGAGTGCGCTGTCCATCCGCGAGCTCTATAAAGGCAAGAAGCTCACGGCACTCTTCCAGCCGCACCTCTACACCCGGACACGCGACTTCTATGCCGACTTCGCCGAGAGCCTCTCGCTCTTTGACGAGGTCATCCTGACGGACATCTATCCGGCACGGGAAGCCCCCATCGAAGGCGTAACGAGCCGGCTCATCTACGACCGCCTTGCACCGGGAGTGGAGAAGACCCTCTGTCGGAAGGAGGAAGTGCCTGACATCATCCGTACCAAACGTCCGGAAGTACTGGTACTGCTCGGTGCCGGCGACCTGGACCGCTATGTTCCCCAACTCTGTGATATCCTGAACGAACCATGCTGAAGAAAATCCTCATCCTGACCGTCGTCCTGCTCCTGCTCGCCTATCTGGCAGTGGCAATGACTCGCCTGAACCGGCAGCCTGCCGATGCCGTGTGCACCGACCTGGCCGTGACCGTCGACGCTGACGGACAAGAGGGAGACTTCATCACCCCTGCCGACATCAAGCACCTCCTGCAGAAAGACGGGCTGTACCCCAAGGGCAAAAAGCTTGACTCCATACGTTGCCGCGACATCGAGGCCTGTCTGGACAAAAGCCCCTTCATCAAGGAAGCGGAATGCTTCAAGAGCCCCACGGGACAGGTCTGCGTGAAAATCAGCCAGCGCATTCCCGTGTTCCGCATCATGGCAGACAACGGCGAACAATACTACCTCGACAGCTACGGGACCGTCATCCCCCGCTCGGGCTATGCCGCCCACCTGCCGGTCGTGACGGGACACGTGACGCAGAAGAATGCCGCCTCCCTGCTCGTCGAACTGGGCAGATGCCTCCAGAACGACCCGTTCTGGAACAGCCAGGTCGAGCAGGTCAACGTCACACCGGACGGCGAACTGGAGATGGTCCCACGCGTAGGAGACCACATCGTCTTCCTCGGCAAGCCACGGGACATCGAAGGCAAGCTGGCACGCCTGCGCACCTTCTACGAAAAGGCATTGAACAAAGTGGGATGGAACAAGTACGCCCGCATCAGCCTAGAGTTTAACAACCAGATTATTTGCACCAAGAACCGATAACGAAACCAAGAAGTAAGTATATGACAGCAGTGAAAGATTTCATCGTAGCCATCGAGCTGGGCTCGTCGAAGCTCACGGGAATGGCCGGAAAAAGAAACAGCGACGGAAGCATCCAGATATTTGCCTACGCTCGCGAAGAAGCCTCTGCCTTTATCCGCAAAGGCATCATCTACAACATCAACAAGACCGTACTGGGGCTTACTTCAATCATCAACAAGCTGGAAGAACAGCTGGAAGCCGAGATAGCCAAGGTGTATGTGGGCATCGGCGGACAGTCGCTCCACTCGGAAAAGAACTTCGTGGTGGAACATCTGCCCCGTGAGACCGCCATCACACCGGACATCGTCAACCAGCTCATCGCCAACAACCGGCAGACGCGTTATCCCGACCGCGACATCCTCGACGTCATTCCACAGGAATACAAGGTGAAGAACACCAACCACCTCGACCCGGTGGGCATCATCAGCAACGAGATTGAGGGACACTTCCTCAACATCGTCGCACGCACCTCGGTGAAACGCAACATCATCACCTGCTTCGAACAGGCAGGCATCGAGATTGCAGGCTTCTTCATCTCACCGCTGGTACTCGCCGACGCCGTCCTGCAGGAGAACGAGATGCGGCTGGGCTGCGCCCTCATCGACTGCGGAGCCGACACCACGACCGTAGCCATCTACAAACAGGGACTGCTGCGCCACCTCGCCGTCATCCCCCTGGGAGGAAACAACATCACCAAGGACATCTGTTCACTGCAAATCGAGGAAGAGGATGCTGAAATGCTGAAATGTACCTACGGCTCCGGCTTCACGCTCCCCGACGAGAACAGCGACGACGACAAATACCCCATCAACGAGAGCCGCAACATCCAGGCGAAGCTCCTCAACGAGATTGTGGGCGCACGCACCGAAGAGATTGTCGCCAACGTACGCAACCAGATTATGCTGGCGGGATACAGCGACAAGCTGACCGCCGGATATGTCCTGACCGGCGGAGGCGCCAACCTGCGCAACCTCCAAGGCGCCTTCATGCAGAAAGGAAAATACATCAAGATACGCATTGCAGGCACGGTGAACATGCCCATCAAGGCCACCGAGCAGGAACTCTATGCCAAGAACGGACGCCTGAACACCCTCTTCGCCCTCGTGGCTGCCGGCAAGGAGAACTGCTACCGACCGGAACCCGTAGCCCCGGCAACCGATCTCATCGAACAGATGCAGCAGAAGGAGCACGAGGAACAGGAACGCGAAGCAGCCAGACGTGAAGCCGAAGAGCGCGAACGCAAGGAACGCGAAGCCGCAGCCAAAGCCGCCGCTGCCGAAGAGGAGGCACGCAAGCGTAAGGCTGCCGAAGAGGCACGCGTCAAAGCCAACACCGCGGCGCTGGCTGAAGTGAAGTCGGCTGCCGACAACATCGTCCTCACCCAGGAAAAACTCAACGAAGCCCTGAAAGAGGTCAAGAAGGCACAAGAGGAGAAAGACTCGAAAGCCGCCCACAAGGCAAACATCTCCGCCATCGCCCGACTGAAGGAAATCCAGGGACTGCGCGACAACGCCTCCACCGTCATGGATACCATCACCGACGAAGCCTACCTCAGCGAGGCACGCGTCGTGTTTGCAGACATCGAAGCCGCCACCGAGGCTGCCGAACGTGTCAAGGAGAAAGCCGGGGAGATTGCCGAGAAAGTGAAGCGGGAGAACAGCTTCTTCGGCAAGCTGCGCGGACTGGGAGACATCATCATGAACGACTAAGAAACAACATCACCTCACACACCTATAAACAACTACTGATATGCCAAACGACGATAAACTGGTGTCGTTCCTCTCACTGGACGACAAATCGACAAGTATCATCAAAGTCATCGGTGTGGGCGGCGGCGGTGGCAATGCCGTCAACCACATGTACAACGAGGGCATCGAGGGAGTGACCTTTGCGCTCTGCAACACCGACAACCAGGCACTGGCACGGTCGCCCATCCCTGTGAAGCTCCAGCTCGGTCCCACCATCACCAAGGGTCTGGGTGCCGGCAACTGCCCGTCCAAGGCTAAGGAAGCTGCCGAAGAAAGCATCGAGGATATCCGCCGACTGCTCAGCGACGGCACACAGATGGTGTTCATCACTGCCGGTATGGGTGGCGGAACAGGTACCGGAGCCGCCCCCGTCGTGGCACGTGTGGCAAAGGAGATGGGCATCCTGACCATCGGCATCGTCACCATCCCCTTCCTCTTTGAAGGACGCGATAAAATCCTCCAGGCCATCGACGGCGTGGATGCCATCAAGGAGAATGTCGACGCGCTGATGATCATCAACAACGAACGGCTGCGCTCCATTTATGCCGACCTGACCTTCGTCAACGCATTTACGAAAGCCGACGACACCCTCTCCATCGCCGCCCGGAGCATCGTGGAAATCATCACCATCGAGGGTACGATGAACCTCGACTTCGCCGACGTCAGCACGACCCTGCGCAACGGCGGTGTGGCCATCATCAGTACCGGTCTCGGCGAAGGGGATGCCCGCGTGGAAAACGCCATCAAGGACGCCCTCCACTCGCCCCTGCTCAACAACACGGACATTGTCAATGCCCAACGGGTGCTCATCAACCTCTCCTTCAGCGAAGAGTCAAACTTCATGATGGACGAGGTCAACGCTATCCACGAGTTCATGCAGAACCTCAACTCCAACGTGAAGGTCATCTGGGGATACGCTATCGACAACTCACTGGGCAACAGCGTCAAGATTACCCTGTTGGCATCGGGCTTCGACGTGAAGAACTTCACCGGCGACGAAGTGGACGCCCTGGTAGACCAGGACCGCATCGAGAAGGAACAGACGGAGACAACCCGCATCGAGGACATCTACGGACGGGGGTCCGTCACGACCAAGGGACATGTGAAGAAGCACCACATCTACCTCTTCACCCCCGAGACACTCGACGACGACAACATCATCTTCAACCTCGAAGAATCCCCGACCTATACGCGCGACAAAGCCGCCCTCAAACGCATCGCCGCCCAACAGCCCGAGAAGGCAGAACAGGCAACGCCGTCGGCTGCTTCCGCGCAACAGGGAGGAACCATCTCGTTCTGAACCGTAGCGGACACACCGGCTGTGCGTCCGCTACTCAACCATAAAATAACGGACGGGCAGACCGCCCGCCCCTCACACAAACTTAAAAACTACTAATCTATGAGTCTGTTTGATCAAATAAGCAACGACATCAAGGAGGCCATGAAGGCCAAAGACAAGGTACGTCTGGAGACCTTGCGCAACGTGAAGAAAGTATTTCTGGAGGCAAAGACCGCTCCGGGTGCAAACGATACACTGACGGACGACAACGCCCTGAAGCTCATCCAGAAACTGGTGAAACAAGGCAAAGACTCCGCTGAAATCTACAAGGGACAGGGACGTGCAGACCTCGCTGAAGGCGAATTGGCACAAGTCAGTGTCCTCGAAGCCTACCTCCCGAAGCAGATGAGTGAAGCCGAACTGGAGGCTGCCCTGAAAGCCATCATTGCCGAGGTGGGCGCCACCAGCGCCAAGGACATGGGCAAGGTGATGGGCACCGCCACCAAGCGTCTTGCCGGACAGGCTGAGGGACGTGCCATCTCCGCCAAGGTCAAGGAGCTGCTGGGATAAGCCCCGTCAGCTGACCTGAAACGTCCGGGGCTGACCTCCCCCGCATGCAGAGGCACGGAAGCACAGGATAGGGATGGACAGGATGCGTTCTCCCGTCTCTCTTGTGCTTTCGTGCCTCTGTCTTTGTTTTTATCAGCCGACGGGGACGACCGTCCACTGACACTTTGTCAAACGAAGCCCTCCACACGCCCCTTCCTCGCACCAAAATACAGTTTCGTGGATTCCGAGGCCCTTCTCAGACGATTCGCAAAATACACATGGATGCAGATTTCACCCGTTCCGTTTCACAACGAACAGCACAGCCGGGAGTGTAGCGTCCTTTTTCTACCGGACGTCCGGTCTTACCTGTCTGTTTAATACCTTCCGATTTGTTGACACCGCCCACCTTCTGGAGAACGAAACTCCGATTTTTTTCCTTTCATCGCCTGAACATTTGACTTTCGCCGGTCAAACAATATTGTTTGAGAAGTGAAACTATATTGTTGGACTCGCCAAACACAAGTGTTTGACACGCGAAACAATATTGTTTGGGCAGTAAAACGTAAGGATTTCGAAATTCAAATGTATAGTTTTCTAAAATCAGAGTCATTTTCACCCCTTTTCATTCACATTCCTTTGCAATCACGTGCCAGTTCATCAGATTTTAGAAAAACACGCGTTAGCTGAAAACGGCATTTTAGGAAAAACTGTCACCCAATCCTGCCATTCGCTTTCCTTCTGACAAACGCCATCAGCCGACTACCCTATATATAAATAGGTAGGAAGCCGGAAGGCTGTGCCCGTCGGCGTCAGAGAAACAACTCGCGCAACACTTCGAGCGACTTCAGCTCAGGCATGTCAGGGAGGTGGAGCCGGTAGTAATTCAGGATGATTTCCACACAACGGTTGCGCTCCGTGCGGCTCATTTCAAACAGGTGCATCGTCTCATAGTTCATGCGCATCAGTTTGCTCAACCGCGCAGCCTCATCGGGGCGCACGAAGTCGGTGTGTAAAGGCTGACGGCCCACGAAGCACGCAGCCCGCAGGTCGAAACAGTCACCCGGACGGTAATCGTCCAGGTTCGGATAAAGTCCGACAAAACGCGAAAGACGCATGAGAAAGACCAGGTGAAAGTTGGCGGACGTGCCCTCACAGGCATCCAGCCATTGCACGGAGTGGAACAGGTAGGCGAACAACGGGACGTTCTCCTGCTCCTCGCGCAAGGCATGTCCCAGGAATTCCGCCAGGAACAGCGCAATGGCAGATTTATAGGGATCGTAAGGCAGGGAGCGGAACAGATACGCCGGGCGCACCTCGCGGAGATGTTGCAAGTTCAGCCGCGGACGATAGTCCGACTCATACTCCAGCATCGACAGCGGCTGGAAGAACACGCTGCGCAGTCCGCTCTTCCTACTGTGCGGCAGACGCACGAGGTAAGCCACCCGCCCCCATTGCTCGGTAAACAGGTCTGCAATGACCGACGTATCGTTGTATTTTACAGTGCGAAGCACAATACCGGTTGCCTTCTGAAACATGCCTTTATCATTCTAAGGTTCAATCTTCAGACGCAAAAATAACGCATTTCCTCCACTCACCCTACAACCCTGCAGAAGGCGTCCTTCGTTTAACCTTTATTTGCAACACTTTCACTGCGTTTATTATCAATAAGATAAGCATATAGAGGCTATCAAGGTTTAAAAAATATCCAAACTTTTTCGCAAAAAGGTTTGGTCATGTCGGAAAAACCCTCTACATTTGCATCCGCAAACGAGAAACAACACTTCTCTAGGCAGTAAAGCGAAAGCTTACTCAGTCAGGAAGGCCCGTTCGTCTATCGGTTAGGACGCAAGATTTTCATTCTTGAAAGGGGGGTTCGATTCCCCCACGGGCTACTTAAAGTAAACGAATTAAAGAACAAGTAAAACAGATTAGTCGAGATGGCAAATCATAAATCATCAATCAAAAGAATCAGACAAGCAGAGAAAAGAAGACTGCACAACAGATATTATGGCAAGACCATGAGAAATGCTGTGAGAAAGCTTCGCGCGTTGACTGACAAGGCTGAAGCGATTGCACTGTATCCTTCAGTACAGAAGATGTTGGACAAGGCTGCCAAGACCAACTTGATCCACAAGAACAAAGCTTCAAACTTGAAGTCTAAGTTGTCTGCATACATTAACGGACTTGCTTAATAAAAGCATATAACTTGTCAAAACCAAATAGATAAGGTTGAGTCTTCACCGACTCGACCTTTCTTTGTTTGTAGGCATTCCACTCCCCTTCTTGGGAAACACAGACAGTCATGAGTCCGGACGGACGCTACCGGCTCCATCTATCCGGTTGCATGGATACTAATAATTCTTTCGGCTACCGCCACAATCTGCTGCGTTATGAAACCAGCGAACTATAAAAATCTCCCATTGCGCAAATAGGTTGCATAGCAGGATTATACCTTTGCGCTCGAAATCGAAGTGCGATGAGCAAAGTCTTGCATAATCCATTGATTTGAGTAACTTTGCTGTCGCCTTCGGGCAAACATTATCATTCATACAATGCTGAAACAGACAACCAACATATCCGCAATCACTTGGCGCCATGGCTTTCACAGCCATAGCGAGAGTTGCTTTACATTTGCGTTTAGCAACCATCGACGCTATGCTGATGGACTGAGCCGACGACATTGTAGATATATGGGTTGATACTCTGACAATCGACAACAAGGAATATAAGTCGGGAAGTCCACAACGCTTTCCGACTTTTTTGTGCCCTGCCCGGGCTCGACTCCTTGTTGTGGCATGGCACTCCAAAATCAAAATTCAGTATGGACAACGATTTTTACCACAGCCATGCCAGTAAACAAAAACGCACTTATAAGATACAAGACCCTCAACAGATGCTTGAGGAACAAATACAGACGGTGGACTCTCGATGACCTTGTCGAGGCTTGCTCCGACGCTCTCTACGAGATGGAGGGCATCACGCGGGGAGTTTCTGTCAGAACCGTTCAGGCAGACCTGCAAGTGATGCGGTCGGACAAACTCGGCTACAACGCTCCGATTGAAGTCTACGATAACAAATACTACAGATATTCTGATCCCGACTATTCCATCTCCGATTCACCCATCGATGACGAGATGTACGAGCTTGTCACTGAAACGGTAGACAAACTGAAAGCATGCGACACGTCTGCCATCCCTTCTGAACTCACCATCTTACTCTCGAAGGTGAAGGACAAACTGATGCTCCTCTTATAAACCAAAGGCTTCGGCTTGATGAGAATCATCTTGCCGGAGCCTTTGTCATTTGGAGATGAGGGTGAAAGACCGGGCTCGAACCGGTGACCTCCAGATCCACAATCTGGCGTTCTGACCAACTGAACTACTGACACCATGTAATTGGCGGGAGCAGAAGGATTCGAACCCTCGACTTTCGGTTTTGGAGACCGACGTTCTACCGGCTGAACTATACTCCCCTATAGTTAAGTGGGCACTCGTGGAGTCGAACCACGTTCTCAGGATTTTCAGTCCTGCGCATACACCAAGTCTGCCAAGTGTCCATGGCTAGTGATGAGGGTGGGAATCGAACCCACAACCTGATGCTTCGTAGACAACCGCTCTGATCCAATTGAGCTACCTCACCATTTTTGCGGAAGCAGCAGGATTCGAACCTGCGGAACCTTTAAAGGGTTCGGTGCGTTAGCAGTGCACTGGTTTCGACCGCTCACCCATGCTTCCTTTCGTTTGACAATGCAAAAGTAGAAGGCCGACCTGCAGCCTATCTGCGTAACCTGGACTTTCTTCAAAAAAAGTCCTTTTTTCTATCAACAATCATTCTTCCGTGCCAACTTAATGGCGTAACTTTACACCACTATTTTATCCTATTACCCATTTATCCTACGTGAATCATGAAGAAACTTGCAATGCGGTGTCCGGCAGACTGCCCCTAATTCAAAGCAACCATATTTCTGGTCAGTTTGTTTTCTTGACTCCGTTTTCTTCCCATATTTTTACTACATTTGCCTAGCTTATACTAAGAGTCGCTATGAAACAAACACACAACCGATACTGGTCGGCTACATGGACCGCCCTGCTCCTTCTGCTAATATCCATCACGAACATACACGCACAACCCCTCTGCCGGATTCAGCACTATTCGGTCAATGACGGATTATCACAGAGTTTCGTCCAACGAATGGTACAATCTGACGACGGACTGCTGTGGTTCGGCACATGGGACGGACTGAACTTCGCCTGCACAGACTCGCTCATGCAGACACGGACGACCTTCCGCCACTTCACGACACAAGACGGGCTTCTGTCCAACCTGGTGCATGCCATGACGGACGACGGCAAAGGGCATTACTGGGTGGTGGCTGAGAACGGACTCACCCAACTCGACCCGCAAACAGGACTGACCGTGAACTACCGCAGCGACCACTTCGGGAACGAACTGAAGTTTGCCGAAACCGTCCCCCTGCTCCGGGGTGACACCCTGTTGCTGGGCACCAACCTCGGCGTGCTCTCGCTCCGCCTCAACGAACTTCCGCAAGACACTTACACGCCCGCCATTGTCCTGACCGAGATGCGTGTGCAGGGACAACCGCTCCACCGCGATGCCAACCGCATCGACGTCCTCACGCTCTCCCCGGAACAGCGCAACATCTCCTTCCGTTTTGCTGCCGTCGACTTCGTTAACTCTTCCACCATCCAATACGCCTACCGGCTGAGGGGACTGGAAGAACAGTGGAATGAGGTCGGGAACACACGCTCCGCCAGCTACATGAATCTCCCGGCTGGAGAGTATACCCTGGAGATACGTTCCACCAACAGCAGCCTGGTGTTCAACGACCCGCACGGCATGCTATGGGTCATCCCCGAGCACGAAGCGCTCTGCTACTACGATGCCGGCACGGACTGCTTCCGTACCTACCTGCGCAACCCGGAAGACCCTTCATCCTCCTATGTGCCTTTCATCCGCTACAGCCTGCTTGACCGGCAAGGCAACCTGTGGTATGCACCCTATACGGGGTTGGAGAAGGTCTCTTTCCTCCCCCACTTCTTCACCCTGCACACGCTGGAGAAGGAGATGGACATCCGCAGCTTCCTGAACGACCGTCAGGGGAACCTGTGGGTCGGTTCGCAGAATGGCACCCTGCGGATTTACCAGCATGGGGACAAACGACCGCTCTATGTCACACCGCAAGGCAAGCTCACCACACAGCCTTCTGCCTTCCCCGGAGGAGCATACGCTCTGCTTCAGGCACGCAACGGCGACATCTGGCTGGGAACGAAGGAAGCAGGGCTTTACCGACTGCGACCTTCAGGAGCCCGGCATTTCACCGTCAGTCACTACACTCCAGAGCCAGGCAATCCCTACAGCCTGAGTGCCAACAGCGTGTACGCCCTGTGTGAAGACAGCCGGGGGCGCATCTGGGTTGGCACTTTCGGCGGAGGGCTGAACCTGGTCCAGGAGCATGCTGACGGACAGGTACAATTCATCCATCGGGGCAATGTATTGAAAGGCTTCCCCCTCAAGGATGCCCGCATCCGCTGTCTGAAAGAGTCGCCCGACAGCATCCTGCTGGTAGGAACAACCGACGGACTGATTGCCTGCCGCACGTCCTTCCGCCATCCGGAGGACATCATCTTCCGGCATCACCGGCACATCGGGGGCGCCACGTACCTCAAGACGCGCATCCGCACACTCATCCGCCGACGGCAGGAGTTGCAGGAGTTCTACCGGGCACGCTTCCAGCCTCACCCCGAGGAGACAGCTGCCCCGGCAGATGCAGAGTCCGCTCCGACCGCATACGAACCCAAGCGCCCACAGCTGGAGTCACTCGACGACCGCTTCATGGAGCAGGTCATGGAGTGCATCGAGCAGAACATGGACAACCAGGACTTCGAAATCGAGACCCTGGCGGAACACCTCTTCATGAGCCGCACCGTGTTCTACCGCAAACTCAAGTCCATCACCGGGATGACGCCCGTAGCCTTCGTCGGCGAGATGCGCATCAAGCGTGCCCTCCAACTCATGGAGGACGACGGACTGACCATCTCGCAGGTCGCCTACATGACAGGGTTCAACTCGCCGAAGTACTTCAGCCAAGGTCTTCAAGAAGGCCGTCGGATGCACACCCAGCGAGTATAAAGAGCAGAAAAAGGGGGAACGACGAATAATTTCCCCTTTTTCACCAATAACTACCCCTCCAAAACGGATGAATGACGTAACTTTACACCGACATTTTTACCTCATTACTCATTTATCCTACGTGAATCATGAAGAAACTTGCAATGCTATGTCTGGCTGCCTGCCTGTCAGGAATGACACAGGCACAGACTGCCACCGGCCCGCTCCCCTATCAGAACAGTGAACTCTCCCCGGACCAACGCGCCGAGGACCTGCTGGGAAGGCTCACCCTCGAGGAGAAAGTACTCCTGATGCAAAACAACTCAAAGGCTATTCCACGGCTGGGCATCAAGCCTTACGAATGGTGGAACGAAGCCCTCCACGGGGTCGCCCGTGCGGGACTTGCCACCGTCTTTCCCCAGTCCATCGGCATGGCAGCCTCGTTTGACGACGACTTATTATATAAGGTGTTCGATGCCGTGTCCGACGAAGCACGCGCCAAGAACCGCATGGCAAACGAGCGAGGTTCCTACCGACGCTACCAGGGACTCACCTTCTGGACGCCCAACGTGAACATCTTCCGCGACCCGCGCTGGGGACGCGGACAGGAGACGTACGGTGAAGACCCTTACCTGAGCGGACGCATGGGCGTCGCCGTCGTACGAGGCATCCAGGGACCGAACGACACGAAGTGGAACAAGGCGCACGCCTGCGCCAAGCACTTTGCCGTACACTCGGGTCCGGAGTGGTGCCGACACAGCTTCAATGCCGAGAACATCCCCTTCCGTGAACTCTGGGAGACCTATCTGCCCGCCTTCAAGGACCTCGTGCAGAAGGCACGCGTCAAAGAGGTCATGTGCGCCTACAACCGCTTCGAGGGAGACCCCTGCTGCGGCAGTGACCGACTGCTCCACCAAATCCTGCGCAATGAGTGGGGGTACGACGGCATCGTGGTGACTGACTGTGGCGCCGTGTCCGACTTCTGGCAGAAGGGCAAGCACCATGTCTACCCCGATGCCGGACATGCCTCGGCTGCCGCTGTCGCCAACGGGACCGACCTGGAGTGCGGGAGCAACTTCGAGTCACTCGTCGACGCCGTCCGTCAGGGACTCGTACCCGAAGAGAAAATCAACAACTCCGTCCGCCGGCTGCTAAAGGCACGCTTCGAGCTGGGCGAAATGGAACCGGAGCACCCCTTTGCCGACATCCCCGACTCCATCGTCGACTGTCAGGCACACCGCGACCTGGCCCTACGGATGGCACACGAGACGATGGTCCTGCTCCTGAACCGCGGCAACGTGCTTCCGCTAAAGAAGAATGCCACCGTGGCCCTCGTCGGCCCGAACGCCAACGACTCGGTGATGCAGTGGGCGAACTACAACGGCACGCCCTCACACACCGTGACCCTCCTGCAGGCACTGCGCAAACGTCTGCCCGAGCACAAGGTCATCTACGAACCGCTCTGCGGGCACACCGAGGGCTGCGTCTGGAACAGCCTCTTCACGGACTGCTCGATGGACGGCAAGCCGGGATTCGCCGCCACCTACTGGAACAACCGGGAGGCAAAGGGTGAGGTCGCAGCCACCGACCAGGTCGAGACGCCTTTCCACTACAGCGGAGAGGGTGCCACCGCCTTTGCCGCCGGGGTCAACCTGAAGGACTTCACCGGACGCTACGTCAGCATCTTCCGCCCCGACCACTCGGGCACCGCGCAATTCCGCCTCTCGACCAACGGGCGGGTGAAATTCTTCATCGACGGAAAGGAAGTCTGCGAACAGTACAACCTGAAGAACCCCGCCAACGTACACGCCTTCCCCTTCGAGGCGGGCAAGGAATACCGCATCGAGCTTGCCTTCGAGCAGGTGAAGGACAACCCGTTCCTGAACTTTGACCTCGTCGAGGAGCAGGCTCCCGACATGAAGGCGCTCATCAAGCGGCTGAAAAAGGCGGACGTCATCATCTTCGCCGGCGGCATCTCTCCCCTGCTGGAAGGGGAAGCCATGAGCGTGTCTGCCGAAGGCTTCAAAGGCGGAGACCGCACGAGCATCGAGCTGCCGAAAATCCAGCGCGACATGATTGCCTCCCTCAAGCAGGCAGGCAAGAAGCTCGTCATGGTCAACTTCTCCGGCTCTGCCATGGGGCTGAAGGCCGAAGCCGCCCACTGTGATGCCATCCTCCAAGCGTGGTATCCGGGACAGGAAGGCGGAACGGCGGTTGCCGACGTACTCTTCGGCGACTACAACCCCGCCGGCCGTCTGCCTGTCACGTTCTACGCCGACGACACACAGCTGCCCGACTTCCTCGACTACTCTATGCGCGGACGCACCTACCGCTACTTCACCGGACGCCCGCTCTTCGCCTTCGGACACGGACTGAGCTACACGACCTTCTCCTACGGCGAGGCGAAGGCGGACAAGCAGGAACTGGCATACGGCGACACCCTGCGCGTGACTATCCCCGTTACGAACACCGGCAAGCGCGACGGCGACGAGGTGGTACAGGTCTATCTGCGCCGTCCGGGTGACAGCGAAGGCCCGCTGAAGGCACTCCGCGGCTTCCGTCGGGTGAACATTGCCCGGGGCGAGACACGCGAGGTGGTCATCGAACTGCCGTACGAGAACTTCCAGTGGTTCGACACGCAGACCAACTCGATGCACCCGATGGAAGGTGACTATGAGGTGCTCTACGGCGGAAGCTCCGAAGATGCCGCACTGAAGAGCCTTCCGGTGAGCATCCGCTGAGCCTGCTGCTGACAACGGTTATGAACGATTTGAGTTTAAAGGAACGAAGGGGATAAGCTTGAGCACTTATCTCCTCGTTCTTTTGTTTGGAGACACGGATGACAATCACGCTCTTTTTTGCCACTTCCGCCCTCCAGGCATACCAACGACACAGCTTTCCGCTTATCTTTGCAGGACAACCAATCTGAAAAACACGAGCACTATGAAGAACAACTCCAAGCGGCGCATCCCGTACCTTCTCCTGACGGGACTTCTCTGCCTGTGCGGCAGTGGGACCTGCGCCGGTCCTCAAACAGCAGAAGACCTTCCAGACGAGACACGCCTTCCCGCCTTTCCGGGTGCCGAGGGCTTCGGACGTTACGCCGTCGGCGGACGAGGCGGACAGGTGTACCATGTCACCACACTGGCCGACGGCGACCAGCCCGGAACCTTGCGACACGCCGTCGAACAGACGGGAGCGCGCACCGTGGTCTTCGATGTCGCCGGGACCATCCGACTCGACCGTCCGCTACGCATCCGGCACGACAGCCTGACTGTCGCCGGACAGAGCGCACCGGGCGACGGCATCTGCATTGCCCGCCACGCGGTGAACATCGACGCCAACGAGGTGGTCATCCGCTACGTACGCTTCCGTGTGGGCAACGAGGGCGGCGGTGAACCCGACGGACTGGGCGGCTGCGACCACCGCAACATCATCGTCGACCACTGCACCGTCAGCTGGTCTGTCGACGAGACCTGCTCGGTCTATGGCAACACCGACGCCACCGTGCAGTGGTGCCTCATCTCCGAGAGCCTCCGCACGGCAGGACACAAGAAGGGGCGTCACGGCTACGGCGGCATCGTGGGCGGAAACCGCATGTCGTTCCACCACAATCTCATGGCACACCACGAAAGCCGCGTGCCCCGTCTGGGCCCGCGCCCCGGCACACAGGACCGCGAATACGTGGACATGCGCAACAATGTGTTCTACAACTGGGCGGGTAACGGATGTTACGGCGGCGAAGCCATGCGGGTGAACATTGTCAACAACTACTACAAGCCGGGACCTGCCACGCCGGACCGGGGCAGCATCGCTTACCGCATCTTCGCTCCCAACATACGCACGACGGCCTACTGCCACCGTCCGGATGGCAGCCCCAACAGCTGGGCACCGATGGAGCACGTCTGGGGAAAGTTCTACATCGACGGCAATGTCATGGAGGGCCATGCCGACGTCACTGCCGACAACTGGACACGGGGCGTCTACGAACAGGTACGTCCCGAGTCGAACGACGGACTGTGGAACGACGCCGTGCGCGACTCCATCCGCCTGCATGAACCACTGCCCTACGGCGAAGTGACGACCCACAGCGCCGAGGAGGCGTACCGCCTGGTGCTTGCACACGCCGGCTGCTCGAAGGTACGCGACACGCTTGACCTCCGCATCGTCGAGGAGACACGTACGGGCACTGCCTCGTGCATCGGCTCGGTGACTCCCGATGCCGGACAGGCTCCCGGACTCATCGACCTCCCTGCAGATGCCGGCGGCTATCCCGAACTGACTGCCACTGCCGGTGAAACGGAAGCGTTGAAGGACAGCGACGGCGACGGCATGCCCGATGCCTGGGAGAAGGCTCACCGCCTGAACCCTGCCGATGCTGCTGACGGACGCGCCTGCACCCTGAGCAGCGAAGGCTACACCAACCTGGAAGTCTATCTGAACGGACTGGTGGAGAAGCAGGGATAAGGGGCTGCGGGATTCCCGGCAAAGGGACGCCGCAACGTCCCTGTGTGCTTCGGAAGAGATTTTTTTGGCACCAAGTTGCGGCGATATCGCAACTTTTCCGTTACTTTATCCGTCTAATAGAAAGAAGCAATCAATAAAAGGAGGAGAAGGACTATGAAGAATCTCTATCGGATGCTCGTCGGACTGATGGCACTCACGGTATTGAGCAGCGCCAGCGGCTGCCGCGCATTCAGCAACCAGACAAGTCAGGAAGTGCCCAGTGAGGCTAAAGCAAAGAAGAACTACTATGTCGCACCGTTCGAAGCCATCGAGGTGAACGGTGTAGTCAACGTCTCGTTCTCGCAGAGTGACAAGACCGACGTGGAAGTCACGGGACCGGAGAACTACCTGCCCTTTGTGGTCATTGAGTCGCACGACGGGGTCCTGAAGGTCAACACCAAGAGCATCGGCAACAAGCGCGCCGGGAAAGGACTGGAAATCAAGATTGCCGCTCCGACACTGAACCACCTGTCGAACCGTGGTGTGGGCGATTTCAAGACGACCTCACCCCTGAAGGCCGACCGCCTCGTCATCGAGAACTCCGGCGTGGGCAGCGTGCGCCTGTCGGGACTCGACTGCCAGAGTGTGGAAGTGGAGAACTCCGGTGTCGGCGACCTTCGACTTTCCGGCAAGACCGACAAGGCAAGCTATGAGTCGAGCGGCGTCGGCGACGTACATGCCAAGGAGCTCAAGGCCAAAGACGTCAACCTCAACCACAGCGGCGTAGGCGACATCACCTGCTCCGCCTCCGGGACCATCCGCATCCGCGCCAAGGGCGTGGGCAACGTGAAGTACTACGGCAACCCACAAGTGCTCAGCCTCTCGAAGTCGAGCGTCGGGGCGGTTATCGGGAAGTAACCCGGCCAGTCCGTATCAATAACAGGAGGGTGTATCGTGATGAGCGGTGCACCCTCTTTGTGTATCCATGCTTTGCTACACATCCTCCGGGCATTCGCGCTTAATCGGGTAAGTACAGGCCTTCAATCAGGTAAGCACAGGTGCTTGACATACCTAAGTATCATACTTAGCCTACCAAAGTATTATACTTAAGCAGCCTAAGTATTATACTTTGACTACCTAAGTATTATACTTTGGTCCATCAAACTACTATGTTTGCCAAGTCAAACACTTGTGTTTGGCGAGTCAAACCAATGTGTTTGCCCGGTCAAACACTTATGTTCCATCCGTCGGACGATTGTGTTTGCCGGGACAAAGTCCGGACAAGGGAAGGAGCATCAGGCACCGTCAGATGAAAAAAAAGGGGTGCACCGTGTGTAACGATGCACCCTCCTTTTATCTGATTATCAACTGATGCTTAAGCGTCGATGTTCGCGTAGGTGGCATTGCTCTCGATGAACTCGCGGCGCGGACCTACGTCGTCACCCATGAGCATGGAGAAGATGTAGTCTGCCTCGGCGGCGTTCTCGATGTGCACCTGCTTGAGGAGACGGCGTTCGGGGTCCATGGTTGTCTCCCACAACTGTTCCGGGTTCATCTCACCCAAACCTTTGTAGCGTTGCGTATGGATGCCGCTCTCGCTGCCACCGCCGTACTTCTCGATGAAGCGCAGACGGTCCTCCTCGGTGTAGCAATACTCCTTGACCTTGCCCTTGGTGCAGAGGTAGAGGGGCGGCGTGGCGATGTAGAGATACCCTTCCTGGATGAGCTGCGGCATGTAGCGGTAGAAGAGCGTCATGATGAGTGTGTCGATGTGGGAACCATCGACATCGGCATCGGTCATGATGATGATTTTGTGGTAGCGCAGCTTCTCGATGTTTGCCTCCTTGCTGTCTTCGCCCACACCGAAGCGGACGCCGAGCGCCTGGATGATGTTGTTCACCTCGTCGCTCTCGAATGCCTTGTGCCACATTGCCTTCTCCACGTTCAGAATCTTACCGCGCAGCGGAAGGATTGCCTGGAAGGCACGGCTGCGTCCCTGCTTGGCGGAACCGCCTGCCGAGTCACCCTCGACCAGGAAAAGCTCACAGCGTGCAGGGTCCTTGTCGGAACAGTCTGCCAGCTTGCCGGGGAGTCCGCCTCCGGTCATGGGGCTCTTGCGTTGCACGGACTCGCGTGCCTTGCGGGCAGCGATACGTGCCGTAGCAGCCAGCACCACCTTGTCGACAATCATCTTCGCCTCCTTGGGGTGCTCTTCGAGGTAGTAGGTCAGTGCTTCGCCCACAGCCTGGTTGACGGCACCGCTCACCTCGTTGTTGCCCAACTTCGTCTTGGTCTGTCCTTCGAACTGCGGCTCGGCAACCTTGACGGAGATGACGGCAATCAGTCCCTCGCGGAAGTCCTCTCCGGAAATCTCCACCTTCGCCTTCTCCAGTGCCTTGCTGTCCTCGGCATACTTCTTCAGCACACGTGTGAGTGCCATGCGGAAGCCCGCCTCGTGCGTACCGCCTTCGATGGTGTTGATATTGTTCACGTACGAATGGAGGTTCTCACGGAAGCCTGTGTTGTACATGATGGCGCACTCGATGGGGATGCCTTGCTTCTCGGTGTTGAGATAGATGACATCGTCGATGAGCGGCGTATTGTTGGAGTTGAGGAAACGGACGAACTCCTTCACACCCTCCTCGGAGTGGAAACGTTCGCTCTTGAAGTTGCCTGCCTCATCCTTCTCCCGGCGGTCGGTCAGCGTGATGGTGATGCCGGCGTTGAGGTAGGCAAGCTCGCGCATACGTGCCTGGAGGATGTTATATTTATAGGTGGTGGTCACGAAGATGGAAGCGTCGGGCCAGAAGGTCTGTCGTGTACCCGTGTCGTCGGGGTCGCACGTGCCCACTTCCTTGACAGGATAGAGCGGCTTGCCGCAGGAGTATTCCTGCTGGTAAATCTTTCCGCCTCGGCGTACCTGCGAAATCATGCGTGTGGACAGGGCGTTCACACACGACACGCCCACACCGTGCAGACCACCCGACACCTTGTAGGAGCCTTTATCGAACTTACCGCCAGCGTGGAGCACGGTCATCACGACTTCGAGAGCCGACTTGTGCTCTTTCTCATGCATGTCGACGGGGATTCCGCGTCCGTTGTCCTGGACGGTGATGGAGTTGTCTTCGTTGATGGTTACTTCGATGTGGTTACAAAAGCCTGCCAATGCCTCGTCGATGGAGTTGTCCACGACTTCGTAGACCAAGTGGTGCAGACCTTTCTCGCTTATGTCGCCAATATACATGGCGGGGCGCTTACGCACGGCCTCCAGTCCCTCAAGGACCTGGATGTTGCTGGCCGAATATTCCGCTCCGCTGTGATTAGTGATTTGTTCTTCTGCCATAGAGATTAATGTCCAATAAATAACGGACAAATTTACGAATAATTCTCGGGATGACCATATAAAGTATGGGAAATTCGCCCCTTGGAGCCGACAGGAAGTTACCCAGAAGCGACTATCGCTTGTCAATCGTCCAGATACCCCTGCTTCTTCAGCTCCACGGCTGCCTCCTCAAGCTCGTGGTACCAGTCCTCCCCGAACTTGCGGATGAGGGGCTCGCGCAGGAAGCGGTACACCGGGACGCCTTTCTTCCGTCCCAGCTCCACGGCGGCACGGCAGACGTCCCAGCGGTGGTAGTTGACCGCCTTGTAGGGACCGTAGTCGCCGATGCGGATGGGGTAGAGATGGCAGGAGATGGGTTTGTAGAAACTGATGCGTCCTTCGCGGTACGCCTTCTCCAGGGCACAGTAGCAACAGCCCGACTCGTCGTAGCAGGTGAACACACAGTCCTTGCCGTTCACGATGGAGGTCACGAGGTCGCCTTCCTCATCGACATAGACCACGCCCTGGCGGTCGATGACGGCACGTGCTTCGGGTGAGAGGTCGTCCCACACGGCGGGCAGGGAGGCTTCGAGCGCCTCCACTTCACCGGTCTCCACGGGAGCGCCGGCATCGCCTTCGATGCAGCAGGCACCCTTGCAGGCGCCCAGGTCACAGAGGAACTTCTCACGGAACACATCGAGGCTCACGATTACATCGTCTATCCGTATCATTTCTTCGGATTCTTCGGGTGACAGGGATGCACAGCCACGGATGCAAACGGCGCGGATGGCACGGATTCTTCCTTCCCGCCCAAGTGAAGGGGAACAAGGAATCCGCGTCATCCGCGCCGGCTGTATGCAGGGGAACGGGCACGGGGCCCGTCCTCCGCGCATCCCTACAGGACGGGATGAATTACTTGATAAGGTCGCGACCGGTCATCTCCTTCGGCTGGGGCATGCCCATGATGTGCAGGATGGACGGTGCCACGTCGGCGAGTACGCCGTTCTCCACGCGGGCGTCCTTGCGCTCCGTCACATAGACGAAGGGGACGGGGTTGAGCGAGTGGGCGGTGTTCGGGGTGCCGTCCTCGTTGAGGGCATGGTCGGCGTTGCCGTGGTCGGCGATGATGATGACTTCATAGTCGTTTGCCTTGGCTGCCTCGACGGTGTCGCGCACGCAGTTGTCGATGGCGACGACTGCCTTCTCGATGGCCTCATACACGCCGGTATGTCCCACCATGTCGCCGTTGGCATAGTTCACCACGATGAAGTCGTACTTCTGTTCGCCGATGGCTGCCACCAGCTTGTCCTTCACTTCGTAGGCACTCATCTCGGGCTTGAGGTCATAGGTGGCTACCTTCGGCGACGGCACGAGGATGCGGTCTTCTCCTTTGTAGGGTTCTTCGCGTCCGCCGTTGAAGAAGAAGGTCACGTGGGCATACTTCTCGGTCTCGGCGATGTGCAGCTGCGTCTTGCCGTTGTTCGAGAGATACTCGCCCAGCGTGTTCTGCACGTTCTCCTTGTCAAAGAGGATATGGACGCCCTTGAACGAAGCGTCGTAGGGGGTCATGCAGTAGTATTGCAGACCGGGGATGGTGTGCATGCCTTCCTCGGGCATGTCCTGCTGGGTGAGCACGATGGTCAGCTCCTTGGCGCGGTCGTTGCGGTAGTTGAAGAAAATCACGGCGTCGCCTTCCTTGATGGTGCCGTCGAAAGTGCTGTTCACGATGGGCTTCACGAACTCGTCGGTCACGCCTTCGTCATAGGATTCCTGCATTGCCTGCACCATGTCGGCAGCCTGCTTTCCGGTTCCGCTGACGAGCATGTCGTAGGCTTCCTTCACACGTGCCCAACGCTTGTCGCGGTCCATGGCATAGAAACGTCCCACGATGGAGGCTATGCGTCCGGCTGAAGCCTGGCAGTGTGCGGTGAGCTGTTCGATGAAGCCCTTGCCGCTCTTCGGGTCGGTGTCACGGCCGTCCATGAAGCAGTGGATGAAGGTGTGCTCCTCCAGCCCGTACTCCTTGGCGATGTCGCAGAGCTTGAACAGGTGGTCGAGTGAGCTGTGTACGCCGCCGTTGGAGGTCAGTCCCATGAAGTGGATGTTCTTGCCGTGTTCCTTGGCATAGGTAAAGGCTGCCACTACCTGCGGGTTCTTCAGGATGCTGCCGTCGGCACAGGCACGGTTGATTTTCACAAGGTCCTGATAGACGATGCGTCCGGCACCGATGTTCAGGTGGCCTACCTCGGAGTTACCCATCTGTCCGTCGGGCAAGCCTACGTTCTCGCCGCTCGCCTGGAGCTGGGAGTGCGGATAGGTTGCCAGGAGCGAGTCCCAATAGGGAGTCGGGGTGTTGAAGATCACATCGTCTTTCCGGTGGTCGCCGCAGCCCCATCCGTCGAGAATCATCAAAAGCGCTTTTTTAGCCATAATCATATCTGTTTTAGAGTTATTCTGTATTGACGCCGCAAAGTTACGCAAAATAGGCGCATCGGCGTGCATGTCTTAACGTGCATTAGCGAAAAAGCACGTCCGTCAGCCGATAGGTAAGCATCGGAGGGTGATGAAAAAGCCGAATGATGGATTAGGAAAGCGAATCCGAAGGATAGGAAACAGCCGAACGGGCGAAAGTTCCGACTTTTGCGCCCGAATATAATCGGGACGGAACACGTGAGGGAGTGCCCTCCGCAGAGGCGTTCCGTCCACCTAATCAAACACCACTATGCACATCAGAATCAGACTTATCACTTATGTATGGATGCTCCTGTGTCTGCTGGCGACAGCTTGCACAAGCATCGGTTTCGAACTGCCACAGGGTCCGCAGGGACCGGACGGCAAGTCCGCTTATGACCTTTGGAAAGAGGAGGTGGAAGCGGGACGCATCGACTGGCCCGGGGACCGGACGACCCCTGCGGACTTCTTCGTCTTCGTCAAGGGCGAGAAGGGCGACCGGGGAGCGGACGGGCAGTCTGCCTACGAGCTGTGGAAGCAGCTCATCGCACAGGGTACGGTCGCCAACCCGCACGACGGATCACAGACGTGGCCTGCCTCGAAGAACAGCGAGGCAGACTTCTGGGACTTTATCAGCGGACGCGACGGACAGACGCCCCACGTGGGCAGCAACGGCAACTGGTTCATCGGCGCTACGGACACCGGCGTGAAGGCGACGGGCAGGGACGGGCGTGATGGACGCGACGGACTGGACGGCAAGGACGGCAAAGAAGGTCGTCCTGGTGAGCCAGGCAAGCCGGGAGCCGAGGTGACCATCATCCGGGGCGTGCCCAACGTCATCGCACAGTACTCCCAGTCGGAGTTTGGCGAGTATGTGCGCACGACCGACGGCGGTGTATTATATAAGGTATACGACGAGCGGGGTCAGCTGGCGCCTCATGCCAAGGTACAGGGGCTGCCGGGCATCAACCCCGGGAAGGAGTACACCAGCAACGAGCAGGGAGAGTTCATCGTTCCGCGGGAAGACCTGCCGGAAATCCAGGAGCTCGACAGCCGCTGGGGGACGACCCGCTCGGTGACCCTCGCAGGCAAGGCGCCCCAGGAGTCCGCCCGGAACACCTACGTCCCCAACCGGGTACACATGCGGATAGTGCTCGAGAACAAGACGCCGTCTGTGGACTATCAGCTGAACATGACTTTCCGCATCCAGCGGCGCATCAACCCGGACGACGAGTGGCAGGACCTCCCCTCCTACTTGCCCAACTCGGGCAGCCTGCACCCGGAGACCTTCCGTGTTGCCGACAAGGACGACCCCCGCAGCCTGCTCGCCGACCGTCCGGTTCACTGCAGCAACTCAACGTCGTCCAGCTCCGGCAGCTACATCTACAACTGCTACCCCTACCGCTACGTACAGGAGAACCCTGCCAACCAGAAGAACAGCCAGAAGGAGTACTGGGACGGGACGGATGTCTACCTGACGGTCAAGAACCGCGAAGCCTACTACGGGGAGGAATTCCAGTGGAACGGCGTGGCGCTGCTGCCGCCCTACCAGCTGGGTCCCCGTCTGAAATCGCTCAAGCTGAAGACGAAGAGTGGTGAGACCCCCACGGTGTTCCTGTCGGCGGAAGGGGAGCTGGACTTCTCCCACATGGACCTGACGCGCCTCTACAAGTCGTCGACCCGGTACACCCAGCGTCCCGACGGCTCGGACTTCATCGAACCCATCCTGTACACCGAGAAGGAAGCGCGGAAGCTCAAGATGGCGTATGTCTCCTTTAACTTCAGCTCGTCGGTAGGCACGCAGGAAGCGTCCAGCACGAACAACCGTTCGTCCGCCGACGAACCCACGTTCAAGGTGCTCACCCCGTACCTGAACTCGACCATCTACATCAAGTACAATGCCTCTTACCAGTTCAAGGGGTTCACACAGGGATACCTCCGCCCGGGGACGGAGGAAGGCACCTACCGCATTGAGAACTACGAATCGGCATACACCCTCCCCGAAGTCACTGTAACCTATGAAGAATAACCCTATGAACAGACTACTCATACCTACCCTTTCCGCTGTCCTGACCCTCATCCTGCTGTGCACCGCCCTCCCTGCCGTGGCACAGCAGGCGGACGGGTGCGACAGCATCTCCCGGCACCGCAAGGCCTGGGAAATCGGCGTCGGCATCCACGGAATGCAACTGACGCGCTTCAACGTCACCGGCTTCAGTCCCGGCAGCAACGGCGGCTACCGCATCGACACGGACAAGCGCGACGTCCTCTTCGGCGGACACCTGTACCTTGCCCGCGAACTGAACTCCCACTTCTTCCTGGACCTGCAGGGCAACGCCGACTTCACCGCAGACCCCGTCCGCGGCGGCAAGGAGAAACGCTGGACCGCCATGGCAGGGATGGGCCTGCAGTGGCGGCTGGGCGAATACTTCCGCTCGCCCTACATCGACCCCTTCCTGCGTGCCGGAGCGAACTACCTGTACAAGAACTTCACCGTCGGCTACAACGGGCTGGAACGCCTCAACGCCGAAGAGATGAAGTGGGACCTTGCCAACGACTTCGACAAGGAGGGCAGCGACCGCCGTCACCTCCTGCCCCTCTCGGTGGGAGCAGGCGTGAACCTCTGGCTCAACGACCGGCTGGGACTCGGGCTGCAGGCTGACTACCTCGTCATGCCCTACCGCCGCGTCGCCAATGCCTGGCAAGGCAACGTGCGCCTGCTGTGGCGCATCGGCGGCAAACGGAAGCGTCCGGCGCCGGAGGTGCGTTATGTCGACCGCATCGTGGAGAAGGTCATCGAGAAGCCCGTCATCGTGGAACGCGTCAAGGAGGTCCCGGCACGTATGGACCTCGGCGAGCTCTTCGCCGGCGTCTACTTCGACTTCGACCGTGCCGACATCACACCGGCATCGGCGGCGGTGCTCGACCGCATCGCACGCATCCTGTGTGCCGACACCTCGCGACGCTACCTCATCACGGGGTGCACCGACGCCCGCGGCTCGCTGGCATACAACGCCGCCCTGTCCGAACGCCGTGCGCGTGCCGTCGTACAGGCACTGACGGAACGCGGCGTCCCGGCACAGATGCTGAAGGCATGCGGCGTCAGCAAGAAGATAGCCCATGCCGCCCCGGAAACGTCCGACCGCGTGCGTGAGGGCGACCGCAAAATCCTCGTCGAACTGATAACCAACGACGAATATTGGGACCACCTTCCAATGGACAATTGACAATGGACCATTGACAATGCGCCGTGCGGTGTTGGACCGCCAGCCGCCAGGCGGTGGATGCAGGGGCGACCGGTCGGGTCGCCCGGTCCACGCCCATTGGACGGGTCCATCCGTTACCGGAAAACTTTTTTGAAAATGGGACGCTGAGTTTTTTCTCTCGCGTCCGTCGGGACGCTTTTGCAAGTCCCTGTGTATCAATACCCATTTTAAGAGCTTCGTACGGACGTGTCCGCACGCTCGTGGCGACGTGTCCGTACGACGGTAACGACACGTCCGTACGAACGTATTTATCCGGGCTGGAAAACTCGTTGCAAAAAATCTTCCTTCTTTCTGCTTTGTCCTTCCCGAAAAAGCCCTATCTTTGCCGTCGAATTGGTTCCTGCTGCCCAGGCACACGGGCAGAGGATTAAAAGGGAATCGGGTGAAAGTCCCGAACAGTCCCGCTGCTGTGAAGCTCCATTTCAAACGTCTTGATAATTACTCACTGCCACTGATGCACCGTGCGTCGGGAAGGCTTCAAGACGGGAGTCAGTCAGAAGACCTGCCATCATTCATTCAGCCATCCGGGCTCCGGGGATAGACGGATGTCGCGCTAGAACTTATTCGTACTTTTTAGAACATTTGGACTATGTGTAGGCAGACTACGATGAAACGTGCTGCCGGACGGTTGTGTGTATTTCTCGTGACGGGCACGTGGGTGCTTCCGTCAGCACGGGCACAGAGCCGCCTCGACAGCCTGCAACGGCTCGACGAAGTGGTCATCGAGGCACAGACGCCTGTGAAGGAGGTCATCCCGGCACAGCGGCTGGCCGGCGACGGACTGCAACGCCTGGGGGCGCACAGTGTCGCCGATGCCATCCGCTACTTCTCCGGCGTGCAAATCAAGGACTACGGAGGGGTGGGCGGACTCAAGACCGTGAACATCCGCAGCATGGGGACGAACCATGTGGGCGTGTTCTATGACGGCATCGAGCTGGGCAACGCGCAGAACGGCGTGGTGGACCTGGGACGCTTCTCGCTCGACAACATGGAGGCGGTGACGCTCTACAACGGACAGAAGAGCGCCATCTTCCAAAGACCCCACTCCCGCAGAGCCCGCGAACCCCGACCCGCATGCCGGCCATCGCGCCGAGGGCTTCTGGATTGTCAACGAAGACTGGTTCGGACACGACAACGGCACGGTGAACCGCTTCAAGCGCACCGGATACACCACCCTCGAACCTGTCTACCGGGCTTACCGGGCAGCCAATGACGGGGAGACCTTCGGCGTGACCACCCAGTTCGGTGCCATCTGGGGCGACAACTTCTACTTCACCTCCAAGCAGGGCAACCGCCTCGTGGTGGCTGATGCCCGGACACTGAAGAGGAAAGCCGTCTTCACGGAAATCGGAGGAGACGGACGCGCCTTCGTGGGACTGACCGACCGGAAAGCCTACGTGGGGCACAACCGGGGCATCGCCGTGTTCGACATCCCCTCCCTCACCATCACCCGTCAGCTGGAGGGCATCAGCAGCCAGACCGGCGACATGCGCCTGGCAGCCGGCAAGGTGTTCGTGGTGACACAGAAGGAAGGCTTGTGCGTGCTCGATGCCGACGGCAAGGAGGTGCTCCGTCTGCCGCTCAAGGGCGACAACGGGCTGGGTTCGGAGTGGAGCACCGTGAACAAGCAGGAGAACTGGGACGACAAGTACTTCTGGTTCCCCGCACTGCCCGTGTTCGAGGATGCCTGCAAGCCGGAGTTCACCGCCGACAACATGGGACTGACGGCAGGCCACAGCGGAGAGTTCGACCTGAACGACTACGTGAAGGATGACGACAACATGCCGCTCGACATGCAGTTCAGCGTGCAGACCCCGGCGAACTTCCCCGCCAAGCTGACCGTGGACGGTCACCGCCTGAAGGTGGAAGCAGGGAGCCGGAAGGGCACCTTCACGTTCACGCTCGTAGTCCTCTCGAACGGCGTCCGTGCCGAGAAGGAGATGAAGCTGAACGTCGGCTGATGCCACTCCCCACACCACAACGGGGAAACAGATAAACAAAGAACGGGCGTGTGTCTGTGTGCATGAAAGCACTACGACACACGCCCGTTCCGGCATTACCGGCCACCCGGAGGAATAAGCTCCGTCCGGTGTCCGTCAAAGTATCTCGTCGATGCGGTCGGCAGTGGGACGTGCCACGACTGCCTTGTCGCCCTTGATGACGATGGGACGTTCGATGAGGCGGGGATTCTCCACCATCACGCGAATCAGCTCGTCCTCGCTCAGCTTCAGCCCGGCGAAGCGTTCCTTCCAGAGCGCCTCTCCTGTGCGGACAATGCTCTTGGCAGGCACACCCAGCTTGCGCAGGACGTCGCGCAGTTGTTCCTCGGTGACACTCCCGTCGAGGTAGTTCACCACATTCAGTTCTTCACCCTTCTCCTTGAGATAGGTCATGGCAGCACAGCTCTTGCTGCACCGCGGATTGTGAAAAATGGTAATCATAGTGCGTCTAGGTTTTATGAGTGAAACGTCAGCGGCAAAGATACGCATAAGTCGGCAAACTGCCACACTCCCGCCTCATTTGACCAGGTATTTCTCCATGCCGGGCGAATACTCGGTGCGGTAGGCACCCGTGCTGTCGGCGTAGATGAAGAAGTACTCCAGCTCAGGATGCCGTGCCTGGAGCGCCTTGGCTCCCTCCCGTCCCAACGCCATGCATGCCGTGGCATAGGCGTCGGCAACGATGCAGTCCCGCGCGATGATGGTCGCACTCAGGATGTCGCCCCCGGCGGGATATCCGGTCTTGGGATTGATGGTGTGGGCGTACTTCTTGCCGTCCTTGATGTAGAAGTTGCGGTAGTCGCCCGAGGTGGCAAGGCCTACGCGCTCGCCCAGCTCGATGACCTGCTCGATGTCCGTATTCAGCTGCGTGGAGTCGTCGACGGGACGGTTGATGCCGATGTGCCAGGGCAGCCCCTTGGCATTCTTTCCCTTGGCGGTCATTTCGCCGCCGATGTCCACGAGATAGTCTTCGACACCGAGGCTGTCGAGGCGTGCGGCAATCAGGTCGCAGATGCACCCGTCGCCCACCGCGGAGAAGTTGAGCAGGAGGCGCGGGTCGTCCTTCACCACCCGGTTGCCTTCCAGGCGCACCTTCTCATAGCCCACGAAGGTCTTCAGGCTGTCAATCATCGCAGGCGTGACCTCCCCCATGTTCTTGAAGCCGAAGCCCCAGGCATTGATGAGCGGGGCGCAGGTGATGTCGAACATGCCGTCGGTCTGCCGCGACACCTCCTCCGCCACCCGGAAGGCGTGGATGAAGATGGAGTCGACCTCCATGTTGCGGTTGGTGTTGACGGCACTGACGATCGAGAGCGAGTCGAAGGGGTTGAGCGAATGGTAGAAACGGCTGATTTCACCCCGTATCTCGTCGTCCAGCGTACGGTCGTAGTTGTAGGTGATGCGATAGTAAGTGTGGGTGTGTCCTTCGGTGACACGGTACTGCCGCGGCGGTGTGCAGGCACACACGGCTATCAGCAGCAGAAGGGATGCAAGTAGTTTCATTGGAACGATTCTGATTGGGTTCAATAACAGTGGTCGGCGGCAATTCTTCCGCTTATCCGTGGTAAAGGTAGGCAGATTCTGAGACGCTGGCAAACGGACGGCGGAATATTGCGCCTCAACGGGCGGATTCCTGCACTTCCTGACGCAGGAAAGCCGTGATGTCGCCACCGTCGGGGACACCCAGCTTCTTGCGGACATCCGTCTTGCACTTGTGGACGGAAAAGACGCTCTGCATCCACACACCGGCTATCTCGTCGGTACGGAAGCCGGCTGTCAACAGGCAGCAGAGCTGCACCTCCTTCTCCGTGAGCGAAGGGTAGAGGCGGACGAGCTGCGTGTAGCACCCGTCGAAGAGGAAATCGATATGGCGGTAGAACAGGTCCCAACGGGTAAACGGGACATCGGCACCCTCCGATGGGGCAGAACGGTCGGACGCCTGCTTCGTCTCCTGTCCCTTCTCCTGACGGAGGCTCCGCCGCGCCATCAGCTCCCTGAAGAGCTGCAAGTCGCAGCGGACCAATTCCTTCATCTCCTCGCTTGCCGTTTCGAAGCGTTCCCGTTCACCGACGCTTTGTCGGAGCGATGCATGGCGGTGCCTCTCCCGTCGGTACCACCACGTCTGCACCGCAAGCCCGGCAAGGAGCAACACTGCCACACCCGCCGTCAGGTAAAGGAGAAGGACGGACCGACGCCCGGCTTCCTGCTCTTCATGCTGACGGGCATACTCGCTGACAGCACCGTCGAGCGTATGCCGGGCAAGCTTTGTCACCAGGTGCTCGTACGCCTCAATCAGACGGCGACCGGAAGCCGACGCCCCTTCGGTATCACCTTCCTTCCCGGCGAGGTCGGTGCAGAGCCGGTAATAGTCGATGAGTGCATGGTCGGACACACCGGGGACACGGCAGGCTGCCGCGAGGTCGCAGTGACGGCGCGCCGTTTCAAGGCTGTCCATGCGGAAGGCACAGGTGGCGAGCATCGTGTGGCAGCGGAACAGGTGGAGGGTGTGGCGTTCGGTAGCCAGCGACGTGCGGAAGTCGGTGGCTGCATCCCCGAACCGTCCGAGACGGAAGTCCGCCATGCCCAGCAACCGGTGGATGTCGGCATAGCGCAAGTGGTGTTCCGAGGTCTCACGGGCAAGCGGAAGGAGCAGACGGAGTGCCGCTCCGGGCTGTCCGGTGTAAAGCTCGCTACGTGCCAGAAGCATCCGTGTGTGAGGGTCCAGCTCGACCTCGGGAACGGAGGCGATGCATCCTTTCGCAGTCTCCTGATAGCGGGCAAAACGGACGAGGTCTCCCTCGCGACGGTACATGTCACCCAGGTAGCTGTAGAGGTAGAAGAGCCACACGGGGTCATTGACCGCCTCCGCCAAGTCTATGGAGCGCTGGATGATGTCCAGCTCGCCCCGCAAGTCGTTGTTGCGCCGGTGGATGTCGGCGAGCAGGTAGAGCGTCTCGAGCTGTTGCTGTGCCTTGCGGGCGGAATGGAAGATGGCAAGGCACTGTTCCAGCCGTTCCCTGTCGGGCACTGTTCCATAGACGGTATAGACCTGTGCCAGCGTGCGGACGAGAAAATCGGTAGCCGAGGCTTCATCGGTGATGGGACGGTCGGCAAGGGAGTCCTTTGTCATGCGGACGAGCAACAGTTCGGGATTGTTTTCGAGGATGAGTACCTTGTCATCGAAGGCGGGATCGTCCTTGAACGGACGTCGGTCACACCCGATTCCCACGAAGAGGAGTGCGACCAGCAGGGAGAGCGGGAAAAGAGTTTGTTTCATGGCGCAAGGTTTAGGAGTTTCTGCCACAAAAGAAACCAAAAGTCACGGGATTGGCAAGGGACAGGATGTTAAAAGTAAAAGCCAGACACTGTTTTCGGCAACCCGCCCCGCCACATCCAATTCCTAGTAGAGCATATTCAGGTCGTAACCGAACACGGTCTTTTCGCCCTCCATGACGCAGGAAAAGTCGATCGAGGTGATGAAGACCTCCTGCATGAGCAGGATGCTGGCGGGATACTTCAGAGCCAGAGTCCGGTAGCTTGAGTCTGCCCAAGACCAGGTAAAATCATATGCCCGTGAACCACTGTCTTCCCGCCAGATGACCTCACTCCCTGTCCCATCGGCCTCAAAACGGAATTGCTGCTTGATTTTGACATGTCCGTCATGGTACTCCCGACTCCAATAATATTTGCAGAGCAGGTAACTGGCGGCTTTCTCATCACCAGGCCCCTTGCTGATTTCGATTCCACACGCAGCGGACAACAACAGCACACACACCAGACAACTTGTCAGGATTAAAAGCTTCTTCATAGAATGATGAATTAAGTTTCGTATATGCTCACTCATCAGTAAACAAGAATATAATTAACAAGACAAAAAGTAAAGTTCCCGTATTGCATGATTAAAGAAACGAGTCATCAAACAAACCTTATGTACTTACAAAGTCATTACTTGTCAATTACCCCATGCAGTACCTACAGGTTTGGCGTCATTGCCATAAGTAGATGATCTAGAAATATAAAACTTAACAATATAACTAGACATCTTAGTGGTACCAACATTTGAACAGTTGACACTCACTTGTACAGAACTGCCTTTATATACCATAGTAGGAGCAGAAACATCCGCAACTTTTAGATCAGAAGCTGCAAAACTAAAAACTGAACATAATAAGAAAGAAAAGATAAGTATTATACTTCTCATAAATCAGAAATTTAAGTTAAACACATACAGTTACAATTCCCCTACTTTGCACTCATCTAATCTTAGATTCGCACAATGAAATAGAAATATATCATGTCATTACATTATTAAATTTTTTTCGGTTGTCTCATCTACCACTTTATAATGAGCTGACAAGACTCATTTACTATGAATCAACAAACGTTTTAACAGCACACATAGGAAGCTTCATAATAAATCATTTATACGATTAAAAAATAGCTACCTAAATATTTATATAATTCGTTTAAGAATGTAGGCATATCATATCAAAGATATCTTCTAATATACCTACATTCATTTAGTTACATACATGTAGATCTCTATTCCCTTACTCTATACATTAAGGGTAACTAGGTCTAGGAGCCGGACGAGATTTCCCAGAACTTGACGTTACTGGAGCAGGCCAAGGCTCAGATCTTAGTCTCACGTTAGCCTTAAATACCTTATTATCAATAGCATAATAGCCAGTACATAATATAGGCATACCATAATTCAGTTCTGTATATTTCGTACTGAACGCACCCTTTAGTGCATCTAGAGAATCAAAATATTGATTTACCTCACCACTTGTATCATCAGAAATTACAAGAATTGTTATTGTAGACTTTTGAATGATTTCCATATCTTTTGCGGTATAGTTAGCGCCGCCTGAAAAGAACTTAAATTTTATTCCCGCTTCTACAGCCTTTTTTACTTCTTCAAACGAATACTCACTCTCAATAGCTAATAAGGCTATTTTCCCATAAGTCATAGAGCGAACATAAACAGGGTATTCAGGAGAAGAATTCATAGATTGATCTTTAAAGAAGCCATTAGTCGGCACATCCATTGACACTGTAAAACAGCTAGATATAAGTTGTCCCAACAAACGACTTTTGATATTTGTCTTCTTAGAATTCATTTGAACCTTTGCTGAAAATACTTTAGCTAATCCAGCATTTGAAGAAAAAGCTTTTTCAATATCGGAATAAGAAAAGAATTCTACATACTGGAATTCTAATTTCTCACGTGCATCACTATGAATGAATTTTTGATATTCATCAGATCGAATTACAGACTTTATAAATTTCCTATATCCAAAACTTCCAGATTCTCTAGTTATTTCATCCAAATAAGGATCAGGGAAGCTGGTATATACATACATAGGATTTCTAGGCGCTGTAATCTCTCGTGAAAAATCTCTCCCAAATTCTTTTTCCGGGAAAGCTGCTCCAACATAAAGTATATGAGGATCTCGGATTAATATATTGTCCGTATCAAAGCCTCGGAAAGTACTAGGTCTTCTAGGCCTTTCAGCTCCTCCACCGGTGGAATTTCTAGGAGGTCTTGTTCCAGTAGTTGGCCGCCTGCCATCCGTACTTACCCTCGTTTCTATCGCACTCTCCAGTTTCACAGGATATACAACAAATCCATCCAACCCTGTACTCGTTGAATCATTTGATAGATAATAATCCCACTGAAAAGGGACATTATCAAACCGCCCTTCCTGCTCATTTTGTTGAGAGATCGGTGGCATTACAAGTTCATTCTCATCTGAACATGAATTCAATACGGTTATTCCCAAATATGAGACAACCATCCACAATACACGTTTTAAGTTCATGACATATAATTTATTGGTTAATAATAAACGATTTATTATCCTTCACATAAGCACCTATACAATAGATAGGAAAGCCGTACCAAGAACCAAAGGGATGTTTCAAATATTCTTCTAAGGACTCGAAAGTATCATCCACATTCGCCCACGTCGTATTACTCCCATCCCCGGCTGTCAACAGTACAATCTGCGAATTATGCAGAGCTCCCTTAGGGTCTTTGTGTGAATCTACTACATTGGAGTGCATAAAGACATCCAATACATCCTTGTAAGGCAAATCACTTGCAACAACAAAATAAGCCAAAGAACCATAAGTCAAACTACGGATGTAAATAGGCTCATCGGCAAAATTGATAGCTGCCGTATCAACAAAGAGTCCTTTGACCGGGGCATCCATATCAACAGTAAAACTCTTAAAAATAATTTTCCCAAATAACAGGCTCTTGACTGTTGACAAATCTATACGGTCTTCAGCTACACCCTTCATCGCTTCGCCAAAGGACTTGTTTTCAGGAAAGAATTTTGGCAAATCATCCAAACTGTTGATTTCTGCCAGTCCGTAGGCAAAAGGAGAATGATTTTTGGACACGCATTCTTTATATTCCTCTGATTTTAAAAAGCTTTTCAATCCCTTATAATAGTCTATTACACTCAAAGTCTTTATTTCCACGATATACGGGTCAGATGAGCCGAAAAACAACCTGACAGGATGAATTTCTTCTCGAATTTCGCGATCAAAGGACTTCATATAGGATGACTTGGGGACCGTTAATCCCACGTGCCACCATACTTCATCACTAATAAGCCGGCTCGGTATGCTAACATATTTAGTTCCGATAAACAAGTTGGAGGATGACAATGACGCGGCATTATAAATCAACATATCCCATACGGGTTCTTCCCCTCTAATCGAATCTTCTCCCCTGATTGAATCTTTCGGGTAGAATGGGTCAGGCGTAAAAGGATGTTCTTTATCACAAGCTCCAAAAAGCAACACCTCCAACAATAAAAAGAGCAGAAACATAAACTTTTTCATATTCGTTCCATTGACTTTTGACACTTGCAAAGTTAAGACGGACAAACCGAAAAAGCGGTTGGTAAGGGCAAATAAATACTTTGTAATGCAATTTTTTATTTCGCTGATTATAAGAACAATACGTAAAATCTACTTTGTAAAGCTAGAAAATCACTTTGTAAAGCCAAAAAACGATGATGTACAAGGGTGCTTTTTACGGCAAAAAACACCCTTCAAATGCATCATAAAATCAGACATATTTGCACCCCGTGCTTCCGCTACTTGGTGTTTTTGTGGCATTTCACTTGGTGTTTTTGCGGTAATGCGTCAAACAACACTGAATTCACCAGCTCTGATAACACGAGGTCACTATAAGGATTGAGAAGAAAATCAATCGGCATTCCCTTGTTGGACCGGGCGACCAGACCGGTCCAATGCAACGCCCAATAAACATTCAACAACCATTCAAACAATATTCGACAACCGTTCAAACGCATTCCGCAGGGTTCATTGTCCACCGCTATGTATAAATGTGGGAAAACAATCAGGATTGGACCAGGTGCGTTTGACAAAATGTCAAATGAAGGGCTCTACAGGGGCAATGCTTACGCCAAAGGACGAGTGAGCGCGCAAAGAAAGGATTCTGGAGCGTTTCGCAAAATACACAATGATTCGAGAAGGGGGATTTTCCTGTTATTTGGATAGGGAAGATCTAGAGAGAGCAGCCTCATGCATAGGGGATGCACTCAACCGCGCTCTTTTTAATAGTTTCAAAATCAGTCTCCCGTTCCACCTTCTGGAAGACGAAACCCGGAATTCAAGCACTTCGCTCTCCGAATATTTGACTTCGACACCTCAAATAATATTGTTTGGAGGCGGAAACTATATTGTTTCATGTCTCAAACAATATAGTTTGGCGCGCGAAACAATATGGTTGCGGGCACGTTTTGCCAATATTCCGAGAACGGAATGTATAGTTTTCTAAAATCAAAGGCTGATTCCGCGATTTTCAGTAACATCTCTTAGCAGTTGGCTTCTGGTTTGAGCGGAATTGGGAAAGTACGCGTTAGCGCAAAAGTAGCTTTTGAAGGACTTTGTCAAGCATTTCACGGGCATTGGTTGCATGCTGATACAGGGACCGAGCGTACATAAGAAATAATGCGTGCACGGCATCACTGCCCCACACGCATTGTACTTTTCACCCACATTTTTGGAATGTAAAGGAAAGATGCCGGACGAGCCGGCTCTTAACTAGATAGAAATATAAGCCTAATGTTATAACTGATCCTTGGTTGTATATGTTTGAATAAGTCTTTCTCTTATTCTTCTGTTTTGACGATGCAAAGGTAGTGAGCGGCAGGGGGTCCGGCTGTGTAGATTTGCATTTTCTTGTGGGTAGATTTGGGTCAAATGCCCGAAATCCACTTTGCATAGCGGTCGAGGACGCGTTGCGGGGCATCGGTGTACCACGCATAGCCGCCGCGGCGTTCCTTTTCAATCTCGGCAAGGGTGGCATGTTTCACCCCGTCGCGTCCGCAGAAGAAGGGCTTGCCGGTTTCGAGGTCGTAGAAACGTGCCCAAAGGACATTGCCCGGGGCGGAGACAACACGGGCATCGCCCTTGGGACTGCCGTCCGGAACGCGTTCCACCCGGATGTCCTTCACGGCATGGGTCTCAAACCACGCCACGGCTCCCTTGACAGCTGCGACAATCTCGGGCGAAGGATGGGGAATCGACATGAGCAGCGCCACGATGGAGGCGGACTCGGCACCGCTGAACGAAGCCAGTTCGTAGGCACGTGCAGGAGCCGGGGCAAAGGTGTGCTCGTCATGCTGGGCACACCAGACCGTCGGCTTGCCGTCGACACGGATCTGGGTCTTGAGGATGCAGCCGATGCCTTTGCCAAACGAGGCGCGTGCCTGCGCCCGGGTGGCGTCGTCGAGCTTCAGGGCGTCATAGGGGCTGCGTCCGTCGGTAATGTCGCGCAGCTGACGGAGGACGTTGACCATGGCATCGTCATTATAGGTAATGTGTGAGGCGTAGTTCACCGCTGTCCGTTCGGGGTAGAACTGGGGCCAGCCCCCGTTGTCATACTGTGCCTCAAAGAGGTAGCGGAGTCCACGGAGGAAGCCTTCGCGGTAACGGTCCTCACCGCTATGGGCATAGACCCGCGCCAGGAAGCGCATCTCGGTGGTAGTGGCACCGTTGTCGATGGTCGAACCGACGCCCGTGCGGTTCACCTTGGCAAGCTCTTCGGCGGAGAGCAGGTGGTGGTAGGGGATGTTCTTCTGCCAGCCTCCGCTCTCCATCTGGCGTGCAAGGAGCTGGTCGGCAATGGCGCGTGCCTGCTGACTACCATACCACTCGTCGGGCATGCGGTCGGCTACTTTCTTCCAGGAGAATTTCAGGATGTTGGGACTGTCTTGTGCCTGCACGGGCAGCAGCCAGGCGAACAGGCAACAGAGGAGGGAAAGGATTTGTGTTTTCATATACGTCGGTTGTTAAGTATCCAAAGTCATTTGCATTTACAAAAATACATTAATATCGCAGGCAAAATGGGGTATTTTTGTGTTTTTTATGTGTAGATTTGTGGACAAACACATCTAAAGACACCGACGAGGCTGTGCCTGCACAGCGCGGTACTCATCCTGCGGGAGCAGGGGATGCGGGTGAAGCCGGTTTAGTTGTTTCCAAGTTGCCGACGGCAGGTATCCGCGTCCCGTTTCCGCCGGAATGGGTCCGGCACGGCTTCCCGACAACTACTCATCCCCATGAGACGACTGTTAACCTTCCTGCTCCTGACCTTGTCCGTCCTTGCCGACACGATGCCTGCCGGTGCACAAGGTTCCTACGTCCCCACCCTCTATGATACCACCAACGGACTGCCTCAGCAGACCATCAACGTCACCATCCAGGACAAGCAGGGCTACCTGTGGTTCGGCACCTCGAACGGGTTCAGCCGCTTCGACGGGGCGCACTTCACCAACTACCGCCTGGAGGACAGCGACAGCATCGGGATTGCCAACAACCTCATCACCTCGCTGCGGGAGGACAGCCGCCGCTACATCTGGCTCACCAATGACAACCGGAGGACCGTCCGCTTCAATCCCTACACGCGCCGGTTCTTCCCCCTGCCCGACTCGCTGGGGACGGTCAAGAGTCTCCAGCTCCTGCCCAACGGCGACATCTGGCTTCACCTGGACAACGGACGGCTGGTGCGTGCCCGCTACGGCGAGGGCGAACAGCTCGACTATGAGACGGTGCTCGACTATCCGCCGGGCGACGACACGGACATCGTCATGGTCTCGAACGACCGCGAGCACCACGTCTGGATTCTCTCCCGACGGGAGTTCCTCGACTATGACGAGCATACGGGCAAGCTCACCCGCCATCCCCTGGGGACGGACGACCGCTACTACAGCATGCGCAAGCGGCTCAACCTGTTCCAGATAGGCAGCGACCACGGCAAGGTCTACATCTACCGGAACAGGGAGCGGCAGCACTCGCTCATCCGCCTTGCCACGACGGACAACATCGTCCGCATCAAGGCATACACCGACACGAAGTCGCTCTACATGACCGGGAGCGACGGCTTCTTCCTCCACGACCTGGAGTCGGGGCGGGCACTCCACTACTCCGCCTCACAGCCTGCCCCGCGACGGCTGGAGAGCAACCACATCGGCGACTGCTACGTCGACCAGGACAAGAACATCTGGGTGACCTACCTCGACAACTCGTTCATCACCTGCCTGGAGCCGGACAAGGAGAGCCAGCGCCGCTTCCGTCTGCTGGACCGCCACCGCCGCACCATCGACACCCGCAACAAAATCTCCATCTTCGAGGACCGCAACCAGCGCATCTGGTTCTATGCGCCCGACAAGGCGCTCAACTACTATGACATGGAGAACCACGAGCTGTTCCCCCTCATCCTGCCTGCCACCCAGGGCATGCCCGACTTCACCGAGCCGTCCTCCCTCTATGTCGACAAGCAGCGCAACCTCTGGCTGGGCAGGACGAACAAGGGCGTGCTGAAGCTCACCTTCAAGAGCAACCACTTCGACCTGCTCTCGCCCGACCCCACCGACCTCTACAGCAACGCCAACCGTACGCGCGGACTCTGTACCGACAGCCGGGGCAACCTGTGGATGGGGGCACAGGACAGCACCATTCATCTCTTCGACGCACGCACACGCCGCTTCCTGGGCTACTTCTCCGCACGGGGGACCGTCACGCCGCAGCGGAGTCCCGTGGGACGTGCCAACGCCATCCTGGAGGACCGGAAAGGGAACATCTGGATAGGCACCGACGGGAGTGGCCTCTTCAAGGCAACCCCACTCGCCGGCGGGCGTTACCGGGTGGAGCGGTTTGTCCACCGGACGGACGACCCGGCATCGCTCAGCGACAACCGCGTGACCTTCCTGCTGGAGGACAGCAACGGACGCATCTGGGTCGGCACGGCAGGGAACGGACTCAACGCCATCGGACGCGGGGCGGAGGGGCAGACCGTCTTCTTCCACCCGGGACACCGGCTGACGCACTATCCTGCCGCTTTCCGCCAGATACGCTGCCTGTGCGAAGACGGACGGGGACACATCTGGATTGCCACGACACAGGGGCTGCTGCGCTTCCGTCCCGAACAGAACGCGCCCGAGTCGGTCGTCTTTGAGGACCTGCATACGCTGGCGGCAAAACGGGGCGCCTTCAACACCAACTCCGTCTTCTTCATCTACCGTTCCGGAGACGGCACGCTCAACCTCGCCACCTTCGGCAAGGGGCTCTTCCGCCTCTCTCCCGACGGGACCCTCGCGAACTACACCACACGCGACGGGCTGCCCTCCGACGTGCTCTACACGATGCAGGAGGACGGCAACGGCTGCCTGTGGCTCGCCACGGAGGGCGGGCTGTGCAAGTTCGACCCGCAGGCACGGACGTTCGACACCTTCGACGACCGCTTCTTCCCCTCTCCCCTCACCTTCTCGGACAACGATGCTGCCGACGACGGGCACGGCAGGCTCATCTTCGCCACCGACCGCGGACTGCTCGCCTTCCGTCCGGGTGACATCGAGAAGGACACGTTCAAGCCCAACATCGTGCTGACCGCCTTCTCGGCAAACGACAGTCCCGTGACCGACGCCAACGGACAGCCCTACACCTTCGGCAACAACCGGACGGTGACGCTCAGCCACGACCGCAACTCGTTCAACCTCCTCTTCCGGGCACTCGACATGAACTTCCCCGACCGCCTGCAATACGCCTACAAGCTCGACGGCTTCGACGACTGGCACTATGTGGGCAACGAGCCGAAGGCGGTCTACACGAACATCCCGCCGGGCGACTACACCTTCCGCGTGCGCTCCACGAACAGCGACGGACGCTGGATGGACAACGAGAGCTGCCTCCACATCCGTGTGCTGCCCTCGTTCTGGGGCTCGCCGGGAGGCATCGCGCTCGCCATCGTCCTCTTCCTTGCCGCGACGACGGGGGCAGGAGCCATCGTGCTGGGACACTACAAGCTGAAGCAGCGCATGCTCCTCGAGCAGAAGCTCGCCAAGGTGAAGACCGACTTCTTCACGAACATCGTCCACGAGATGCGTACGCCGTTTACCCTCGTCGTGTCGCCGTTGGAGAACGTTCTCGAACAGCCGGAGCTCTCGCCCCAGGTGCGCCAGAACCTGGAAATCATGCAGAAGAACACCCGCCGCAGCATCCGCCTCATCAACCAGATACTCGACTTCCAGAAGGTGACCAGCGGCAAGATGCACCTGACGGTGCGCCGCGTGGAGCTGCGCGCCTTCTTCGAACAGCTCCTGCGCTCGTTCGCCGGACTTGCCGAGAGCGAGGACACCCGGCTAGAGCTGCAGATGAAGGCTCCCTCGCTCACGGTCTGGGCGGACGCCGACAAGCTGGAAAGCGTCTTCTTCAACCTCCTTTCAAACGCCTTCAAGTACTCCCCGCGCGGGAAACGCATCACAGTCGCCGTCGAGGAGCACGGGGAACACATCACCGTCTGTGTCATCGACCAGGGCTACGGCATCCCCGAGGAACGGCAACCCCACCTCTTCGACCGCTTCGAGAGCTTCGTGCAGCGGCAGGCGTCCCGTGTGCCGACGACGGGCATCGGACTGTCGCTCATCAAGGAGCTGGTCGAGCTGCACCACGGACACATCAGCGTGACCAGCAGCGTGAACAACGGCTCGACCTTCACCGTGGAGCTGCCCAAGGGCAGGGACCACTTCGACCCCGACACGGAGTTCATCCTCGAGGACGGCGATGACACCGACGAGCCGACGGCACCCGCTTCCGACACGTCCGGAGAGGACACCGACGCCACCCGTCCGCTCCTGCTCATCGTCGAGGACAATGCCGAGCTGCGCGGCTTCCTCGAGTCCACCTTCTCGAACGGCTACCGCACCCTGACGGCAGCCAACGGCGAGGAGGGCTTCCTCTGTGCGGTGAGCCACAACCCGGACCTCGTCATCAGCGACATCCACATGCCGGTGCTCAGCGGGACGGAGATGTTCAAGATGCTCCGCCGCAATCCCGCCACCAGCCACATCCCGGTCATCCTGCTGACCAACGAGTCGAGCGCCGAGGGCGAGGTGGAGAGCCTCAACCTGGGCGTGGAAGCATACGTCCCGAAGCCGTTCAGCTCGAAGGTGCTCCGGGCACAGGCGGACAACATCGTCCGTGGCAGACGCCGCCTGCAGGAACTGTACCGCTCGCAGTTCATCTATCCCGAGACGGACGCCACCCCCGGCGACACCGCTTCCGACAGTGCACTGCCCCCGGCCGAACAGGCATTCATCGACCGGATGACAGACCACATCGGCTCGCACCTCGGCTCGCCCGAGCTGAACGTGGAGAGCCTGGCGCGCGAGATGGGCGTCAGCCGTTCGGTGCTGTTCAAGAAGACAAAGGCGCTCACAGGACTGTCGCCCGTGGAGCTGATACGCGACCTGCGCTTCCGCAAAGCCGCCGAACTGCTGGAGACGGGCAACCAGACGATGACTGAGATAGCCTTCCTCACCGGCTTCTACGACTCACACTACTTCAGCAAGTGCTTCAAGCAGGTCTACGGCATGTCCCCGTCGGAGTACCGGAAGATGAAGAATGAGGGAACACGCCCTTAATGCTCCCGGGGTACGGGAGAGACACGATACAAACCGGGGATAAACAGACCAAAGTATTATACTTTGGCAGCCTAAGTATTATACTTAGGGGGTCTAAGTATTATACTTTGGTCCATCTATCCCCGGCTTGTAGCTTGCTTGTCCCCTGCCAGGACGAGCCTCAGGGCACATGCACAAAGAGAGGGTGTACCAAGGATGAGCGTCGGCTCACCTTGATACACCCTTTTTCAATCGTTTAGCCGTGTTCCGCCGGGTGGCGGAAGCAGCGTATCATTTCCCTTCCAGGCTCTGGAGGAGCTGTCCCATCATCATGATGGTCGACGGCTTCAGACCGGGGAGAATCGAACGGATGTACTTGGCTCCTTCTGCCAGCAGCGCCTTGTCGGTCGTGGCAGCGGGGAAGAGACGGGAGAAGTTGAGCAACACGAGGTTGAAGTCGTTCTCGTTCATCTCGGGCTGCTTCTCCTTCAGCAAGGCAAAGTAGGCAGCCTTGTCGCCCTGGGCATAGCACTCGATGAGGGCGAAGAGCGGGGCATACGGATAGGTCTTGTCCAGTCCGCAGTCGATGATGGACTGCTTCAGGGCACCGTAGGCGGCAGCGTCATACTTCCCTTCGGCAAACTGGAAGCCTGAGAGATAGCTCACCAGCCCGGCGTGATAGAGCTTCTGGGCGTGCTCCTCGGCACGGGCACGGACGGCGGGGTCGAACTCGCTGCGGTGTGCCACGAGGAAGTCTGCCTTCGGGTCATCGAGACGGATGGTATAGCGCGAGAAGAGGAAGAAGTTCTCGGGAGCGAGCCGCTGTGCGTCCGTCAGCGAGTCAAAGTAGGCGTTGACGATGCGGAAGCCTTCCTCCTCCTTGCCTTCCTCCATGAAGTGGAAGGCATAGGCGTTGACCAGTTCGGGGGTACGTTCGCCGGCATCGTAGCGCTTCTTCATGGCTTCGGGCGAAAGCTCGGGGTTGAGCTCGCTCTCAATCTTCGAGATGAAGTTGTCGGCGGTCATGGAGCCCTTGATGTCGAGCTTCACCTTCTTGTCCGTGTCGAGCACGAGGAAGGTCGGGTATGCCTTCACCTGGTAGGTGGCGGCGTCCGCCTTGCCCTCCTTCTCGGCATTGAGCTTGATGCAGACGAAACGGGCGTTGAAGTAGTCGCCCACCTTCTTCTGCGGGAAGACGGTGTTCGCCATCACGCGGCAGGGGCCGCACCAGTCGGTGTAGAAGTCGACGAACACGAGCTTGTTTTCCTTCTTTGCCTGCTCTACTGCCTGGTCGAGCGTGAGCGGACGGAAGTTTGTCTGTGCCAAGCCGGGGATGGCCAGCAAGGCAGTAAAGAGAGTGATGAATAGCTTTTTCATTGTTGTTGAGTTGTTATCAATAATATCCTGATTCGTCGGCAAGGTCTCCGGCACTCTTCCACTGGATGCCCTTCACGGTGGAGTTGATTTCCCATACCATATCCTCATCCTCCTCAAACGGAATGTCGTTCGGGTCGGACGGGATGGTGAACCAGCTGAGGGTGCTCTTGCCGTCGCCTGCGGAGACAGCGATGTAGAACTTGTTGCGGGCGGTGGTCGACTCGGCATCGCGGTCGAGGAGGATGATTTCGCTGCCGTAGTCCTTCAGCAGGCGGCCGATGTTACGCTCCAGGTCGTACCCGTAGAGCTTCGAGCCCACGGCATAGACCATCTCGGTCTCGTCGTCGGAGAAGGCATAGTGGCTCGCCTGTGCAAAGTCGGTAGCCACGCTCTGGTCAATCTCCGTGCTGAACCACTGGGAGGGGGAAGTGGTGCTCGACGGCTTGAACGAATAGGCGTACCACTTGTTCTGGTCGTCGGTCAGGACCACATACGAGTAGCCGGCGTTGCCGTTCTGTCCGAAGACGAGGCGGCGGTTGTCGGGATACTTGCTCTGGTCCCACTCGAAGGCTGCGCTTGCGCTCGCCTGGAGCTTCCGGCAGTAGGTCGCACTCGTCGGGCTGTTGCTGTTCGGACCGACGAAGGCCTGGCTGTCCATGTCATAGAAGATGGCGTTGAGGAAGAGCGACGACATGTAGGCTCCGTTAACCACGAAAGCCAGCCGGTAGGGCGTGAACAGTTCGGTGCTCGTGTTGCTGTAGCGGTTGATGGGGTTACCGAAAATCTGGTCGTTCGACATCATCGAGGTGACGTAGATGGCGTCGTCGGTGATGTATCCGCGCTTGGAGTCACCCCGGCAACCGTAGCTGGCGTCATAGCGGGGGAACATGTCGATGACACGCATCGGGCGCTTCACGTCGAAGGTGGTCAGCATCTTCGAGTCAAGCGTGTTGTCCTCCAGCAGCTCGAAGTAGGAGCCGTTGGTCAGCGAGTACGACTGGTCGGCGGCGGTCAGCCACAGGTTCTGGTATTCGCCGTAGCGCGTCTGTCCGATGAAGACGAGCGACTCGGGCTCTCTGATGTTGGGGTCGGTGAAGACGTCCTCCAGCAGGATGGTGTCTTCCTCCATCGTGGTAATCATGTCCATCTTGACCGTGCCGTCGGTGTTCTCGCCGAGCACGAGGTAACCCGTCGTCATCTGGGAGAGGACGGCGAGCGAGCTTCGCTGGATGGTCTTCAGCCCCGTCTCCAGGTCGGTCACCTCCAGATAGAGCGTGTAGCTGCCCGGCAGCAGGGAGCCGTCGGCAACGTAGTCGAACTCGCGTTCCTCACTCAGGTCTATCGTCTCGGACGCCATGCTCGACAGGTTGGTGATAATCTTCACATACCAGTGGTAAGCGTAGCGCGAGGGCTCGTTGGTCTCCGCCATCGTTCCGGTGACATCGGCAGAGATGTGTACGGGGTCACCCGCGAGATAGGCTACGTAGCCGTCTTTGTTACTCAGTGTAATCTCCACCTCGTTGATGGGCGAAAGGGTGTAGCTGCCCTTGTCGTCGACACACGAGGCAAGGCTGGCAGCGGCTGCCAGCAAGCAGGGATAAATATAGTTTTTCATAATCGTTTCTTAGTTAATCAAGGACAACATCGCCCGGCATGGAGCTTTCCTCCCAAGGCACATTGCTAAACCACATGAGCGTCCCGTCGGCGTCCGTGATGGGGTTCCCGGCACGGAACTGCTCCACGAGGTAGTTCGAGACAATCTCGTTGATGATGTTCTGCATGATGAAAGGCACGGTCACCAGTGCGCTGAAATCGTCGTAGGTCACGTCGGGGTAAAGGCGGAGAATCAGCTCCATCTTCTCACGCGAGAACTCTCCGAAGTTCAACGGCCAGATGGTCGGCTGGGTCATGATGTCGGAGATGAAGATGTTGTGCACGCGGGGGTCGGGGTTGTTGTAGAAGTCCGTCATGCCCTCGGTGTAGCGTCCCGGAATCTCCGTGATGTAGGTGAACGGCAGGTCGAAGTACTCGTTGGGCACGAGCGTCAGCTGCAGCTGTACCGTCTCCTCTGCCACGCGGTCGGAGCGCAGGATGGTCACGTTGACAAGACCCGAGGTCTCCCCCGCCTTGATGACACACTGCTCGGAGAGGTCCTTGTATTCCTGGTCAGCCACAGCCGTCGTGCTGTCGGCAACCACAGCCACATTGAACACACGGTCGTAGTCGCGTGCCTCGCCCACGGCATTCACCTTCAGGCTCAGCGTCGTGTCGGTGGCACCTTCGGGCATGGAAACGAAGCGCACCCAGGTGTAGAGCTGGTGTGCCCACATGTCCGGATTGGTGAAGTGGGGCACGTTGGTGTACTGCACGTCAAAGTAAAGCCCGTCTTTTCCCTCATAGGCAGGCATGTCCTTCTCACACGCCGCGAACGAAGCCAATCCCAACAGGCAGCAAAGTGTATAAATCAGTTTCTTCATATTCGTCGTTCTTAATGGTTAGTTACGCAAGTCTTCTTCGTCGCTCGGCAGCGGTATGACATAGCTGTCCACGCTCATGGAGGCGGAACCGCTCGCTGACGTTCCGGAGATAATCGAGGTCATGCCCAGTCGCTTGTAGTAGAAGAACAGTTGTCCTTCGCCCACGACCTCACGGGCAAATTCGCGGGTGATGAGCTCCTGCTTGTTGTCGGGAGTCACGTCGAGGGAGACGGCACCGCGCACGTTGCGCACCGTGTTGATGAGCGTGGCAGCCTCGGTGATGTCGTCCGTACATTCGGCAGCGATGAGGTACATCTCGCTCTTGCGGATGAGCGGGGTCATGTAGCGGTAGGTCAGTGTGTCACCGCTCTCCGAGCTGACGCTGAAGTCCTGGAACTTCACGAGGCAGATGGCGTTGTCGCCCGAGGTCTCTCCCTCCTGGAAGCTCCACATGCGGCGGCGGATGTCGTTGGTGTCGTCGTAGAACGAGGCGAGCTTCGAGTCGCTGCCGGTCTCCGACGAGCCGACGAAGCAGAGGCGGTTGTTGGCGTTCACCGACGCGCTGAAGTAGTTGTCATAGAGGTTGTCGCGGCTCATGTTGTAGAGGCTGAACATCACCTCGTCAGAGAACACATAGTCGGGACGGGAGTTCTCGATGGTCTCCTGAACGGTGGTGCGGTCCATCCACGGGAAGACGTCAAGCTGCTCGGTCTCGCTCTTGGCGATGACCTCGTTCTTGGCAATGTCGTATGCCGTCGCCTTGTCCCCCTTCCACAGGTAGGCACGTGCCCGGAGCGCCTGCACGGCGTAGTAGTTCAGGCGGAGCTGGCGGTAGGACCAGTCGTAGCTGTCCAGTCCGTCGTCGCTCAACACGCCGTCCTTCACACCTTCGGTCAGGACGGGGTCGCACTCCTTCAACAGCTCGGCGGCTGCGTCGAGGTCGCGGATAACCCGGTTGAGGAACTCTTCGGCTGAAATCAGGGGCTGCACGGTGCGGCGGCTGTCCTCCTGATAGGGCAGGCACTCCTGCGAAGCCGTCGCGTCGGAATAGATGGGTCCGTAGAAGCGCAGCAGGTCAAAGTGCATCATGCCGCGCAGGGCGAGCGCCTCACCCTTCACCAACGGATAGTAGCGGTCCAGGATGGCGGCATCCGGCTCGTCGCACTTCTCCAGCAGGAGGTTTACGTTGGCAATGAGCGAGTACATGTTGCTCCACAGGGAGTTCGACGCGTTGTCGAAGTTGTTGTCGGAGTAGTTGTAGCCGCTCCAGTAATAGTAGTTGTGCTGGTTGATGACGTTGGGCACGTTGTAGTACTGCGCCATGATGTCGATGCCGACCATGCCCAACGTACCGCCGTAGAGCGACGAGTTGTTGAGCGACGAGTAGACACCGTTGAGCGCGGTGAGGAAGCCTTCGTTCGTGGAAAAGAGGGTGGTCTCCAGGATGCTGTCTTCCATGTCCACCTCAAGCCAGTCGGAGCAGGACGAAGTCGACACGGACAGGGTGCCAGCCACGAACAGACATTTGATGATATTCTTGTAGTTCATATTGATTCACTGGTTTTAGGGGTTAAAAGCTAAGGCCCAACGACATCATCACCGAGCGCTGGAAGGGGTAGTCCAGACCGCGCTCTTCCTTGATGGTCGACAGGTAGAAGAGGTCGTTCATCGACAGGCGGACGTTGAAGGAAGAGACACCGATAGTCTTCAGCCAGGGAGCCGTCTGGTTCTCATAGCCGAAGGAGAGCGTGGTGAGCTTCAGCGTGTTCTCGTCCTCGATGAAGCGGCTCGTCATGTGCGACTCCGAGAGGTCGTCGATGCGCTTGAACTTGGCATGGTCGCCGGGCTTCTGCCAACGGTCGTAGTAGGCACGCTTGTCCTGGTTGTACATCAGGTCAGACTCGGAGATGTTCTCCACCTTGTCAAACAGCGTCTGGCGGAAGGCCTGTCCGCCGTAGCGGTAGGAGAAGATGAGGTTCATCGAGAAGCCCTTCCAGTATGCCGAGGTGCCGAAGGTGCCTTCCACGTCGGGCGTGGTGTCACCACAGACAACCTCGTCGGCAGTGTCCCACTCGAAGGTGTAGCTTCCGTCTTTCTTGATGAAGACCTCGTTACCGGTCATCGGGTCGATACCTGCCGAACGCACCGCCCACAACGCCGTGGGGCTGGCGCCATCGTAGTAACGGCGGAGGGTGTACGCCTCTTCGTCACGGCCCTGTTCGTTGAGGTACTCCAGGTAGTTGCCCATGTCGTCGTAGCTGGTCTTCACGTGGTTCATGTTGGCAGTGAGGCTCCAGTTGTAGTCGTTGCCACGGAGCACGAAGTAGGTTGCCTGCCAGGTGAAGCCCTCGTTGTGCATCGTTCCGATGTTCATCGGGCTGGTCGTCGTACCGGTCGAGGGAGGCAGGGAGATGGAGAGCAGCAACGGGTCAGTCGTCTTCGTGAAGTAGTCGAAGGTGAAGCGCAGGCGGTCGTCCATGAAAGCCAGGTCGATACCGATGTTCTGGTCGAGCGTACGCTGCCATTCGAGGTCCTTGTTACCCCACTGGCTGACGAGTGCGGCAAGACCGAAGGGGTTCTGGAACGCCGTGTAATAGTTGTAGACCGTGTTGGCACGCTTGGCGTCGAGGTTGCTGTTACCGGGGTTACCGAGTGAGTAGCGGAGCTTCATGTAGCTGATTACGTCCGAGTCGGCAAGGAACTTCTCGTTGTGCACGTTCCATCCCAGACCGAAGGACCAGGTGGTCGAGAAGGGGTTGTTGATGCCGAACACCGAAGCACCGTCGGTACGGAGGTTCAAGTCGACGAGGTAACGCATGTCGTAGCCGTAGTTCAAGTTGAAGTAGTAGCTTGCCGTACGCGACTTCACCACCGTGGAGCTGGGCTTGCCACCGTCGGGGTAACCCATCGAGAAGTTCGGGTTGGAATACTGGTCGGACATGTAGCCCAGGGCGGAGAATGCCTCCGCGTCGGAGTTGGACTCGGTGAACTGCATACCGCCGATCAGGTTGAGCATGTGGTTGCCGAAGGTGCGTCCGTAGGTCAGGTCGAGGGTACCGTCATAGGACGTGTCGCGCGAGCTGTTCTTCGCATACGTTCCGCGCTCCAGGCGGTCGGTCTCGGCGAACATTGTCTCTTCGGGCGAATGGAAGACGGTCGACTCGTTCTGCGCGATGGTCACACCGAAGCGGCCACGCAGGCGCAGTTCTTCCAGGATGCGCCACTCGACCTGGAAGTTGTTGTTCAGCGAGAAGGTGTTCGTCCGGTTGTAGCTCTTCTGGTTGAAGTCCCACAAGGGGTTGTAGGCGTACTCATAGCCGCTCAGGGTTGCCGTACGCTCGAAGTACTTGGTGATCTCACCGTTCTCGTTGTATTTCGAATAGTAGGGGTTGGCGTTGACGAAGTTGCGGAATGCCACCGGCTCGGTGTCGCTCGTGTTGTAGTTGAGGTTCGTATTATTCGAGAACGAGAGGCGGTCCACACGGTAGGTCAGGCGGATGTTTCCGTTGAGCGCATCCTTGCCCGAACCCTTCATGACACCCTGCGTGTTGCTGTAGTTCACGCCCACACCGTAGAGGAAGGCTGAGTCACCGCCGTCGACGTAGATGTTGTGCGTCTGGGTGAAGGCGGTGCGCAGCGGCTCATTGAGCCAGTAGGAGTCGAGTCCCTGCTCGACCAGCTTGAGGCGGTTGTAGTAAATCTGGCGCTGGTCCTCGTCGATGATTTCGCCGTTCGCATCGAGGTTGTAGTCACCCGAAGCATAGCGTCCGGCAAGCTTCTCGTAGGCGAGCTTCTCGCGTGCGTTCATCATGTTATAGTCCGTCAGGTCCGCCCATGCCACCTGGTAGTTGCCGCTGTAGGAGAAGCGCAGCTTACCCGGCTCGGGCTTCACCGTCTCGACTACCACAACGCCGTTGGCTGCCTTCGAACCGTAGATGGCGGTGGAGGCGGCATCCTTCAGGATGGTGATGCTTGCCACGCGGTCGATGTTGAGGTTGGTGATGGTCGTCAGGTCGCTCTCGAAACCGTCGAGGATGAAGAGCGGCTGGTTGGGGTCATATTCGTAGTCCGACTCCAGGTCGGTCAGGTTCGTCGTACCGCGGATGCTGATGTCCAGCGTGGAGTTCGGGTCCGCACCGCGGAGGTTGTTGTCCGTGATGACGAACGCCGGGTCGAGTGCCTGGAGGCTCTGGAGCACGTTCAGGTTTCCGACTTGCTTGAGTTCCTTGTTCGTGTAGGTCGCCATGGAACCGGTGAAGCTCTCGGCATTACGGGTGTAGATACCCGTCACGACGGCTTCCTTCAGGTTGACCGCGTCCGACTCCAGGCGGACGGTGATGTCCTTGGTAATGCCCTTCACACGCACGGTCTGCGTCTTCATGCCGATGTAGGAGAACACGAGGTTGTGTACGCTCTCGGGGACAGAGATTTCAAAACGTCCGTTGACGTCGGTAGTCACGCCCGTGCCTTTGCTGTGGGGGAGCGTCACGCTGACGCCCGGCAACGGGGCATCGGTGTCGTCGATGACTACGCCCCTGTAAATGACTTTCTTCTCCGGTGTCTGGCTCTCCGTTGTCTGTTGTTTACCTCCTCCCGCGGGAGTCTGCGCCATCGCGGGAAGCGCTGAAGCCACCAACAAGGCCATGGCGAGGCAACCGGGCTTCACGGCATGCGACCAATGTTGGGAGAAGAAGCTTCGTGATGAATGAGTTGTTAAGGCGAACTTTTTCATGCTAGTCTTCATTTGTTATTTTAGTTAGACCGATGTAGGCTCAAGCTTTCATACGGCCCTTGTGTTTGTGCGTGTGTCTGTGTTGGGCAGGAAGCGGAAGACTCTCTCGGAACCGGCTCGGGGAATATCCGTAGAAACGCGTCTGCGGACCGGTAAAAAGATATTCCTTCTTTATAAACTGTTTTTATATCTATTTCTACATAAATAATATACAGTTTATATTCATTAATCTTCTAGCGGCGACAAAGATAACGATTCAAGAATAAAAAACAATAGTTTACTTTATATTTCAAAATAAACTTACTCACGAAAGTTAGAAACCACAACCATTTGTCATCCCGGGTGAGCAAAAGTGACACTGCCGCCGCAGCCGTCGTCCGCCGGACACAAATAAAGCGGGTGGCATCCCCGGATACGGAATACCGTACCAGGGTGCCACCCGCGTCTTATTCTAAGAGATCTAGCTAAGTCGGAAAATGCGCTTAATAGGCGTGGTCATCGTTCTTCAGCTCCTCACGTGTGATGGGCTTGCGCTCCAGGGCACGCCAGGCATAGAAGATATACGCCAGCACGAAGGGGATGAGGATGGACACGTACGCCATCACTTCCAGCGTGAAGGGGCTGGAGCAGCTGTTGGCGATGGTAAGCGAGCTTTGCAGGTCTGCCACTGAAGGATAGTAGGCAGTGTTGTTGTAGCCTGCACAGAGCAACAGGGCGGTCACCGTGAGCACCGTGCCGATGCCGGCGAACCAGATGCTCTGACGGGGCGTCCGTGAGAACACGCCCTTGACGATGCCCCACAGCACCAGCACCACTCCCACGAGGAACACTGCCAGCACGGCAGGCATCGCGAGGAAGTTGTTCAGGTACTTCAGCGGCTCCATGTAGACTTCCTGGGTCGTGGGGTCCACGGCGAAGCCTGCGCTGACGAGTGTCCGGATGACGAAAGCCAGGAAGAACACCAGGAAGGCGAGCGCGTCGCCGAACAGACGGCGGCGGCAACGGGCGATGACGGTGTCGTCGGCAATGCGGTTGAGGAAGTAGAGTCCGCCAAGGACACGCGAGAGGTAGTAGACGGCGATGCCGAGCACCCAGTTCCAGATGTTGAACAGGATGTCGATGCCATGCCATCCGTTCGCCCAACGGCTGATGACGGGCATGGAGAGGTCGCTCATGTTGCCCTTGTCGACGATGAAGTTCGAGCCCGTGAAAAAGGTAGCGACGGCGGCACCGAGCAACAACGGGCCCAGGATGCCGTTGAGCACGAGGAAGCACTGGTAGGTCTTCTTGCCGAGCAGGTTGCCCAGGCTCGCCTGGAACTCATAGGACACCGCCTGGAGCACGAAGCTGAACAGGATAATCATCCACGCCCAGTAGGCACCGCCGAAGCTGGTGCTGTAGAACAGGGGGAAGGAAGCGAAGAAGGCGCCGCCAAAAGTGACCAGCGTGGTGAAAGTGAACTCCCACTTGCGGCCCGTGGCATTGATGAGCAATGCACGCTCTTCGTCGGTTTTGCCCAACTGGAATATCAGGGAGTTGCCGCCCTGGACAAAGAGCAGGAACACCAGCAGTCCGCCCAACAGGGAGATGAGGAACCACCAATAATGTTGAAGTAAGCTATATGTTTCCATTGATATTGTTTGATTGGACAACCGGGCACCGGCGGCAGGTCCTGCGGGGACCACCTAGGTGCCGGAGCCGGCTGAACGGTTTGTAGATATGTGTGTGAATACTCAGTCTTCCATGCCCTCCGGACCCTTGCGGATGATGCGCAGCGAAATGCCGATGCCGGCTATCAGCAGGATGGTGAACACGGCGAGGAAGAGGAAGAAGGTGGTCTGCACGGAGTAGGTCGGCACCGACGAGATGGCGGCATTCACCGGCAGAAGGTCCTGAATCGCCCAAGGCTGGCGTCCGGTCTCTGCCACAATCCAGCCTGCCTGACCGGCGAGATGGCCCAGAATGATGGTGAAGAGGGCAATCCACTGCATCCAGCGCATGGAGGCAAGACGGTTCTTATAGGCGAGGAAGAGCACCACGGCAAAGAACAGGATGAAGTAGCACCCCAGCCCCACCATGACACGGAAGGCATAGAAGTTGAGGGGCACGTTGGGCACCAGCTCGGCGGGTTCGTTGATGTAGCCGTAGCCCAGGTATTTCACATTGCTCTGCAGACGGGGCAGGATGGAGTCTGCCGCCTGCTGGTCGCCGTTCTGCTTGGCAGTGCGGTAGGCGTCGAGTGCGCTGAGCGCTTCGCGTCCGGCAGCCATCTTCTCGGCAGCCGAGAGAGCCACCGTCCCGTCGGGCTGGGTGTATCCGCCGGCAATGACCTCGTTGATGCCGGGGACATAGCCGTCCAGACTGCGGGTGGAGAGGAAGGACAGCGCGTAGGGTATCTTGATTTCGAAGAGGAAAGGTTCCTTGCCGTCGTCATAACGTTCCTTGGCGGGATTGAGCAGACCGATGGCGGTAAGTCCCTGCTCCGTGCCGCCATTGTAGAGTCCCTCGATGGCAGCCAGCTTCATGGGCTGCTTCTGTGCCACGTGATAGCCCGAGGTGTCGCCCGTGAATGCCACTACCAGCGCGGAGAAGAGTCCGAAGGCGGAAGCAATCTTGATGCTCGACAACGCCATGCGCTCGTGACGCTTCTTCAGCAGGAACCAGCAGGAGATGCCGACGACAAACACGGCGCCGAGCACCCAGCCGCTCAACACGGTGTGGCAGAACTTGACCACAGCCACGTCAGAGAACGCCACTTCCCAGAAACTGCCTGCGGACTGCATCTCGTTGCGCATCGTGTCGGGGTTGAACGTCATGCCCACCGGGTTCTGCATCCATGAGTTTGCCACCAGAATCCACCAGGCGGAGATGGCGGCACCGGCACCCGTCAGCCACGTCGAGACAAGGTGGAGACGTTTGCTCACGCGTCCCCATCCGAAGAACATGATGGCGACAAAGGTGGCTTCGAGGAAGAAGGCGAGGATGCCCTCGATGGCAAGCGGCGCTCCGAAGATATCGCCCACAAACCAGGAGTAGTTGCTCCAGTTGGTTCCGAACTCAAACTCCAGAATCAGTCCCGTAGCGACACCGATGACGAAGTTGATGCCGAAGAGTTTCATCCAGAACTTGGTCGTGTGTTTCCAGAACTCATTGCCCGTTCTGACATAGAGTGTTTCCATGATGCCCATCAGCAATGCCAGCCCCAATGTGAGTGGCACGAACAGCCAGTGGTACATCGCCGTCAGGGCGAACTGCGCCCGTGACCAGTCGATCAGAGAAGTGTTGATTTGTTCTAACATGCTTAATGAAAGATTAGGTTAAACTTATTGTTGGAACAAAAATAAGTATTAATATGTAACTGCTCCAAGAATCCGGGAAAAATTTACGCTCCTGAGGCAAAATAATTCTGCCGCATTGACATTTCAGCGGAAAAAGAGGGGAAAAAGCGGATGATTCCGTGCAGGTAAATGACAAGAAGGGGGAATCCGGTTTTGTAAAAACGGAGAGGGCACGCCGGCATTCAGAGGTCAAGCGAGAGCTGGGCGTCGCCCAGGAGGTTGAAGGTGCGGCGGTGGTAGGGGGAGGGTCCGTACTGACGGATGGCGGCACGGTGTGCCTTGGTGGGGTAGCCCTTGTTGCGGTCCCAGGCATACACGGGGTACTGCTCGTGGAGACGGTTCATGTAGTCGTCGCGGTAAGTCTTGGCAAGGATGGACGCCGCGGCGATGGACATGTACTTCCCGTCGCCCTTCACCACCGTGGTGTGGGGCGTGTCGCCGTAGGGCATGAAGCGGTTGCCGTCGATGAGCAGGTGCTGGGGACGGACGGACAGCCCGTCGAGTGCGCGGTGCATGGCGAGAAAGGAGGCACGGAGGATGTTCAGTTCGTCGATTTCCTCGGGCGACACCACGCCCACTGCCCACGCCACGGCTTCGCGCTCGATGACTTCGCGCAGGGCATAACGCCGGTGCTCGGTGAGCTGCTTGGAGTCATTGAGCCACTCGTTCTCGAAGTCCGCCGGCAGAATCACTGCCGCGGCATAGACCGCACCCGCCAGACATCCGCGTCCGGCTTCGTCGCAGCCTGCTTCGACCAGGTCTCTATTATAATAAGGTAATAGCATGGCAGGAAAGAGACTTTTTTAATTGACAATTGACAATGGACAATTGACAATTACGCCTTGCCCGAGCAGGACACAGGAAATCCCCCCGCAGGGCAATTGTCAATTG
>JABLTQ010095227.1_pt1 | contig 75198 bp, 88 predicted proteins | sample 7160101 | NCBI WGS metagenome assembly JABLTQ01 (sample SAMN14651228, study PRJNA627086) | human gut metagenome | isolation source: feces | host: Homo sapiens | reverse complement strand
TTGTTTTTTGAGCCCTTTTCAATTTCGATCACCACCAGAAAATCCTCCGGCTGCATCCGCTCTGGGCTGATATCGTGCCATAAGTTCATCGGTCGGTCTCCTTTTTCCTGTGCGTTCTTTTTTTGCGTTTATTGTATCGAAGACGGCCCTTTTTGTCAAATAGCGACCGCCTCACATACAGATGAGAAGCCAGACGGCTATCCTCTACATCTGTACACAGATCACTTTTCATGCTTTGTAGAAGCTGCGCATCATGTGATTCACTCCTGAAACAGTTTTTCTGCCACGGGCAGTTGCATGACTACGATTTGACTACTATCACCTGTAAAACCGAAAAAGCCAGTTTGTTCAGTGTTTTCAATGGTTCCGCAACAATTCAGAAAAGACGGACGTTTTCGCCGAAAGCTGAACATTCCTTGAAAATACAGCATTTTATCAGTTGATGCCTGAAAACTCCGACTGTTGATATGTATTCTGTAGTGCTATTATGAAGCATTCCGGTGGTTTCAAACCTTTCACAAAGGTGACATCACCTTTAGGTTCCATTGCGCGAGCGTGCAGGTTCAAGTCCTGTCGGGCGCACCACGAACACGGCACGGTTCTATTTGCTGAATAGAGCCGTGCTTTTCTTTCTTTTTGCAATTTTTATAAAGATGCCACCACCTCATGTTCAAATGCTGATTTCATGAACGGATCTGCCGCGCGCTGTCTGTGCGGTAGCCCAGCTCAAAAATCTTTTCCAGCTGCGACGCTTCCACACCGGGTCCGTCGTCGGAAACGGAAATCGAAACCGTATCGCCCGATATGTCCGCAGAAATCACGACGTGACTCGCTCCGTATTTGCGGCTGTTGTCCAGCAGATTGGACATGCAGCGTGAAAGAAGCTCCCGGTCAGCCATCACCGTTTCATCCGGCAGATCGTCCAGCCGGACGTCCAGCCCCTCCGCCTCGAAGCCTGCCGCAATCTCCGCAAACGTTCCGGAAATCTCCAGTGCTTCCGGCTTTGCGGGCGCTTCGCTGAGATCCAGCTTCGCAAACGAAAAGAGCCGGTTCACGAGCGTCTCGAGCTCTGTCTCCTTGGCGTAGATCGTCTGCAAATAACGCGCCTGCGTCTGTTCATCCTTTGCCACACCGTCGAGCAAGCCCTCGGTGTAGGCGCGGATCGACGTCAGCGGGCTTTTGAGGTCGTGAGACATCCCCGCAATCAGCTCCTGCTTTTGCTGCTGGCGGCTCTGCGCCTCCAACGAGGTTTTCAGCCGCGCTGCCATCTCGTCGACCGCGTCGCAGGCAGGCTTGAATTCGTCCGGAACGACATAGCCGATCGGCGCGTCGAGGTTTCCTTCCTGAATCCGCTTCACGCCGGACACCAGAATATCCAGCGGCTTCTGGATGTGCCGGAACAGGTGCTTTGTCAGATAGAGATTCGTAAAGCCGCTTGCCGCCAGCAGCGCCAGAATGACCGTGCCGCCATAAATTGCGGCAATTGTTTTCGCGCCGTCAAACGCCGCTTCCAGCCGTTCGCCCGTTTCATGCAGCGCTGCCATCGATAGCCCCAGCCGCGGAAGATACACCCGCTTCAAAAGCAGTACCGCGAGTCCGCCGCCCAGAAGCAGCAGCGCTGCCGCAATTGCCATGGGAATCAGAATCATGATAAGATTCGAGCGCGCCAGGCGCTTTCGGATTGTCATGCCATCACATCCTTTGGGAGTCTGGAATCAGGATACCACAGGTCTGCCCGGATGTTAAAACTGTTTTTAAAACCGGGCGTTCTGTGTGAAATTCCGGTTGCAAAAATGCATGAAACCGCTATAATATCAGTTGCAATTTGTTGGTTTGGCACATATCGTGCAGAAAGGAATCCCATGCCGGTCAATTATCATACGCACACCTTCCGCTGCGGACACGCAGAAAACGTGCCGGACGAAGCATATCTTCAGCGCGCCATCGAACAGGGCTTTACGGTCCTCGGCTTTTCGGACCACACGCCCTGGCAGGGGCTCAGCCCGGCGGTCTGCCGGGGCGTCCGCATGCTCCCGGAAGAGCTTCCGGGGTATTTTGCGTCCATCCATGCCTTACAGGAGAAATACCGCGGCGTGATTGAAATTCCGCTCGGGCTGGAATGCGAGTACTTCCCCGGGCATATGGACTATTTGCGTGAAATCCGCCCGCAGGTCGACTACCTCATTCTCGGGAACCATTTTCAGTGGGCAGACCCCGAGCATCCGCGCGCGTATACTGCCGCGCCGATGCTGCTGGAAGAATACCTGACGACCACCCTCGCCGGGATGCGCACGGGGCTCTATGCGTATCTGGCGCACCCGGATCTGATTTACACCTCGCAGCCGGTATTTGACGAAACGTGCCGCGAGGCGGCATACACGCTCTGCGAGGAGGCAAAGAAGCTCGACCTGCCGCTCGAGTACAATCTCTACGGTGTGGATAAACGCGCGCGCGGCGAGTTTTCCGGGCTCGGCTATCCCTGCGCGGCATTCTGGGAGATTGCAGCGAAAACCGGCGTGCGCGCCATCATCGGCTTCGACGCACACAAACTCCAGCACCTGTGCGAGCGGGCGCGCTATGAAGCGGCGAAGCAATATCTGGAGGGTCTGGGGCTTCCGCTTGTGCAGCGGCTGTTTTAATTTGGTTTCCAACCGCTTTTCCGCGCGCACTTGCAATTCCGGCGCGCAATTGGTATGATAGTACCATGGAGAAAAGAGTGTCTTATTTTGTCAGCCGCAAGAGTCTTCTTGTCTGGCTGAGCGCATTGGTCATGACGGCTTCGGCAGTACTCCGCATCGCATATTCCTGCGGGAAAGGCGCAGATGCAGCGACGGTGTGGTTCCAGATTGTGCTGCCGGTCGCGGCTTGTCTGATCTTTGTGCTGATGATCTTGCTGGGCGGGCAGGAGCGGTTCTACCACACCGCCATTCCGGCGTTCCTGCTTGCGATTTATTACAGCGTGCGCGTATCCGCAGTGCTAACCAGTCTGAGCCTGCGCTTTGTGTTCTGGGTGGCGTATCTGGCGATTGCGGGCTTTTACGCGATGACCGTTTCCGGGCGCGTGCGCAACAACTGGGCGCTGGTGCTGCTGCTTGCCGTGGGGATCGGCGTGCTTGCCTACACGCACAGAAGCGCGTTTTCCGGCGCCAACTGGTCGGCGCGCGTGGGCTTTTTGCCGGAGCTTCTGTTTCTGACGGGCGGGCTTTTCGCGGTGCTGGCAATGCAGCCGTATGCGGACGGCAAATACCACCCCACGTGGGGCGACCGCGTTGACGGGCGCAAGCTTCGCTCGCTGGATCCCGTGCAGGTGGTTGCAAACTACATCATGCCGACGAGAGTCGGCGCTTCCAACTTCGTGCGCGACTCGGTGGAAATCACCGCCATGGAGCGCTACATCCGCGAGAAGCGGCGCGCGGGGCTGACCAGCTTCGGCATCACGCATGTGTTTCTGGCGGCGTATGTGCGCACGGTGGCAAAATATCCGGCGCTCAACCGCTTTTTGTCCGGGCAGCAGGTCTACAGCCGCGGAGACGATATTCAGTTCTGCATGATGGTCAAAGAGGAGATGTCGACCGACGCCGCCGAGAGCGCGATGAAGCTGCACCTGACGCAGACCGACTCGGTGGAGGAAATCTACCGGAAGATGAACGAACAGGTCACACGCATCAAGGAAGCGTCCGACGCAAGCGATTTTGACAAGACGGCGAAGCTTCTGTCGCTGATTCCTGGCGTGGTCTTTAAGTTCGTGGTCTGGGTGCTCAAGGTGATGGACTACTTCGGGCTGCTGCCGAAATTCCTGCTGGAAGTCAGCCCGTTCCACGGCTCGATCTTCTTTACCTCGATGGGCTCGCTCGGCATTCCGCCGATTGTGCATCATCTGTATGACTTCGGCAACCTGCCGGTGTTCTGCGCGTTCGGCTGCAAATACCGGAAGAACGAAATTGATCTGGACGGCAATCTGGTCCAGCGCAAGTACGTGGATTTTACGGTCAACACCGACGAACGCATCTGCGACGGGTTCTATTTCGCGACCGCGCTCAAGCACATGAAAAAGTACTTACAGCACCCCGAGCGGCTCGACGAACCGCTGGACGAGGTCGTCAAGGACGTCGACTGACGCACACACATACAACGAAAGGCTCCCCGATGGGGAGCCTTTTTGCGCGTTTTTATGGGCAGGTAAAAAACGCGCCGGATTGCTCCGGCGCGTTTTTTTGATTGGGTCTTACTTTTCGAGCTTGGTCCAGTCGACGTTGTCGATCAGCTTGGTCCACATTTCGTCGCCCGTGGTCTCATAGACGCTTCTCTGGTACTCGTGAGAGTTGGAAGCTTCCTGAATGGCGATGTAGTACCAATCGCCCGGGTTGTTGTCCGGGAAGGTGAGCATGATGCTGCGGCTGAGCAGTCTCAATTCCTTGGCGGGAACGCGCTCGAGCACGCGGTTAATCATGGTGACGGTTTCGGCTCTGGTGATCTTCTGGTCCGGGCGGAAGGAGCCGTCGGGGTAGCCCGCAATCCAGCCGTTGCCGGCGGCGAGCTCGACGTAGGTCTTCGACCAGTGACCGGAAAGATCGGTGAAGGACTTCGTGCCCTTGTTGAGGTTGGCGAAGTTGGCGATGATCTTTGCCATTTCGCCTCTGGTGATGGGCTGGTTCGGACGGAAGGTGCCGTCGTTATAGCCCGTGACGATACCGGCGTTGGAGAGCGTGGAGATGGCGTTGTTGAACCAGTCGCCCGCGTTCACATCGGTATAGTCGTTGGTCTTGGAGAAGTAGTAGTCGCGGCTGGACTCGGTGAGCAGACGGAAGAAGATCGTGCAGGCTTCGGCTCTGGTGATCTCGCCCTTGGGCTGAACGGTTCCGTCGGGGTAGCCCATGATGTAGGCGACATGGTCGTCGCGGTTGAGCTGCGGGCCGGACTTGATGGTCTCGCCCTTCTCGCCGGGCTTCTTGTAGGTGTTGGTGAACACGAAGTCTTCTACCATTTCGTCACCGACCAGACAATAGAGCGTATTTTCATCCGGGACGGAAAAGACCAGTTCGCCATCCTCATCAAACTCCAGACTCCACGCCACCGGCTTCTCGTAAATGTAGGCTTTCTTCGGCTCGGTGTCGTATTTGACGCCGTCGACTTCGCCGTCTTCCTCGTAAATCCAGAGGTACCGACCAATTCTGTCTTTTTCCAGCGCTTCATACTGGCTATCTGTCAGCTTGACGGTCATCGTTTCGTCTTTGCGTTCGAAATCGCCCGCGTCAACCTCGCCCTTGGAGAAGCTGATCGTCGCTCTGCCGACATTGGTGCCGTCATCCAGCGCGGCAACGAAGGTGAACGTCGCCTTCGGGGACTTGCCGCTCTTGTTTTCAAAGCGCTTGACAATGTGCGCCGTGAATTCGTGGTCTTCCAGCTCGGGTTCGGGCTCTTTCGCCACGAAGGTGTTGGTGATGGTAATCGTGGTATCTGTTTGCACGATCAACGGCTTCCACGTGCCGATCACGTCACCGTTCCCGTCTCTCGCGTCCAAATCGGGCTCCTTCACGGAGTAGTTGTACGCTTCGCCGTTGTCATCCGTCTCAAGCAGCTCTGTAAAGGTATACGTCCAGTTATTGGCGGCACTCAGCTCAACCGGCTCGCCATAATTCACGCCGTTCTGCGTCAGCTGAACAGAGATCTCGTTCGGCTTTACTACGCTCTCAGAATTGTTCTTGTCCCAGCGCTTTTCAACGGTGATGCTGATCTTCTCCACAGGCGCAGGGGTCTTGTCTTCATACCTGTTCGTGATTGTCCACGTGTTTGTTGCAGGATTCTTTTCCCTGCTAATGTGCCATGTGCCGATTACAGTGATGCTGCCATCCTCGTTCTCCCGCGTAACATCGACAGACTCGGTGCGCGTGAACGGTACGTCAATGCCGCCGATTTCGGTTTCCGAGACAAAGTAGTACAGCGGTTCGTCCTCGTCGTTTTTCAGACGCACGTTCTCAAACACGCCCGTCCACGGGGTCGTCTCGGTGCTGCCGTTCAGCGTAAGCGTGCCAGCGTTCTCTATCAATACCTTGAAATCCGGGTCAGTCGACTGCCAGAGCGTCATCTCCACTTCCGGCTTCGTGGCTCCATCTGCCAGACCGCGCCACTCTTTCTTGACAGTAATTGTGGTGGTCTCGGGCTGCTGCTCTTCCTTCGTCCACTTTCCGTAAAGCGTCGTATCTGTGTTGGGCATCACATACGGGGCTGCAGCCGCCTCAGTGCAGTCTGCATCCGTGTACCAGCCGACGAAGGTCCACGTGCTGTTGTTATCTTCAACATTGTCGAAGACAGTCTCAAGCGTTACCGACGTGTTCTTCTCAACTAACCGTTCTGCCGGACACTGATTTGTAACGTCTTCCGGAAGCGTAGTGTTGTCGGTGCCATTCACGAACTCGAAGCTCAGCGTAGCCGTCTCGGGCTCCGGCTTCTCTACGAGGACTCTCACATTGGAAGACTTCTGAATCTTCCCAGCCCCAGTTCCAGATTTAATCTCGGCAGTCGCACTGTTGTTAATTTGTTGACCGACATCCCCCAAAAGCACCATATATTTATAATATAATGTTTTGGTATCACCGGGCTTCATGTCCCCAAGTCCGATATTCGGCGGCCGTTTACCGCTTTCGACTTTCCCGATTTGTTTTCCATCTTCGTCTATTTGAATCAGGTCGCCGGTGGCGTTGCTAAAAGTGTCGGTAAACCTATAGTCATTTATATTGTTTCCAAACGTAACCTTGCCAGTGTTCTTAATGGTAACAGTGTAGTTGATAACGTCGCCGACTTGTACCCTTCCGATCTCGTTAGGATCATTTGTATTATTGGGCAGGGTAACCGGACTTTCGTTGCCTCTGGTGCGCTTTGCGGTCTTTTCGACGGAAACACCGGGCTGCTTCTGTTCCCACTTGCCGTAAAGTGTCATATTACTGCCGGGCATAGTGTACGGACTTGTAACCTTGTTGCCCTCAGTGCAGCCTGCATCCGTGTACCAGCCGTCGAAGGACCAGCCATCCGGTGCAACTACCACTGCCAGATCGGTCTGCTGATTTTCGTAGAGAGTCTCGGCAGCAGGTAGTTCTACCGCCGGCTTATTTTCACCCACGAACTGATAGGTAAGGGTGTGCGGCGTTTTCGGAGTATATTTGTTCGTGAAGGTCCACGTGCCCTCCAGAGGAAGTCCGCTCGAGTTAACACTCCACGTTCCGATGATATAGGGAGTATTATCCGGATTTGTTCCGGTAACATTGAAAGCCCCAGCTCCTGTGGAAGTGCCGCCAATCTTGGTTTCTTTTACAGAATATTTAAACTCTGTGCCGTCCGTGTCCTTCACAGGAACCTCGATTGTGGCGGTCCATGGCGCCGTTTCCACGACCTCGCTTCCGGTGTCGACCACGCCGTCTAACTTGAACGTCTGATAAACAGCAGCGTTTTCGCCCTTTCTTGCCTGCAAGAGCTGGAATGTTACAGCGGGCGTTTCAGTTGTTCCTTTCCAGTTCTTGGTGATGGTGAGGGTTTTTGTATTCTTGGTCCAGCTTGCCTTCAAGGTGACGTTCTGCTTCGGCATCTCGAAGGTATCATTCTCACCGATGGTAACATCATCCGTCGTCCAGCCGTTGAAGGTATAGCCTTCCTTCGTCGGTGCAGGTGCGAGCGTCACCGTGTCGCCATACCAGTGCGGCTTCTCTTGGTGCGCGGGGTCGGTATACGCATTGCCGTCCTCGTCGACATAGGTAACCTTTTTCGCGAGGTTCTCAATCGCAGGAGATGCAACCGTAATATTGGGCTGCGTGTTCTCCTTGTTGTCCTTGTAGCTCAGGCTTGCGCTCGTGTTGGTCGGAAGGGTTTCAGCGTCCGTCAGATTCTGCTTGTCGTACTGAACATAGAACGTGAGCGTCTTTGTCTCGTCGCCGAGCTTGTCCGCAACATTCCATGTCACAGTCTTGTTGTCAGCCGACGGCGTGACCACGGGGTTGGACGGGTACGTTTCATTTGCAAGGTACGTAAAGCCAGCGCCCATCGTATCGGTGAGCGTTACGTCATGTGCCTTATACTGGATGTCGGTCGCAATATCGGAAAAGACCTTCGTAATTGCGTTCTCGTCCGTTCCGGCGTTGACAAAGCCTGCGTCCGTGCTGGAAATCGAGTACATGAGCGCGTTAATCAGGCTGCTCCCTGAGGCAATGCCATATCCGATGGCGTAGCAGGTAATGCCGTCCGTGGCTTTCGCGGCATATGCCTCGGAAACCGTCGCGGTATAGCAGTAACCCGAGTCCTCATCCATGATATCGCTGTTGTTATAGGAGAACGTGTTGCTGTCTGCGGTATACAGGTTCGGAAAGTATTGCTTCCCACCTTCCCTATAATCCGTTTTAATGTGGTGGTCAGCAGCCTGTTGGCTTGTAAGCCGCCAAGTTTCACTCGCACTATATATTCCAAATCTACAGTTCGGCGCGCCGTCTGCCAGAACGATCATGAACTTGTCCGCGTCTTTGTCGCTCTTCTTGAGGCGCTCGCGTGCGCTGTGAATACCGGCTTGAATGTTCGTGCCGTGCCAGTTACCGTTGTTCGTGTTGATGGCGTCGATATTATTCTCAACTGTTGCCAGCTTGCTGCTGAAGTCCCAGTCGTTGATGGTCTTCGCTGCGTAGGCTACAACCGCGATGCGCACATTCGGATCGTCGGTCAGAACCTTCTTCGCAAAAGCCTTCGCCGCTTTCTTTGCGTTCTTCAGCCAGTCTCTGTCATTCTGCGTCATGCTCAAGGAGCGGTCGATCACCAGAACGATGTCGGTCTTTTTCGTCGTCTCCGTGGGCTGTTCGCCGGTTACCTGGATGGTAATCTTTGCAATACCGGCTTTTTCATCCACCCATTGCGCCGATTTTTCCAGCTTCGGTCCGGTCGTATTTTCGCTCGTCTTTGTGCTGACCCCAGTCTGCGCTGCCGGAGGTTCCGCATCAGCAGCGATCGCCGAAATCGGCATAATGCCGACGAGCATCAGCACCGCAAGTACGATGCTCAAAAAGCGTTTTTTCATGTTCTTCTTTCCCCCTGTGTCAAATTTTCTTATGTGCTTTGACGCTTTTCTATCTGCTAAAGTTAGCTGTGTATCATTATACCAGAACTTTTCCAAAAAGCAAGTACCTAAACATCCGTCGAAGCGGCCTGAAATTCTGGTCCTTTCAAGTTTTCCGCTGAAAAATTCGCGCTTTTAGAGGCGCTGTCTGGAAGTTCTGATTTTTTTGCGCATTTCTTTTTTGTCTATTTTTTGAGAAATGACAGTGCCGCCGCGCTGGGCGCAACATTTTGTCTCAGCCTTTGCCGAAATGTTTGGGCAGAAAAAACCGCCGTCCCGGTTTTGCCCGGAACGGCGGTTTGCGTTTTCGGTTTGCTCTTTACCAGATGCGTTTGGTCTTCACATCGTCGAGAACTCTCGCCGCGAAGTCTGCGCGGGACATCGCGCCCAGATCCTCGCCGCCGCGGGTACGGACCGAGACGGTCTCGTTTTCGATATCGCGGTCGCCGACGACGAGCATATACGGAATCTTGCCGAGCGTCGCCTCGCGGATTTTCTTGCCGATCTTCTCGCTTCTCGCGTCAACCTCCACGCGGATGCCCTGCGCATTCAGCTCGCCCGCCACCTTGTCCGCGTAGTCGAGCGCGCGGTCGGTCACGGGCAGAACCTTGACCTGCACCGGGTTGAGCCACACCGGGAACGCGCCTGCGAAATGCTCGGTGATGACGCCGATGAAGCGCTCGATGGAGCCGAGAACCACGCGGTGAATCATGACCGGGCGGTGCTTGAATCCGTCTTCGCCGGTGTATTCCAGCTCAAAGCGCTCGGGAAGCTGCATGTCGAGCTGAATCGTGCCGCACTGCCAGGTCCGGCCCAGCGAGTCCGCCAGATGGAAGTCCAGCTTCGGACCGTAGAACGCGCCGTCTCCGGCGTTGACGGTGAAGGTCTTTCCCATCTCGGTGATGGCGGCGCTCAGCGTATCCTCTGCAAAGCGCCAGTCCTTTTCGTCGCCGATGTGGTCGTCCGGCATGGTCGACAGCTCGATGGCGTAGGACAGACCGAAGGTCGAATAGACCTCGTCAAAGAGCCGGACGACATTCTTGATCTCGTCTTTCATCTGATCCCAGGTCATGAAGATGTGCGCGTCGTCCTGCGTGAAGCAGCGCACGCGGAACAGACCGTGCAGCGCGCCGGACAGCTCATGCCGGTGGACCAGACCCAGCTCGCCCACGCGCAGCGGCAGATCGCGGTAGGAATGCGGCTCGCTGGCGTAGACCATCATGCCGCCCGGGCAGTTCATGGGCTTGATGGCATAATCCTCGCCGTCAATGACGGTGGTGTACATGTTCTGCTTGTAGTGGTCCCAGTGGCCCGAGCGCTCCCACAGGCGGCGGTTGAGAATCATCGGGGTCGAAATCTCGACATAGCCGTAGCGCTTATGGACCTCGCGCCAGTAGTCGATCAGCGTATTTTTCAGCACCATGCCCTTCGGCAGGAAGAACGGGAAGCCGGGTCCCTCTTCGGTCAGCATGAACAGGCCAAGCTCCTTGCCGAGCTTGCGGTGGTCGCGCTTCTTCGCCTCTTCGATGCGCGCCAGATACTCGTCCAGCTCTTCCTTCTTCGGGAACGCAACGCCGTAGATTCTTTGCAGCGTCTGACGGTTGGAGTCGCCGCGCCAGTATGCCGCGTTGCAGGCAGTCAGCTTGATGGCGTTGCCCTTGATGCGTCCGGTGGAGTCCAGATGCGGACCGGCACAGAGGTCTGTGAACTCGCCCTGGGTGTAGAACGAAATGTGCGCGTCAACCGGCAGATCGTTGATCAGCTCGACCTTGTACGGCTCGTTCTTTTCTTCCATATACTTGATGGCTTCCTCGCGCGGCAGCTCGAAGCGCTCGAGCTTGAGCTTTTCCTTGCAGATCTTGCGCATCTCGGCTTCCAGCTCTTCCATGATCTCGGGCGTGAAGGCAAACGGCGCGTCGAAGTCGTAATAGAAGCCGTTGTCGATCGAAGGACCGATCGCGAGCTTCACCTCCGGGTGCAGGCGCTTGACCGCCTGCGCCAGAACGTGAGAACAGGTGTGCCAGTAGGTTCTGCGGTACTGTTCGTTTTCAAACGAGAATTCATTGTTTTCTGCCATGATGGTTGTCTCCTTCCGGTTGGTTCGGGGTAAAGAAAAACGCTTCACCCCCGATGTGATTCAGGGGTGAAGCGAAACATGCTCCACGGTTCCACCCTGCTTACGGAATTGCTCCGTCGCTCGTGACCTCAGTAACGGGAGGACCCGGCGCTGCTTACTGCTCGTTCAGCCGCGCGGCTCAAAAGTGGTATTCCGCTCCCGCGAACCCAAGGCGCTTGCACCGGATGCGTCTCTCTCTGTGAGCTGCTGTGGACGGAACGTATCTTTTTCCTTGCCTTTAACACACAGAATATAGCACGTTTTTTCGTCCGTGTCAAATGCGTTTGCAAGAAAAACGAAAAATTTACTAATTTGTCACAATATTCGTATTTTTGTTATATTTTCTTTACTTTTTCGGCAAGATTATTTCTTTTTCTTTGTTCTCCCAGCAAGTTATTTTATATAAAATATTCCGGTTTATTCATGTTTTTGCATATTTCTCTTGACTTTTTTCAGATTATCGGTATAATGTACAAGCAGATACTGATTCGTAACTTGTTTGTATCTATTTTGTAATTACTTAACCAATCGTGTTTCCGATTTCTGAAAGGAGTGTTGCTGCAATGATGCTGACAGCAAGGTTCAAGACCTGTGCGCTTGCCGCCTGCCTGCTTACCGCCTGCCTGCTTCTTCCCGACACCCAGGCAAAAGCCGAGTCCATTTCCCTGCCGGAGCCTGTCAAAGCTTCGCAGACGCAGCCGGAAGCTGCCGCTGAAAAAACCGAAAGCGTCCCGGTTCTCACGACGCTTTCGTATGAAACGGTTGTAGAAACCATCGAAGAGCCTGCCCCGGAAGCCGCGCTTGAGACGCCGGAAGAAACACCCGCACCTGAGGACGCGCAGGAGCAGGCGCCCGCCGCCGAAGCGGATAACGCCATCACCCGCGCGACGAAGGCGGATCTGGAGCGCCCGGACGATCTGGTGAAGCTCGGCGACTTTATCGCGACCGCCTACTGCGTCACCGGGCAGACCTCGACCGGCACGCAGACCACCGTCGGAAGAACCCTCGCCGTCAATCCCCACGTGATTCCCTACGGCACGGAGGTCTGGCTCTATCTCGAAGACGGCACATTTGCCGGGGACTTCATTGCCGAGGATACGGGCTCGAACATGCTGGCAAATTCCAACGTGATCGATATCTACATGGGAGAAGGCTCGTACCACGACTGCATCCTCTGGGGCGCACAGGATGTCGAGGTCTACATCCGAGCCACCGCGGAAGCCGAACAGCCTGCGCAATAACGGCAATTGAAAAACTGCCCTTCGCCTGCTACAATGATAGCTGACGAAGGGCAATTATTTTATATGTGCAGATAAAGAGGTTTTTATGGATCTTTGCAATATCAACGAGATTAAGGCGCTTTTAACCCGCCACGGCTTTCACTTTTCCAAGGCGAAGGGGCAGAATTTTCTGACACAGAGCTGGGTGCCGCGCGAGATCGTGCTGGACGCCGGCATCGACGACACCTGCGGTGTGCTGGAGGTCGGCCCCGGCATCGGACCTCTGACGCAGCAGCTCTGCCGGAGCGCAAAGAAGGTCGTCGCAGTGGAGGTCGACCGGAGCTTACAGAGCGTGCTTGCCGAGACGATGGCAGGAAATGAGAACCTGACGATCCTCTTCGCAGACATTCTGAAAACCGATATCAAAGCGCTGGTCGAAGAAGAATTTTCCGGGCTTCGTCCGATGGCGTGCGCAAACCTTCCCTACTATATTACAACGCCGGTGCTGGCAGCGCTGCTGGAGAGCCGCGCGTTTGAGGCAGTGACGGTCATGGTGCAGAAGGAGGTTGCCCAGCGCATCTGCGCGCCTGCCGGAAAGGGAGACTACGGCGCGTTTTCGGTCTTCTGCCAGTATTATGCCGTTCCTGAGCTGCTGTTCGATGTGCCGCCGTCGTGCTTCATTCCGCAGCCGAAGGTCACGTCGAGCGTGCTGAAGCTTACCATGCGCGCCGAGCCCCCCTGCCCGATTCCGGATGAAACGCTCTTTTTCCGCGTCGTGAAGGCAAGCTTTGCCCAGCGCAGAAAAACGCTGGTCAACGCGCTGTCATCCGGCTTTGGAGAGTTTACCAAGCAGCAGCTTGCAGGCGCCATCGAAGCGGCGGGCTTTTCCCCCACGGTGCGCGGCGAGACGCTGGATATTCCGGGCTTTGCCGCCGTTTGCCGGGAGCTGTTGAAGCTTTGAGCTACTATATTTATATGGTGCGCTGCGAGGACGGGTCGCACTACACCGGCATCACCACCGATCCCCGCCGCCGCATGCGCGAGCATGTGCTGCGCCTGACCCCGGGCGCAAAATACACGAAAAGCCATCGCGTCATTGCGCTGGACGCACTCTGGTCGGCGCAGACGAGAAGCGAGGCGTGCCGTCTGGAATCCGCCGTCAAGCGCCTGCGCGCAGAGCAAAAACGGGCTCTGATCGCGCAGCCGGACCAGCTGCATGATTTTCTCGGCGCGCGCATCGACGCCTCGCGCTACACGCCCGAGCCGCTCTTTTCTCTCGACGAGCTGCTCGCCGCACAGAACTGACGCAAAACGCCCGCCGCACAGTGTGCGGCGGGCATCGATCGTTTTTGGTTATTTCTTAGTTCTTCATACCATGCATGGTCATTGCAACCATACCGGCAAGATACGCAGCGCCGCAGACAGCCAGAATACTCAGCATAACTCTTTCCTCCGTTTTGAATCCTACGCTGCATTTTCGCAGCGACTCATTTCTCTTTACAGTCTTTATTATACGCATCCGCGCGGCAAATTCAACCGTTTTGTACAGTTTACATTTCCTGTATTTGTTGATTTTACATAAATTTCAGCATTGTTCATGAATTGCAGGAAGTTTTTCCTGCAATTCATCCTGCATTTCCGTCCCTGCATCCTGCCGCCGGTCCTCTTGCAAAAACGCAGGTCTTCCATCAAATAAGCGCTTTATTCTGCAAGTCTTCCGCCGCCGCCCTCCAAATGCTTTTTCCTGCATGTATCCCATCGTGCACATTTTTGAAGATCTCCGTCATTTTCTGATGCCGGAGCCAGCAAAAACCGGCAGAAGCCCGCAAAGGCTCCTGCCGGTTCTGCCAATAATCCGTCAAAAATTTGTGAAATACCGCCACAAACGCAGCCGCTACACGACCATCTCGTATTCGCCCATGCCGCCGGATGAGAAGTAGCGCTGCAAATCAAAGGGCGAGAACACGCCCCGGTCGGTGACGATGCCGGAAATGAGGTGCGGCGGCGTCAGATCAAACGCCGGGTAGTAGCCCTTGACGCCCTCTGCCGCCGTTCTTACGCCCATCGCCTGCAGCGTAAACGCCGGGTCGCGCATTTCGATCGTCACGGTGTCTTTTGTCGGGTGCCCCGCGTCCGGCGCACCGGTTACAAAGGTCGGAATGCCGAAATGGTTGGCGCAGATGGCAATCTGGAAGGTGCCGACCTTATTGACGACATACCCGTCCAGGCAGATTGCGTCCGCCGCGCAGGTAAACACGTCGATGCCCTCGCGCTCCATGACAAAGGCCGGCATATTGTCGGTGATGACCGTCACGTCAAAGCCCATGTCATGGCAGACCGTGGCAGTCAGGCGCGCGCCCTGAAAATAAGGTCTCGTCTCCGGGCAGAACAGCCGCAGCGTTTTCCCGGCGTTTTTCGCTTCTTTCAGCATCATGCCCACAATCGTCTCGCCGAAGCATTGGGTCATGACGGTTCCCTTCTGCGGGAACATCGAAACCAAATACTTTGCAATCTCGTTGACCTTGGAATACCGGGAATTGTTTGCCCGGACAACGTGGGCGCGGATTGCCTCGTCGACGCGCGTGCCCGCCTTCAGCGCCTGCTCTGCCGCTGCGAGGCAGCCGGTGCAGACCTGTTCCATGCGCTTTTTGGTCGTCGGGCGGGCGTCTGCAATGCACGCTGCCGCCTGCTGAAGAAACGCAAGCTGCTCTTTTTCCGGCTTTTCCCGGCACTCCCACGCGGCAAGCGCCATGCCCATGCCGGCGGCTGTATACGGTCCCGCGCTCTGAGTCACCATGTCGCGGATGGCCTGCATGACCTCGACGTGCGTCCGGCACGTCACAAATTCCACGTTGCGCGGATATACGCGCCGGTCGAGAATTTTCACCGTGCCCGCGTCGTACCATGCGACATTTTCATATTGCAGCATAAAGGCTAAGCCCTTGTCGGCTCTGGTATCTTCCATATCAGTGCATCTCCCGGATGATGGATTTTAAGTAGGTGCTGAACTGCTGTTCGATCATGCGCCCCGTTTCGCTGACCTCCTCGGTCGTGAGCGGCTGGTCCAGCATGCCCGCTGCCATGTTGGTAATGACCGAAAAGCCGAGCAGCTCCAGCCCGCAGTGTGCCGCCGTGAGCGCTTCCGTAACCGTCGACATGCCGACCGCATCGCCGCCCAGAAGCCGGATCGCGCGGATTTCCGCCGGCGTTTCAAACTGCGGACCCGGCATGAAGAAGTAGACGCCCTCGTGGACGCGGAGCTTCGTTCCCTTTGCCAGCCGCAGCGCAAGCTCGCGCAGGCGCGGGGTGTACATCCGGCTCACGTCAAAGAAGCGGTCGCCGAACTCCGGAAGGTTTTTCCCACGCATCGGGCTTGCGCCGTTTAATTTGATGTGGTCGGAAATCACCATGATATCGCCCGGGCGGTAGCCCTCGTTTACACCGCCTGCCGCGTTCGTCACAATCACCTGCTTTACCCCCAGCAGCTTAAAAAGCCGCACGGGAATGGACAGCTGCTCAAAATCGTAGCCCTCGTAGGTATGGAATCTCCCGGACATGCACACGAGCTTCTTTCCCTCGAGCGTGCCGAAGATCAGCTTTCCGGCGTGGTCCGGCGCGGTGGAAACCAGAAAATTCGGAATCTCCCGGTAGTCCAGCGTCACGGGGTTTTCGATCTGCCCGGCAAGCGGTCCCAGCCCCGTGCCTAAAATCAGCGCAATCTCAGGGACAAAGGGCGCTCTTTGCTTCACGTATTCGGCAGTTTTTTCATAAAATGCAAACGGTTCGTTCATGCGGCACCATCCTTTTTTCGTTTTCTTCATCATACCAGACGCGAAGGAGAACCGCAAGCCGTTTGACAGCTTCGTCCGGTTCTGCTATGATGGAAAAAATGATACAGGAGGGCTTTTCATGCGCTATTCTGTCTGCGCGGCGCTCACGGCCGTGCTTGTCGCATTCGTCGCGTATTTTCTGCTCGGAAGCTTCTGGCCAGATGTGGGCGCAGTCGTCGCCGTCGCCGTGATGGGCGCGTTCATATTAGAAGGCGGAAACCCTGACGACGATCCAAAGGAAGGCGAAGACATCCCCGAAGACAACCTGGGGTCCTGACGAAAAGCCGGTAAGCAGTTTGCTTACCGGCTGATTTTCATGATTTCAAGCGCTTTGAGAAACGCTGCCCGGTCGGGCGCAAACGTAATTCTCTTCGCCGCATCCGATATCTTTATCCAACCTGCCTCGCTGACCTCGCTTTTCTGCGCGCACAGGTCACCTGCCAGATACCGCGCCGGATAGAACCAGACGGTTCTGCGGTCGTCCTCCCGCGCCGAGGGAACGGGCAGCGGATAATCTTCCAGAAGCGCCGCTTCGATGCCGGTCTCCTCGCGCGTCTCGCGCGATGCCGCCTGCAAAAGCGTCTCGCCGGGCTCCACATGCCCCTTCGGAAACGACCAGCGGCTGCCCGCGCGAATCATCAGAACCGTATCGCCCCGGAAGACAATTGCTCCGGCAGAATCTGTCGTCCGGTCCAGCTCTTTGGAAATCAGCCGCAGAACCTCCTGCGCCATCTGCTCGCGGTTTTCCTTTGTGACGGTCAGCACACGCACGTTCGGATGTGTGCGGATGGCGTTTGTAAGCGGTGTGTCGGCGATTTTCTGCACCACGCCGAGAATCGGAACGCTTCCGTCCAGAAGCGCTTCCATCCTCGCGGAAAACTGCGCCGCCGCGCTTTCCATCCGCCCGACCTCGTCCATGAGAATCAGCCGCGACTGCTCCGCATTTTTGAGCGCCTGCACGCCTGCCGTCTCAAACGCCTGCGGGAATTTTTCGATGCCGCGCCCGCAGCCTTTGCGGATGCCGACGCGGTTGAAATCGCCCATCGCGGGCGCTTTCTCCGCCGCCGCAAGCAGATAGACGGACATCGCGCCGTCCGGCAGATCCGGCACCGAAACACTCCGGAAGCCGCCGGGGCGTTCTATTTTCAGCGCGGCGAGCGTTTTGTTTATGATCGTACTTTTTCCGACCTGCACGTCGCCGGTCAAAAATATGTGCATGCTTTATCCCTTTCTTGCCTTCTCCGTACCGGCAAGCTGCGCGCGGCAGCGAATCAGCTCGGCGGCAATCGAGATGGCGATTTCCTCCGGCGTCTCGGCAAAGATCGTAATGCCGATCGGCGCATGGATGCGCGAAAGCTCTGCTTCTTCAACGCCGTTATCCATCAAATACTGATTGGTCGAGGCGATCTTATGCCGGCTTCCGATGCAGCCGACGTAGCACGCAGGCGTTTTCATCGCCTGCAGCAGCACCTCGCGGTCTGCCTGATGTCCGGGGGTCATGATGACCACATAGTCGCGCGGCGTGATGTGGACCTTTTCCTCGATGTGGTAGTAGTCGCCGAAGATCACCTGCTCGGCTGCCGGGTAGTTTTCCTGTCTTGCGAAGTCCTCGCGATTGTCGAACACCGTCACGCGGAAGCCGACATTTGCCAGCACCGGCACCAGTGCCCTTCCCACATGTCCGCCGCCGAAGATGTAGACTCTTCCCGCGCGGCTGATCGGCTCAACATAATAAGACGGCTCGCCCTTCTGATAGACCGCGCTGCTGGTAAGCCAGGAGCGCAGCATCTGCTCGTCCAGCTGCGCGAAGCGAAGCCCTTGGGTTTCGTCGAAGGTTCCCATGGCGGTGATTTTTCCCTGCTCCATGCGGCTGACAAGCCAGGCGTCCTGCCCGCTCTGCAAAAGCTCCAGAATCGCGCGGACCAGCGCCGCGTCCTGCGGGCTGCAATGATCGAAGAAACGGAAATACACCATCACGGTGCCGCCGCAGATCATGCCGATATCATTGACCTGATTGGGTGCCAGGCAGAACGCCTGACAATACGACGCCCCCGTCCTGAAAAGCTCCAGCGCCTGCTGCTGCGCAATGCGCTCGACCGCGCCGCCGCCGATGGTCCCGAGCGCGGTGCCGTCCGGGAACACCGCCATCTTCGCACCCGCGCCTCTGGGCGCAGAGCCGGACGAGGCAAGAATGCTGCAAAGCACGACGTTTTCTCCGCGTTCGAGCGCGTGCAATATCTGTTCAAAGAGTTCTTTCATAAAATTTCCTCCGGAATATCCTTTGTATCGATGGTAAAGCGCCCGAGCGCTTTTTTCTGCGGCAGGTAATACGGGAACTGCGCGTCGCCCGTCTCAGTGAGCCTTGCGCGCACCGCCTCGCGCGTGAGCGTGCCGGGCGCGTCCTTGCTGTAAATTTCAAAAAACCGCACCGCATCGCGAAGGCTTCGCAGCGGCTGCCCCATTTCAAACTCGCGTGTTTCCAACGAAAACCGCACGCCGCGCTCACGCAGGAAATCTGCTGCCCGGTCGGTTACCTCGTCGCGCAGCGGCACGCGAGACATCGAAAACCGGTGGTGCGTGAACGCCTTTTTGATCACGACGATTCTGCCCGCGCAGCAGCGCTTTGCTATCGGCAGAATCTCCGGCATTTTCCCGAACAGGCAGAACACCATCGCGTCGAAGCGCGTCTCGGGCGCATACGCCAGCAAATCGGTCTGCACGATTTCCAGATTGGATACCCGTTTTTCTTCCGCCTGCGCGTGCGCAATGTCCAGCGCCTGCTTGGAAATATCCGCCGCCGTCACGCGGGGGTAGCGCTGCGCCAGCTGCAGCGCCAGAAAGCCCAGCCCACAGCCCGCGTCGCACACATGCCGCGCCTGCGGAATCTGACTGCAGATCCAACCGGCAAGCTCGGTCTGATACGAGCCGAAGCCCGCGGCGTCGCGCATGAACCGTACCATATCGTCTGTCCAACGAAACATCAGTTGTCCTCCTCCCCGCCCGGCATGGGCATGCAGATGGTTTTTGTGCCGAGCTTCGTCTGCACCTCGCAGCGCGCGACCGGAATGCCGTAGAGCTGCGAGAGAACCGCCTCGGTCAAAACGTCGCGCGGCGCGCCCGACGCCATCACGCCGCCGTCCTTGAGCGCCAGCACCTTGGTCGCGTAGGAAAACGCCTGATTGGGGTCGTGTGTAGAAAAAATGATCGTGTAGCCCTGCCTTCCCAGCTGCTGCACACGCTCCATCACGCGGCAGCTGTTGCCGTAGTCGAGATTTGCCGTCGGCTCGTCCATGATAAGCATCGACGCGTCCTGCACCAGCGCCCGCGCCAACAGCATCAGCTGCCGCTCGCCGCCGCTGATTTTCATGCAGCCGCGGTCTGCCAGCTTCTCGAGCCCCAGCGCGCGGAGCATCTGCATCGCCTTCTCCCGCTGAAGCCCTCCGGGCTGCTCAAAAACGCCCAGCTGCGCCGTCATGCCCATGAGAACACTGTCTAACACTGTATGGTCAAACGCCGGGGTGTGCGACTGCGGAATGTAGGCAATTTTCCTTGCCAGCTCCCGCCGGGAATAGCCGGACAGCAGCTTGCCTTCCGCCAGAATTTCGCCGGAAACCGGCTCCAGAAACCCGAGCAGGCACCGGAAGAGCGTGCTTTTTCCCACGCCGTTCGGTCCCAGCACTGCAAGAAGCTCTCCTTTTTCCGCCGTGAAGGACACGTCTCCGATGACAGGGCGCCCGCCGTAGCAGAATCGTAAATTTTTGACTTCAATCGCCACGCTGCGTCCCTCCCGACAAAATGAGATATAAAAACACCGGTGCGCCGACGAACGAGGTGAGAATGCCGAGCGGAATTTCGCTCGTCGTAATCGTCCGCGCCAGATTGTCGACCACCATCAGAAACGTTGCGCCGAGCAGACTGGAAGCCGGAAGCAGCCGCCGGTAGTCCTGCCCGAAGATCATGCGCCCGAAGTGGGGAATCACCAGTCCCACCCAGCCGATCATGCCGCTGATGGCAACGCTGCCGGCAGTCATGAGCGTGGCGCACAGAACGACCACCACGCGAAGCCGCGTCGTGTCAACGCCCATGCTCCGCGCCTCCGCCTCGCTCACGGTCAGCAGATTCACCCGCCAGCGCAGCAGCCATAACGGAATCAGCCCCACAAGAATCGGAAGCACGGCAAACTGCACGTCACGCGCCTTGATGGACGTCAGAGAGCCCATCAGCCAGTAGGTAATGGCAGGCAGCTGATCGGTTGGGTCTGCCACCAGTTTAATAAAAGAAGTACCGGAGGTGAACAGCGAGCTGATCATCACGCCCGCCAGCACCATCGCAAGCGTCGTCTGGATTTTGCTGACGCGCGAAATGAGATACGCCAGCAGCACCGCCAGAAGTCCAAAGCCAAAAGACAGCCCCGTGATCGCGCCGTAGCCGAGTCCGAACAGAAGCCCCAGCGCCGCGCCGAAGCCCGCGCCCGTCGATGCGCCGAGCAGATCCGGCGAGACCATCGGGTTGCGGAACATGCCCTGATAGGAACAGCCCGCCGTGGAAAGCGCCGCGCCGACCAGCGCTGCCGCTGCCACCCGCGGCAGACGGACGTTGATCACCACCGCCTGCTCGCGCGCCTGCCAGGTCTGTATCAGAAAGAGTCTTCCCCGGCTTACGGTCCGCAGCAGCCAGTCCAGCAGAATCCGCAGCGTCTGCATCGGAGATACGTCATACCGCCCCACCCAGAACGAGCCGAAAAACACCAGGCAGAAGCCCAGCGCCAGAATCGCAAATTTCATTCCCGTACCATGCGTTTTTTTCATGCAGAACCATCCATTGTTTTTTGATAAAGATAACGTATATCAGCCTCGTCCGCTTGTCAAGCGGCATTGGCAAAAAGCGCTGGATTTTGTTCGGCATTGCGGAATTTTTCCGCCGTCTTTCCCTTTTCGCTGCCGCGCAAACCCCGCACTTGACCGCAGCGGCAAAACGCGGTATACTCTATAAAAAAGAAGCGGGAGGCTTGCGCATGAAAACCGGCATCGACACCATCTGGGAGGACCGCAAGCGCATTCTGGGAATGCCCATCAGCATGACGAAGTATTACCTGTCCGAAGACCGGCTGTTCGTCCAGACAGGGCTTATCAGCATGAAAATAGAAGAGACGCTGCTGTACCGCGTGTCGGATATTTCCGTGCGCGTGGGGCTGTTCCAGCGCATCTTCGGCGTCGGCACGATCATCATCCATTCCTCGGACAAGAACACGCCCCATATCGATCTGGTCAATGTCAAAGAGCCGCTGGTCGTCAAGGAGCTGATTCACAAGCACGTCGAGACAATGAAGGTCTCGCGCAACATCCGGGTAAGCGAATTTCTCGATGACGGTCCCACAGCGCCCGATCCCTGCGCCCATAAAGAGCACCCCTAATCCTGAAAACAGCCGCTCGCTGCAAGGACCCTGCAGCGAGCGGCTTTGCGGTTTCAGGAGGGCTCGTCCTCCCGCTGCTGCTTCAAAAACTGCGTGATCTCGCGTCCGATGGGACACTCCGATTCATAGGCGCAGCCGCCGTAATTGCAGTCTGCCTCCCATGCTCCGCCATCCTCCTCCAAAAAAACAAGGCGCGGACCGTCCTGCACGCGGCAGTATCCGGAAAAATTTTTTTCCATGTTTTCTCCTCCCGAAAGTTGTCCAAACCGCGCTTTGCGCTTTGCTTTTGCTGCGGTTTTCTTGTATTCGCCGAAATCAGCTTGCAATTTATTTTTGATTATACACCCTTTGGGAAATGTTTACTAGACGCACCTGAAAATTTGTGTTATACTTGATGCCGTTATGTCAAAAGTGATATTTGCATCTCTGATTTAGTATATTGCATATTCCATTTTCTTGTGCTAGTATAATCAAGAAGTGTTAATTTTTTGCAAATTTCTTGTGCGATATGCAAAGATTGTCTTCAGAAATCCGGCGCTCTCGCCAAAATTTTTGACAGGCATTTGGCAGGCAGATAAAATCCAGAAATGAGGTAGAGAGGGTTCGCGATGCAGCACATTTCGTTCATGCAGAAGCTCTGCCGGGGCATCGCGCTGGTCGGTCAGCTCGGCTTTTCTCTGATCACGCCGCCGGTGGTTCTGCTGTGGCTGGCGCATTGGCTGCAGACAAAATATGGTCTCGGCGTGTGGGTGACCATCCTTGCGCTGATTCTGGGGCTTCTGACCTCGGCGAGTACGGCTTTGCAATTTTACCGGAAGCTGACTGCAAAAAAGGAAAAAGACAACGATACGCCCAAACCCCCGCGCGGCTACGGCGATCACATCTGACCACGAAGGGGGTATGTCTATGAAAGTTCAGAAAGCCGTTCTGAAAGAGACGGGTCACATTGCCATCGGTGTTCTGCTCGGAGACGTGCTGATGTGCGCGGTGTTTGCGATTGTGCATAAATTCGACTACACCGTCGTGCTCGGCGCGCTGCTCGGAACTGCCATTGCCGTGGCAAACTTCTTCCTGCTCGGCGTGACGCTGCAGAAAGCCGTCGGCATGAAGGAATACGCCTCGAAATATGTCCGCCAGTCGTACAGTCTGCGCATGTTCTTCTGCTTTGCAGGCGTTGCGGTGAGCGTCTTCGCTCCCTGCTTCCACCCCATCGCAGCGATCATTCCGCTTCTGATGCCGCAGCTCGTCATCTACGCGATGCGCGCGCTCGGGCTGTACAAGCCGGACAAACCAAAGGAGACCCCCGCCGAAGCGGCGGATATAGATTCTGATTTGGAAGGAGACCGTTCGTAAATGAATGTCAACATTCAGGGCGCGCCAATCTATTTTGAGATTCCCATCCTGGGCGGCATCCCCATTACGGCAACGCTTGTTGTCAGCTGGGGCGTGATGCTGGTTCTGACGCTGGTCTGCATCTGGCTCACACACGATCTGAAGGTCCGCAACATCTCCAAGCGGCAGGCTGTGGCGGAAAAGATCGTCATCACCGCGGAAAACTTCGTCCGCAACAATATGGGTGAGGCATGGATGCGCTATGTGCCGTTCGTCAGCACCATCTTTGCCATGTCCATCTTCTCGAGTCTTTCGTCTCTGGTCGGTCTGTGGCCGCCCACGGCGGATGTCTCGACCACGCTGGCATGGGGCATCGTCGTGTTCGTGATCATCACGTTCACCAAGCTCAAGACCAACGGTCTTCTCGGCTACCTCAAGGGCTTCTGCGACCCCATCTTCGTGATGGCGCCGTTCAACGTCCTGGGTGAGGTTTTCACGCCGATCTCGATGGCGTTCCGTCACTTCGGCAACATCGTCTCCGGCACGGTCATTTCGACCCTGGTCTATGCGGCGCTCGTCGTTGCGAACCACGCGCTGTTCTCCATCATCCCCGGCGTCGTCGGGCAGTGGCTGGGCGCGATTCCGTTCCTCACGGTCGGCATTCCCGCCATCATTTCCCTGTACTTCGACTGGTTCGGCAGCTTCATGCAGGCGTTCATCTTCTGCATGCTGACGATGATGTTCATCTCCACCGCGGCAGAGTAAGCCGTACATACCTTATTTATTATGCGGCAGCGTGCCGCGGATAAAACGTTAATAATTTTTAGGAGGATATCAACATGTTAGAAAGAGCAATCGTACTCATGGGCTGCGCCATCGGCGCAGGTTTGGCGCTGATTGCCGGTATCGGCCCTGGTATCGGCGAAGGTTACACCGCAGGTAAGGCCGTCGAGGCCATCGCCCGCCAGCCGGAAATGAAGGGTGAACTGACGTCGACGATGCTTCTGGGTATCGCCTGCGCCGAGACCACCGGTATTTACGGCTTCGTCACCGGCCTGCTTCTGATCTTTGTGGCGCCCAACCTGTTCCTGGGCATGCTGTAAGACGGCAAAGTCACATTCTGAAAGGAGGCGGCAGCCTTGTCCTATCAATCCCTGGTAGCCTTTGAAGGCTGGACCTTCATCGCACAGATTCTGAATCTTTTCATTCAGATGTATCTGTTCAAGAAATTCCTTTTCAAGCCCATCCAGAACATTCTCGCCCAGCGCCAGCAGGAGGTCGATACCCTCTACGCCGACGCCGACTCCGCCAAGCAGGATGCCGAATCCGCAAAGGCTGAGTATGAGAGCCATCTGCTGACCGCCCGCACGGAGGCTGAAGAGATTACCGCGCGCGCCGTCAAGAATGCGCAGACCCGTTCGGATGCGATGCTTGCCAGCGCCCAGAGCGAGGCGGCGGCAATGCGCGAGAAGGCAAGCCGCGACATCGAGCTCGAGCGCCGCAAGGCAATGAACGAGATGAAGAGCGAAATCTCCGGTCTCGCCGTGGAAATCGCCTCGAAGGTTGCCGAAAAGGAAATCGACGAAAAGCAGCATGAGGCGCTCATCGAGCGTTTTATCGACGAATTGGGTGAAGAATCATGATTAGCAAAACTGCCCTTACCTACGGCGGCGCGCTGTACGATCTTGCCCGTGAGGAATCGCTCGAAGAGCAGATTCTCGGCGAGCTTCATGCGGTAAGTGATCTGTTTCGGCAAAATCCTGATTATGGACGGCTTCTGATGGAGCCCTCCATCGAAAAGCAAGAGCGTGAGAAGCTCATTGACGAGGCGTGGGGCGGCAGCGTCCATCCCTATACGCAGAACTTCATGAAGCTTCTGTGCGACAACGGCACCATTTCGGCTCTGCCCGACTGTTTCCAGGCGTTCCGCAGCCGCTACAACCGCGACCACAACATCATCGATGTCCGCGCGGTCAGCGCTGTGCCCATGACCGAGGCACAGACGAAGCGGCTTCGCGAAAAGCTGGAGGCAAAATGCAAAAAGCACGTGGAGCTGACGGTCCAGACGGACCCCACGCTTCTCGGCGGCATTCGTCTGGAGCTGCCCGACCGGCAGCTCGACGGCAGCGTACAGAGCCACCTGAGCCAGATCCAACAGCTGCTCGAAAGCAGCGCCCTGTAACAAGGCTTTATTCTACTGAAAGCTGGTGAAGCAATGGAATTAAGACCGGAAGAGATTTCAAGAATCATCCGTTCTCAAATCAAACACTATGAAGCAAAGATCAACCAGTCTGAGACCGGCACGGTCATTCTGATCGGCGACGGCATCGCAAAAGCCGCCGGACTGACAGGCTGCATGGTCAACGAGCTGCTGGAATTCCCCGGCGGCGTGTACGGCATGGCGCAGAATCTGGAGGAGAACTCCGTTTCCATCGTCATGCTCGGCAACGAAGAAGGCATCCGCGAGGGCGACACTGTTCGCCGCACAGGCCGCGTCGTGTCCGTTCCCGTCGGCTATGAGCTGATCGGTCGTGTCGTCGACGCACTGGGTCAGCCGATCGACGGCAAGGGTCCCATCGATGCAAAAAAGTACGCGCCCATCGAGTCTCCCGCGCCTGGCATCCTGAAACGTAAGAGCGTCTCTGTCCCGCTGCAGACCGGTATCAAGGCGATCGACTCCATGATCCCGATCGGCAGAGGTCAGCGTGAGCTGATCATCGGCGACCGCCAGACCGGTAAGACGACGCTCGCCTCCGATACCATCATCAACCAGAAGGGCAAGGATGTCATCTGCATCTACGTCGCCATCGGTCAGAAGCGTTCGACCGTTGCGCAGCTGGTTTCCACGCTCGACGCCGCCGGCGCGATGGATTATACCATCGTTGTCTCTGCGACGGCATCTGAGCTTGCGCCCTTGCAGTACATCGCGCCGTATTCCGGCTGTACGATGGGCGAATATTTCATGCACGAGGGAAAAGACGTGCTGGTTATTTATGACGACCTCAGCAAGCATGCAACCGCGTATCGTGCCCTTTCCCTTCTGATCCGCCGTCCGCCCGGACGCGAGGCATACCCCGGCGACGTGTTCTATCTGCACTCTCGTCTGCTCGAGCGCGCAGCGCGTATGGCGCCGGAATTCGGCGGCGGCTCTTTGACCGCCCTTCCTATCATCGAGACGCAGGCGGGCGACGTTTCCGCTTACATCCCGACGAACGTCATTTCCATCACCGACGGTCAGATCTTCCTGGAGACCGAGCTGTTCCACTCCGGCGTCATGCCGGCAGTCAACCCCGGCATCTCCGTCTCCCGTGTCGGCGGCAGCGCGCAGATCAAGGCAATGAAGAAGGTCGCCGGTAAGCTGAAGCTGCTGTATTCGCAGTACCGTGAGCTGCAGAGCTTCGCGCAGTTCGGCTCCGACCTCGATAAGGACACCAGAGACCGTCTGGAGCAAGGTGCCCGTATCGTCGAGGTTCTCAAGCAGGACCGCAATGCGCCGGTCGACGTCGCCTATCAGGTCTGCATCCTCTATGCCGTCATCGGCGGCTACCTCAAGGATATTCCCGTCGAGCGCATCCGCGCGTTTGAAGCTGAGCTCTATCCCTGGATGGAAGCGAATGCGGCAGACGTTCTCACCGCTATCCGCGAAACGAAGGATCTGAGCAAGGAAACCGAGGCGCTTTTGAACAAGGCCATTACCACGCGCGTTGCCGAGTTCTTACAGAATCAATAAGAGGGAGGAGGCGCGCACATGGCCGGCTTATCCACAAAAGCGATAAAAAACCGCATCAAGAGCATGCAGTCCACCCGCCAGATTACCAAGGCCATGGAGCTGGTCGCAGCCTCCAAGCTGCGCTCTGCACAAGCCAAGGCAATCTCCAGCCGTCCGTACTTCCAGACGCTGTACGCGGCGATGGACGAAATTGCCGATACCAACAACGATTTTTCTTCGCCGTATCTGCACGCAAACCCCGACGGCAAGCCCGTCTATGTCGTCATCGCGGGCGACCGGGGCTTAGCGGGCGGCTATAACAACAACATCCTCAAGCTGGTCTATTCCCAGATGGAGGATGGCGCCGCCGTGCTGCCGATCGGCAAGAAAGCCGTGGAGTATTTCCGGCGCAAGAACGTAACGGTCATCACCGAGAGCTATGCCGAGGCGGCAAGCGTCTCCATCGGCGACTGCTACACGATTGCAAAAATGCTCGCTGACGGCTTCCTCGACGGAAGCTTCGGCAAGCTGACGCTTGGCTATACGAACTTCGTCTCGATGCTTTCGCAGACGCCGAGCACTCTGGACCTGCTGCCTCTGCGCGTCTCCACCGAGAAGCGCAAGACGCAGAACGCCATTTTGTATGAGCCCGGCAGCGAAGCCGTTTTCAACGCCATCGTTCCGGAATACCTGGGCGGCGTTCTTTATGGCGCGCTGTGCGAGTCGACCGCTTCCGAGCAGGCGGCGCGCCGCACCGCCATGGACTCCGCCACCAAAAACGCCGACGAAATCATCGACGATCTGAATCTCCGCTACAACCGCGCGCGTCAGGGCGCAATCACGCAGGAGATCACCGAAATTGTCGCCGGCGCAGAACAGTCTTGAAAGGAGTGACCGTATTGCCAAATACCGGTACTGTCGTACAGGTTGTCGGACCTGTCCTTGATATTCGCTTCCCCGACGGTCAGCTTCCCAATCTGAACCACGCCGTTACGCTCAAAAACGGCGAGCGCACGATCGTCGCTGAGGTTGCTCAGCAGATCGGCGACGGCATCGTCCGCTGCGTTGCCATGAGCTCCACCGATGGCTTAGTGCGCGGCACAGAAGCCGTCGACACAGGCTCCCCCATTACCGTTCCGGTCGGCGAGGCTTGCCTCGGTCGTATTTTCGACCTGATGGGCAACCCGCTGGATGATCAGCCCATCGACGAAAATCTCGAACGCTGGCCCATTCACCGCGAGGCACCGTCCTACGCCGAGCAGGAATCCTCCACGGAGATTCTTGAAACCGGCATCAAGGTCGTCGACCTGATCTGCCCGTACGCAAAGGGCGGCAAGATCGGTCTGTTCGGCGGCGCAGGCGTCGGCAAGACCGTTCTGATTCAGGAGCTGATCTACAACATCGCAACCGAACACAACGGCTACTCCGTCTTCACCGGCGTCGGCGAGCGTACCCGTGAGGGCAACGACCTGTACTACGAAATGAAGGAGTCCGGCGTTCTGGAGAAAACCGCGCTGGTCTTCGGTCAGATGAACGAACCGCCCGGAGCGCGTATGCGTGTCGGTCTTTCGGGTCTGACGATGGCGGAATACTTCCGCGACGTCAAGCACCAGGACGTGCTTCTGTTCATCGACAACATCTTCCGTTTCACGCAGGCTGGCTCCGAGGTTTCGGCGCTGCTTGGCCGTATGCCTTCCGCCGTCGGCTACCAGCCCACGCTGGCAACCGAAATGGGCGCACTGCAGGAGCGTATCACGTCCACGAAGGACGGCTCGATCACGTCGGTGCAGGCAGTCTATGTCCCGGCGGACGATCTGACCGACCCCGCGCCTGCCACCACGTTCGCGCATCTGGACGCAACGACGGTTCTCGACCGCTCCATCGCTTCGCTCGGCATCTACCCTGCTGTCGATCCGCTGGACTCGACGTCGCGTATCCTGTCTCCGGACGTTGTCGGCAAGGAGCACTATGAGGTTGCGCAGTCTGTCATCCACATCCTCCAGCGCTATAAGGAGCTGCAGGATATCATCGCCATCATGGGCATGGACGAGCTGTCTGAAAGCGACAAGCTGACGGTCAGCCGCGCCCGTAAGGTACAGCGCTTCCTGTCCCAGCCGTTCCATGTCGCCGAGCAGTTCACCGGCATGGCTGGCAAGTATGTTCCCGTTCGCGAAACCATCCGCGGCTTCAAGGAGATCGTGGAAGGCAAGCACGACGATATTCCCGAGTCTGCCTTCCTCTTTGCCGGAACGATCGACGACGTGGTCGCCAAGGCGAAAGGCGGCAATGCATGAGCAGCTTCCATCTGCAAATCGTAACGCCTGACGGTCTGTTCTACGACGGGCAGGCAGAGAGTCTCAATCTGCGCGCCGCGCAGGGCGGACTGACCATTCTGCCGCGCCATACGAACTTCGTGACCACGGTCGGCATGGGTCCGGCAAAGGTCGTCCTCGAAGGTAAGTCGCGCATCGCCGCCTGCATCGGCGGTATGCTGAGCGTGATAAACGGCGAGGTCCGCCTGATTGCCACGACGTTCGAGTGGGCGGAGGACATTGACCGCGAGCGTGCAAAGTCCGCGCTTGCCCGCGCCGAGGAAAAGCTGGCAGACGCCTCTCTTTCCAAAGAGGAGCGTCGGCTTGCCGAGTCCGCAAAGCGCCGCGCGCAGGTCCGTCTGAGCATCCCGCAGGCATAAATACTTCAAAAAAGGGTCCGCTGCATGGCAGCGGACCCTTTTTCATAACGGAATGCGCCTCGACTGCACGCAAGCTTTTCACGCTCCGCGCGAAAAGCTCACACTGGCTCAGCGATCGGAATTTTTTCGGTCGGCAAAGCCGCCGGATAAAATGAATATCTACTTTATTTCGCGCCTGCGGGCGCGAAACTCTGCGAGACTGTTATCGCAAAATTTGCGAAACAAAAACGACTGGCTTTCGCCAGTCGTCGTTTTATGGAGCGGGTGACGAGGCTCGAACTCGCTACCTCCACCTTGGCAAGGTGGCGCTCTACCGGATGAGCTACACCCGCATTCGTCAAATGCAGATATGATTATAGCAGAAATTCCGGAAAAGTCAAGTCCTTCTGTCCCAATTATCGAAAATTTTGCAAAACCGGCTCCGTGGATGTCTCCGGCGTTTCCTCCCCTGGTTCTGCAGGCGTCTCGCCGGACGGCTCCTGCGGCGCATCCGGTTCCGACGGCTCTGCAGGCGTATCCGGCGCCTGCGGCTGGTTCTCTCCTCCCGCTGTCGGTTCCTCCTCCGGCGCCGGGCAGGCAGGATACGCTTCCACGTCCCAGTAGTAACCTGTCATGTCCTCGTCGTAGCGAAGACGCAAGCCGGACTGGTCCATAACGTCCTGCATGAGATCCATATGATACCAGGTCCCGTCGAGGCAGACCTCGTTCCACCAGTAGTCCGCACTCCCGCGCAGTCCCTTCACCACCTGGCACTCCAACCCCGCTTCCTGGCACAAAAGCGCCCAGCACTGCGCCATGCTCCAGCTGGTAGCATAGCCCTCGCACAGAAGCGAATAGATCGGCGTCTGCGTCTGCTCTTCGGTGTAGGTGAAGCGCTCGGTGAGATAGGAATACAGCAGCTGTAACTTTTCCCAGGCGCTTTCGCGGAAGCGCACGTATACAGACGCCGCTCTGACGGTATCCGAGACCTGCTGCGCCATGCTCTCAAGTGTCCGGCTCGACTCCGGATAGTGCATCGTCAGCTCGACAATGCGCGGCTTGCCGCCTTGCGGGTAGCTCTCGACCGTGATCTGCGGCAGCGCCATGAGTCTGCCGAGGTTCTGCTCATAATAATCCTGCGCCAGCGCCGCATAGTCCGGCTCCTGGTCGTAGCCCGCATAAATGGTCAGAACCGCATCGTAGCCGTCCATCGCCTCGTGCAGCCGGCGTTCGAGGTCGCTGAGCACGCTCACATACGGAATCTGCGACAGCGGGGTCAGCGTCTTGCGGAAGGTAATGTCCACGTGAATTTCATAGTAGGAGACGATCAGCGTACACTCATGCGTCATATAATCGACCGCATATGCGCCTGCCGGGTCCTCGCGCGCCACCGAGTAGGCAGCTGCGGCAAGGTCGTCTTCGAGCGTGCCCGTGTACTGCTGGACGCGAATGACACCGTGCTCCACGCCGCCGCGCACAAAATCGCGGATGGCGCGCCGCAGTCCGGCGTAATCGTCGACATTGACCACGTTCGTGTCCATCTGCTCGCTTTTGGTCTGGCTGTGCGCCGAGACGCGGGTATAGCTCGACGGAACAAACCGGCTGCACGCCGAAAACGCCATGCAGAGTGCCAATGTCAGTGCCGTAAGTTGTATCTTCTTCATTCCGTCTTCGCCTCCTGTCCGGCAGCAAACGTGCCTGTTTTCTGAAGCGCTTAAATATCGTCCGAGTATCGCTTGAAGCCCTCGCCCAGCACCTGGTGCGCCGGCTGGACGATCATGAAGGCATTCGGGTCGATGCACTGCACGAGCTGCTTGAGCTCAGAGATCTGACGGCTCTTGACCGCCGTCATCAGAACCGTTTTGGGAGCGCCCGTATAGCCGCCGCGCCCCTCGAGAAACGTCACGCCGCGGTCGAGCTGCTTGTCAATTGCGCGGTACACATCCTCGTAGCGGTCCGAGATAATGAGCGCGACGCTCGAATAGTCCAGTCCGTAGAGCACTGCGTCGAGAACGCGCGAGCAGATGAACAGCGTGACGGCGCTGTAAAGCGTCTTGGAGATGTCGCGGAAGACAAGGCCCGTCAGAATCAGCACCACCGTGTCGATGGCAAGCGTCACATAGCCCATCTTCACCTCGCGCAGATGCCGCTTTAAAAGCCGCGCCAGAATGTCCGTGCCGCCCGTGGTCGCGCCGGGCAGAAACACCAGCCCCAGCCCCGCGCCCGTCAGAACACCGCCGAAAATCACGCCCAGCATCGTCTCGACCTGCGGCGCAGGAAGCCCGGCAAGCAGGTCAATGAGCAGCGAGTTGCACGCCATGCCGAGAAGCGACCCGAAGAAAAAGCCGCGCCCGAGCCGTTTGTAGCCGATCACAAACAGCGGCACATTCATCACCGCCGTATACAGACCGATGCCGCCGCGCCCGAGCAGCCGCTGCAGAATCATGGCAATACCGCTCAAGCCGCCGACGTTCAGCGAGTTCGGCACCAGAAACAGATTAAAGCCCAGCGCAAACATTGCGTTTCCGATCACCAGCAGCGCGCAATAGCGCGCAATGCTCCAAATGGGTTTGTTTGTCATCGCGCAGGCCTCCTGTTATAAATCAAGTGAGATTTGCTGCTCCTCCGTATCCTCCTGCCGCAGAAGCGCGCCCGCGGCGGGAAGCGATTTGGCGCGGTAGCGCGCCTGATTGCCGATGGCGCTGTCTGCAAGCGTTCTGACGCGCACCAGCTTTGCGTTTTTCTTGAGCGCCATGACCGCAACGCCCTGCGTGGCTCTTGTCGTTTTGGGCGCAAGCAGTGCCGTGGAGAAAATGAGCGTTCTGCCGTCGGAGGCATAGAGCGCCAGCTCCTCTTCCTGTGGCAGCTCTATGACCGATACGAGCGGGCTCTTGTCACAGTATGCGCCGGTAAGCTTTCTGCGGTTGGTCTTGGTCGCATAGCCGGAAAGCTCGACCTTCGCGCACTTGCCGTTTTCAAAGACAAAGAGCAGATTGCCCGAATAATCGCCCGGGAAAATGGCATCGAAGAAGCTCTCGCCCTCGTCAAAGCCGAGCTTGCCGGGAAGATAGTCGCCGAGCTGGGACGCCTTGCCGTCGTCAAAGTCCGATAGCCGCGTCTTATAGACCTGGCAGCGGTCGGTGAAGACGAGAAGCTCAGCGCTGTTGGTCGTCTCGCGGCTTAAAAGCAGCGCGTCTCCTTCCTTGAACTTCTGCTCGCCGGACATGCGAAGAGACTGCGGCGTGATTTTCTTGAAATAGCCCTCGCGGGAGATAAAGACCGTGACCGGATAGTCCGGCATGTCCGGCTCGTCGGGAACGTTCAGCTCGTGATCATAGACCAGCTGGGTCTTTCTCGGCTGACCGTATTTGCTGCTGACCGCATCGAGCTCCTTGCAGATCACTGCCTTGATCTTTTTCTCCGAGCCGAGCAGCTCTTCCAGCTCCGCAATTTCCCGTTCCAGACTCTCGGTCTCCTGCAGACGGTTGAGCAAAAATTCCTTGTTGATATTGCGCAGCTTGATCTCCGCGACGTACTCCGCCTGCACCTGATCGATGCCGAAGCCGATCATAAGGTTCGGAATGACCTCGGCGTCGAGCTCTGTTTCGCGGATGATGCGGATTGCCTTGTCGATATCGAGCAGGATCTTGCCCAGACCTTTGAGAAGATGCAGCTTGTCCTTTTTCTTCTGCAGCTGGAAATAGACCCGCCGGCGGACGCACTCGCAGCGCCACGCGGTCCACTCCTCGAAAATCTCGCGCACCCCCAGCACACGCGGCATGCCGCCGATCAGAATGTTGAAGTTGCAGCCGAACGAGTCCTGCAGCGTCGTCGTTTTGAAGAGCTTCTGCATGAGCTTTTCGGGGTCCGTGCCGCGTTTTAAATCGATCGTCAGCTTCAGACCGTTCAGGTCCGTCTCGTCGCGCATGTCGGCTATTTCGCGGACCTTGCCCGCCTTGATCAGCTCGGCGACCTTGTCCATGATAATCTCCGTCGCCGTGGTGTACGGAATCTCATAGATTTCGATCATGTTGCCTTCCTTGACATAGCGCCATCTGGCGCGCAGGCGGAAGGTGCCCCTGCCGGTTTTGTAGATCTGCAGCATTTCCGCCGCGTCGTAGAGGATCTCGCCGCCGGTCGGAAAATCGGGTGCGGGCAGCGTGTCAAGAAGATCTGCCTCCGGATTTTTGATCAGCGCAACTGCCGTTTTGCAGACCTCGGAAAGGTTAAACGAGCAGATGTTTGACGCCATGCCGACGGCAATGCCCATGTTTGCAGAGACCAGCACATTGGGAAACGTCGTAGGCAGCAGCGTCGGCTCTTTCATGGAGCCGTCGTAGTTGTCGACAAAGTCGACGGTGTCTGCGTCGATGTCACGGAACAGCTCCTGGCAGATGGCGTCCAGCTTCGCCTCCGTGTAGCGCGACGCAGCATATGCCATATCGCGCGAGTAGACCTTGCCGAAATTGCCTTTCGAGTCGACAAACGGATGCAGCAGCGTCTCATTGCCGCGCGCAAGGCGGACCATCGTCTCATAGATTGCCGCGTCGCCGTGGGGATTCAGGCGCATGGTCTGCCCGACAATGTTGGCGGATTTGGTCCGGCTGCCGGTCAGCAGTCCCATCTTGTACATCGTATATAAAAGCTTCCGGTGCGAGGGCTTAAAGCCGTCGATCTCCGGAATGGCGCGCGAGACGATGACCGACATCGCATAGGGCATGTAGTTCTGCTCGAGCGTCTGGCAGATCGGCTGCTCTTTGACCTCAGCATGCAGCCCCTGCACGTGCGGGTCCAGCCGCTTCGGCGCCTGTGGTTCTTTTTTCTTTGCCATAGTTTCTTCGTTCCTTCTCTGGCGTTACGACACGTCCAGCTGGTCCAGATATTTATAGCCGTTCTCGGCAATGTGATCCTTTCTGCCCTGCAGATTGTCTCCGAGCAGCAGATCGAACATCTGCTGCGTGAGCACCATGTCCTCGGGCATGACCTTGATAAGTCGGCGGGTTTCGGGATTCATCGTCGTCATCCACATCATCTCCGGGTCATTTTCGCCCAGACCCTTCGAGCGGTTGATCGAGACCTTTTTGCCCTCGAGCTGCTTTAAAATCTCGCCCTTCTCGCTTTCCGTATAGGCAAACCATGTCTTGTCCTTGCAGTTGATCTCATAAAGCGGAGACTCCGCGATATAGACATAGCCTTGCTCAATGAGCGTGGGACAAAGCCGGTAGATCATGGTCAGAATCAGGGTCCGGATCTGGTAGCCGTCGACATCCGCATCGGTGCAGATCACGACCTTGTTCCAGCGCAGGTTCGCAAGATCAAAGCTCGACAGGTCCTTTGCCTTTTTGGTCTGCACCTCGACCCCACAGCCCAGTACGCGGATGAGGTCGGTAATGATGTCGGATTTGAAAATGCGGTCGTAGTCCGCCTTCAGACAGTTGAGAATCTTGCCGCGCACGGGCATGATGCCCTGAAATTCCGCGTCGCGCGAAAGCTTGACCGAGCCGAGCGCGGAGTCGCCCTCGACGATATAGATCTCGCGCCGGGAGACGTCCTTCGTGCGGCAGTCGACAAACTTCTGCACGCGGTTGGCAATATCCAGATTGCCGGTCAGCTTCTTCTTGATGTTCAGCCGCTGCTTTTCTGCCGTCTCGCGGCTGCGCTTGTTGATCAGCACCTGCTCGGCAATGCGGTCCGCTTCCTGCTTGTTCTCGATGAAATACACGTGCAGCCGGTCGCGGAAGAACTCGGTCATGGCGTCCTGTACAAACTTGTTGGTGATTGCCTTTTTGGTCTGGTTTTCGTAGGAGGTCTTCGTGGAGAAGCAGTTCGTCACCAGCACCAGACAGTCTGCCACATCCTGGAACGTAATTTTGGATTCGTTCTTCGTATATTTGTTGGTGGATTTCAGATAGGCGTCGATGGCGTAAACAAAGGCGTTTTTGACCGCCTTCTCCGGCGCGCCGCCATATTCCAGCCAGGACGAGTTGTGGTAATACTCCTGCCGGCTGACCTGATTGGAAAAGCAGAACGCCGCCGAGATTTTTACCTTGTATTCATCCATGTCGCTGCGGTCGCGTCCCTTGCGCTCCGCCTCCCAGAACTGCGGCGCGGTGAGCGACTGGTCCTGCGTGATCTCGCGGATATAGTCCAGAATGCCGTTTTCGTAGAAATACTCGGTCTCGTCAAACTTACCGGGCGCGCTCTCGCAGCGGAACCGGAAGGTAATGCCGGCATTCACAACCGCCTGCCGTTTCAGTGTATCCTCGTAATACTCCTTCGGAATGTCAATATCCGTGAACACGTCGAGGTCGGGCAGCCAGTGAAAGCTCGAACCGGTCTTTTTTGGGTCCGCAGGCGTCTTTTTCATCTCGCCGACCAGCTCACCCCGCTCGAAATGGAGCGTATAGAGGTATCCGTCTCTTCGGATGGCGGCGTCAAAATAGCGCGAGGCATATTGCGTCGCGCACGCGCCGAGTCCGTTCAGACCCAGAGAGTATTCATAGTCGCCGCCGGTGTTGTTCTTGTACTTGCCGCCCGCGTAGAGCTCGCAGAACACCAGCTCCCAGTTGTATCTGCCCTCTTTCTCGTTCCAGTCGACCGGACAGCCGCGCCCGAAGTCCGTCACCTCGATCGAGTGGTCCAGATAGCGCGTGACGATGATCAGGTTTCCGTGCCCCTCGCGCGCCTCGTCGATGGCGTTCGAGAGAATTTCAAATACGGCATGCTCGCAGCCGTCCAGACCGTCGGAGCCGAAAATGACTGCCGGACGCTTTCTGACCCGGTCCGCGCCCTTGAGTGCGGAGATGCTGTCGTTGCCGTAGGTTTGCTGTTTTTTCATTGCGTTTCCTCACCAGTTTTCGTGCGTTTGCTGGGGATAACTACCCATTATATTGTGTTTAGTATACCGTTTTTCGGTTTGGAAGTCAAGGATGCCCCGGTTTTGAAATTCTTGTGGAAAACCGCAAAAGGCACGCTCGAATCTTTGGCTTATTTTCGCGCCGGATACCGGTTGCAATCCGGGTCGATTCAAGGTATCATATTCTATGATAGTATTATGGCTGCGTGTTTGGTTTTTTCGCATGCAGTCTGCTGGAATTTCGAAATACGAGGTAACACATGACAAAGATCGGATTTGACAATCAGAAATATCTGGAGCTGCAGTCGAAAAAAATTCTTGAGCGCGTCGAGCAGTTCGGCGGCAAGCTCTATCTGGAATTCGGCGGCAAGCTCTTTGACGACTATCACGCCTCGCGCGTGCTGCCGGGCTTCGAGCCGGACAGCAAGATGAAAATGCTCCTGCAGCTAAAGGACCAGGCAGAGATCGTCATTGCCATCTGCGCCGAGCATATCGAGCTCAACAAGCGCCGCGGCGATCTCGGCATCACCTATGACATGGACGTCATGCGCCTGATCGACGCCTTCCGCTCCATCGGGCTGTATGTCGGCAGCGTCGTCATCACCCAGTACCGCGGGCAGCATGCGGCGGAGCTGTTCCAGCACAAGCTGGAAAACCTCGGCATCCGCGTCTACAAGCACTACCCCATCGCAGACTACCCTTCAAACATTCCGCTGATCGTCTCCGACGAGGGCTACGGCAAAAACGACTACATCGAAACCTCGCGTCCGGTCGTCGTCGTGACCGCACCGGGTCCCGGCTCGGGCAAGATGGCAACGTGCCTGAGCCAGCTCTATCAGGAGCATCAGCGCGGCATTGACGCAGGCTACGCCAAATACGAGACCTTCCCGGTCTGGAATCTGCCGCTCAAGCACCCGGTGAACCTTGCCTACGAGGCGGCGACGGCAGACCTTGCCGACGTCAACATGATCGACCCGTTCCATCTCGACGCCTACGGCGTGACGACGGTCAACTATAACCGCGACATTGAAATCTTCCCGGTGCTCGAGACCATGTTCCGCACCATCTACGGCGAATGCCCCTATAAGAGCCCGACGGATATGGGCGTCAACATGATTGCCAGCGCCATCGTTGACGACGAGGCGTGCCGCGAGGCATCCTGCCAGGAGATCATCCGCCGCTACTTTGCAAGCGCCGTTGCCGTGCGCAAAGGTCTGGCGACGCCGTCGGAGCTTCACAAGCAGGAGATGCTGATGAACTCGCTGCATTTGGATGTGACGATGCGCAAAGCCGTTCCTGCGGCGCGTGCGAAAGCCGAGCAGACCGGAAATCCCGCCGTCGCCATCGAGCTGCCGGACGGCAGAGTCATCACCGGCAAAACCTCAGGTCTGATGGGCGCAAGCTGCGCGGCGCTGCTCAATTCTCTCAAAACACTTGCCAACATCCGCGACAATGTGGATCTCATTTCCCCCATGGTCCTCGCGCCCATTCAGCATCTGAAGGTCGAGCATCTGGGAAATACGAACCCCCGGCTTCACACCGACGAGGTGCTGATTGCCCTTTCGATGTCTGCCGTCACAAACCCGACGGCAGAGCTTGCAATGGAGGCGCTGTCGAGCCTGCGCGGCGGCGAGGTCCACTCTTCCGTCATTTTATCGGACGTCGATGTGAACGTCTTCAAAAAGCTCGGCATGAACGTCACCTGCGAGCCGGTCTACCAGTCGCACGCGCTGTATCACAAGTAAGCAATTACTTTTTCCCAATTCTCAGAAAGGAGCTGCCATGAGGCGCAGAAACAATCCTATTTTAACGCTTTTGATCGTGCTGTTCTGTCTGGTGCTGCTGGCGCTTGCCGGGTATATGCTCGTGCAGGTACTGCCGCAGAAGGCGCCGCAGGAGGTCACGACGATTGAAACCAATTCCGTCTTTGAATCCGACAGGCAGACTGTCGAACCGGACCGCGAGCAGGCGTATGAGGGCGAGCTCCCGTCCGGCGTTGACACAACGCCCGAGCCGGAACCGGACACGCCCTCCGAGCCGGACGCGCCGGAAGAATCTTCTTCTGAAAACGCTCTCATCTCCGCGGACGCGGACAAACGCGCGCGGGAGACTCTAGCCTCCATGACGGAAGACGAGAAGATCTGGCAGCTGTTTTACGTGACGCCGGAGCTTCTGACGGGCGTGGAGACTGCCACGCGCGCGGGCGATTCGACGAAAGAAGCACTCGAAGCAATGCCCGTCGGCGGCATCATTTACTTTGCAAAGAATCTCGAAGACCGCGCGCAGAGCGTTGAAATGCTCAGCAATACGAAATCCTACGCAAAAATTCCGCTCTTCCTCGGCACCGACGAAGAGGGCGGGACCGTCAGCCGTGTGGGCGCGAATGCTGCCATGGACGCAGTCCAGACGCCGTCTTTGCAGTCGCTCGGCGAGCAGGCAGACCCCGCCGCTGTCTATCAGGCAGGGCAGGACATTGCCGGAAGCCTGCACGCCATCGGCTTCAACATGGACTTTGCGCCGGTCGCCGACGTATCCGCGGGTGCTTCTTCGGTCATCGGCTCGCGCTCGTTTGGAACGGACGCGCAGCTTTGCGCGTCGCTTGTCGGCGTCATGACCGGCAGCATCCAGACAGGAGGCATCATTCCCTGCCTCAAGCACTTCCCCGGCTACGGCAGCGCCGTCACGGACGACCACTACGGAACGTCCGTCCTGGAAAAGACCGAGGCGGAACTGGAAAGCTGCGACTTTCTGCCCTTTGCCGCCGGTATCGAGGCGGGCGCGCCGTTTGTGATGGTGAGCCATCTGAGCGTACCGGAGGTCGTAGGCGACGAGACGCCGAGCGATCTGTCCTCCAAAATTGTTTTGGATCTTCTGCGGAACAAATTGGGCTTCACTGGCGTCATAATCACAGATTCCCACCAGATGGCTTCGATCACCGACCACTACACCTCCGGCGAGGCAGCGGTGAAGGCATTACGGGCGGGCGTCGATATGATTCTCATGCCGCAGGACCTGCAAGCCGCGTTCGACGGCGTCAAAGCCGCGCTTGCCGGCGGAACGCTCACACAATCGCGCATCGACGAGAGCGTGCTCCGGATTCTGCAGGTCAAGGCGGAATACAACATTTTGCAGTAGCCGCGCGTATCCGCGGCAGAAAGGAAGCATCCATGGAACCCAAAAGACTTTGCCGTGCATCGGTTGACAAGAAAATCTGCGGCGTGTGCGGCGGCATCGCCCACTATTTTGACGTCGACTCCAACCTCATCCGCCTGATTACGGCGGCGCTCGTCCTCGCTGGTGGTCTGAGCGTCTGGCTCTACATCATCGCCGCCATTATCCTGCCCGAGACGGACGCATTCTAAATTACTTCGAAAAAATCCGGAACGCTATGCGTTCCGGATTTTTATGGAAGCTCTGATTCAATCAGCGGCTGTGGACGGCGAGAGTTTTTTCGTCAAGACAAGGTTTGGAAAATGGCGGAATACTTTGCGTACCCGCAAAGGGCATGCCCGCATCCGTATGGCTCCTTTGTCGCCAACGGCTGCGACATATTTCCCATTTTTCGAACCGTAGGATTGGCGGAAAAGATCCGTCGTCCGCGGTCGGGGTTTTATTCAGAGGTTCCTTGTATATTTGAAGCCTCGCAGAGTTTCGCGCCCGCAGGCGCAAAATAAAATGAAAATCCATTGTATCCGGCGGCTTCGCCGACCGGAACAATACTTCTCACCCCGCAAGTGTGGAATTTTGCGCTATGCGCAAAAATTCTGCGCGCAGTCGGGGTGCATCTTTTTATCGAAAAAACAACGTTTTTTCGATAAAGTTTTAGCCCCAAAGTGCCGAGAGCATCGGAATGATCTGTTTTTTTCTCGACACCACGCCGGGCAGGAAGCAGGTGTGGTCCTTGAGCGGCGTATTGAACGCATGGGCGAAAATCTCCTCGTCTCCAATGTAGAGAATCTGCGTGCCTTCCAGCAGCACATCCGTGAGCATCAGAATCATGAGTGTATAGCCTCGCTCTTCCATCGTCTTTTGCATCAGTGCCAGGAATTCGTCCTTGCGCTCCATCATGCGTTTGGAGTCGATGCAGGTGATCTGACTGACGCCGAAGTCGTGGTCGGCTATGTGGAAATCCTTGAAATCGCCAAACAGAAGAGACTCCGTCGGCTTGCTGTCCATCGACGCCGAGAAGATCGCCTGCCCCAGCTCGTCGAGCGAAATGTTCGCGATGCGCGCCATGCGCTCTGCCATGCGGTGGTCGCGCTGGGTGGACGTCGGGGACTTGAACATGACCGTATCTGCCACGATCGCCGCCGCCATCAGCCCTGCCAGCCGGTCAGACGGCAGCAGTCCCCGCTCCTGATACATCGAGGCAATGATCGTTGCCGTCGAGCCGACCGGCTCGTTTCTAAAGTAGATAGGCGCGCCCGTCTGGATGTCGGCAAGACGGTGGTGGTCAATGATTTCCAGAATGTCCGCCTGCTCCAGCCCCGGTACCGACTGGGACATCTCGTTGTGGTCGACGAGCACCACGCGCTTGCGGCGCGGCTTTAAGAGGTGATATCTTGAGATCGTGCCGACGACCTTGTCGTTTTCGTCGAGAATCGGATAGCTTCTGTGGCGGCTTTCCAGCATGACGTCCTTCACGTCGTCGACAAAGTCCGTCAGATGAAACGCATCCAACTCCTCCGTGCGGCAGATGCGCCCGGCTTCAATCGCGTGATAGATCATGCGCGCCGCCTTGAACGCATCAAACGGCGTTGCAAGGATGCACGTTGTCGTCTGCATCGCGCGAAGCTCCGCCGGAAGCTCCGCCTGACACACAATCAGGCAGTTGACGTTCATTTCCATCGCGCGCCGCGCCATTGCCGCCTGGTCGCCGCAGATAACGATGGAATCCTTGCCGGAAAACAGCAGATTTTCGTTCTGCTGCGGCAGCGCAATCGACACCTCGCCGCTCACGCGGTCGACCAGATACCCCGCCTCGTTGATGATTTTGCCGTCGAGGACATTGAGCAGATTGAAAATCGGCAGATTCTCGGCGTAGGTGTTTGCAATCGTCTGCATGTCGTATTCCGCAATTTCCGAAGGAGAGAGCATGCCGTAGAGCGTGCCGTCGTCGTTCGTGACTGGAATGGCAGGGATGCTGCGGTCAGACTGCAGTGCCTTCCATGCCCTGCTGATCGTCACCGCGCGCGAGAGCGCGGGCGGCGTGTCGTAGTCCAGATCCTGCACCTGTGTGCGCATGGTCTGGATGCGGACCGGCGGCTCAAAGCCGAAGCGGTCTAACACCAGCTTCGTTTCGTCTGAGATATGCCCGAGCCGCGCCGCGACATATTCGCGGTTTCCGAGCGCATTCTGCAGCGCCGCATATGCCATCGCCGAGACGATGGAGTCGGTGTCGGGGTTTCTGTGACCGGTGACATAGATGGGGTCCATGCGTTATTCCTCCTTCTGTGTAAGCTCCGGGAACACCACGCCGTTCATTCTCAGAATGAACCGCACGGGGTAATACCGGTCGAGGTAGTTCTGCGCATACCATTCGTAGGTCGCGTCGGGAAGGTGCACCAGCTCCGGCGCCTGGGTCCTGAACAGCTTGAAGGTCGTCTCGTCGCCGGACAGAAGCGCTGCGGCAAGCTCCCGCTGCCCTTCCTGCATGAGCCGGTTTAAACAGCCGTCCATAATCGCCGCGCACGCCCGCTCGTCGGGTCCGGCGAATGCCTCCTTGTTGCCGAGCCAGAGCAAAAATTCATCCATATCCAGAAGCGTCCGCGCCGCCGCGTGGGAGAGCGTCTGAAATTCGTCCTTCGCGCCACGCTTTAAAATGTCAATCAGATAGGAAAGCAGGTTGTCTTCCAGACACACGCTGTCCAAGAACACCTCATAGATATCGCGGATTTCGGTTTTGACCGGCTCTGGCTGCGCTTTTTCCTCTGCAGGCGCTTCCTGCGCAGGCAGCGCTTCGCCCGCGTCCATCTGCGTCAGCGCAGAGAGCATCTGCGAGGCATCAAAGCTTTCCAGCTCCTGCTCGGGAATTTCTTCTCCGTCCTGCGCGGCGCAGCGCTTTACAAACTCCGGAATGCCGAGTCCGGCAATCTGCTGCTGCAGCTCAATTGCTTTTTCCATGTCGCCCGTTCTGGTGAGCAAAATGCCCTCGGGCGGTGTCCGCGAGCCCTCGCAGATCTGAGATAAGTAGTTCAAATAACGCTCTAACAGTGTCATACATGCCTCCTGCATGGTTTTTTCTGCCGTTAGTCTATCATGCCGGTACGGGAATGTCAAAGAAAATCCGCCGTTTTTGCAACAAAAACGTTCCTTTTCTGCAAGTGAACAGCTTTCCAACCTGCAAAACAGAACGTTTTTGTGGGATTTATTTGTTCTCCTCCTCTGTTGTATCTTCCTCTGTAGTCTCCTCCTGATTCCAGAACGTCATGCCGAGCCCCCAAAGCCCAATCACACCGCCGATCAAACTGAGCACATTTCCAACCCCCGTTCCGATGACTGTCACAATGAGACCGAAAATCAAAACTGCAATGCCGCACAGCTGCTTTTGTAAACTCTTCATATGCCAGTCTCCTTTCTGTGTGCTCCCAGTATCCGCCATCACTGCCGAAAAGTCAAGCCGCGCGGCGTGAAGTTTTTCTTGACAGGCGCGGAAAAATGCGTAAGATGAAAGAAAAACCTAAAAGGCGGGATTTCTATGGAACGGGCAAAGGCATGGGAGCTTCTGCGCGCATATAACAAGGACCATTTCCATTTGCAGCACGCGCTGACGGTCGAGGCGGTCATGCGCTGGTTCGCAAACGATCTGGGTTACGGCGCGGAGGCAGACTACTGGGGCGTCGTGGGTCTGCTGCACGATATCGATTTTGAGCTGTACCCCGAGCAGCACTGCGTCAAATGTGTGGAGCTGCTGCAAAAAGGCGGCGTGCCGGAGGATATGATTCACGCGATTGTTTCCCACGGCTACGGCATCTGCGCCGATGTCGCGCCTGAGCGCGAGATGGAGAAGGTTCTTTTCGCGTGCGACGAGCTGACGGGTCTGATCTGGGCAGCGGCTCTGATGCGCCCGAGCAAGAGCACGAAGGACATGGAGCTCAAATCCCTCAAGAAAAAATACAAGGACAAGAAGTTTGCCGCCGGCTGTTCGCGCGATGTGATCGCGAGAGGCGCCGAGCAGCTCGGCTGGGAGCTGGACACGCTTCTGTCCAAAACGCTGCAGGCGATGGCAGAAACGGAGGACACCGTTCTTGCCGAGGTCGCCGCGCTGTAAAACAAGCACACAGATTCCGGAAAGCCGGATGCACCGCAAATGCAGTGCGTCCGGCTTGTAAGTTCTGTCGGTTTCCGGTAGAATAAAAGAAAAACCGAGCGTCTGCCCGGATTCGGAGGATCTGTCATGCCGAAACGCCGCCCCGCAAAAAAGCGTTCGCCAGCCGCAGCTGTGCTGCTGGCGGTTTTGTGCCTGCTCCTGCTTGCCGTCAGCCGGTATCTGGACAGCCGGTCGGAGCCCGCTGCATCTGTGTCAGCGCCTGAAGCGGCGCAGGCAGATGCGTCCGGACTGGAGGTCCATTTTCTGGACATCGGGCAGGGAGACAGCGCGCTGCTGTTCTGCGGCGATGAAACGCTGCTCATTGACGGCGGCAAGGTCAAAAACAACCAGAAGCTGATTGCGCGTCTCAAAGAGCTGGAGGTTGACCATCTGGACGCCGTCATCTGCTCGCATCCGGACGAGGACCACTGCGGCGGGCTCTCCGCCGTCCTTGCCAGCACGAGAACCGACGCCTTTTACTGCTCGGTCGACAGCTGGCACACGAAGGTCTTCTCCGACGTCACAAAATATGTTGCCGAGCAGGGTATTTCCGTCACCATTCCGCAGGCGGGAGACACGTTCGCCTTCAGCGATGCCAGTGTGGAATTTCTGGGTCCCGTCGTAGACTACGGCGACGATCCCAACGAGGGAAGCCTCGTTGCGCGCGTGCGCTATGGCGAAACAAGCTTTTTATTCACCGGCGACATGGGCTTCGAGGCGGAGGACGATATGTTAGCCGCCGGTGTGGATGTTTCCGCAACCGTTCTGAAGGTCGCGCATCACGGAAGCGCAGGCAGCTCGTCGACCGAATTTTTGCAGGCGGTCCATCCGCAGTACGCCGTCATCAGCGTCGGCGCGGACAACGACTACGGTCATCCGACCGAAGCCGCCCTGAACCGCCTGTCCGCCTGCGGCATTCCGGTCTACCGGACAGATCTGCTCGGCGAGATCATCGCCGTCTCCGACGGCAAAACCGTCACCATCACCTCTGCTTCCAATGAAGCTCCGCCGGCTTCCGATGCTGCGTCGCAAACCGCAGGCAGCTACGGCTATGTCGGAAATTCGTCCTCCAAGGTCGTCCACCTTGCCAGCTGCGGCAAGCTGCCGGGCGAAAGCAACCGCGTGTATTTTGCTTCGCTCGACGAAGCGCTCGCCGCGGGCTACCGCAAGCATGCAAACTGCCTTGGTAATTAGAATATCGCCTCTGCCACGCACCGGTGGATAACGTCATGCCCCTTCTGCGTGGGATGAATGCCGTCCATGGATAGAAGCGCCGGAAACGCCGGGTGCTTCAGAAACTCCGGACGCAGCTCCAGCAGCGGACACGAAAGCTCCCGCGCGAGCTTACAGACCAGATCGTTATAATACTCCTGCCAACGGAAGATGCGGTCCGTGTCGCCGAGCCACGTCAGAATATTTTCCCGGCTGCGCCCCTGCGACACATGGTCCAAAAACCGGTGCGCCTCCAGCGGCACGAGCGAGGAAATCCAGACCCGGCTTGCCGTCTGCCGCACCAGATCCATCAGCGCCCGGTAGTTTTCCAGAAACTGCTCCGCCGGAATCTTCGGCAGATGCGCCTCCTCCGGATGGTCGGAGACCGCCTGCCAGTCAAAATCGCAGTCGTTGCCGCCGAACGACAGCAGCACCTGCGCACCCTGGCACAATTCTAGCTGTTTTTTCGCGATCGCAAGCCCCGTGTCGGTGCATGCGCCCATTTTGGCAAAGTTCAGAACCTCGACGCCCTGCTGCGCCAGTGCGTCAAAATCGTGCGCCCGGCACAGATGGTACCGCCCGTCCTGAAACATCACGCCCTTTGCAATCGAGTCCCCGAAAATAACCAGCCTTTTTGCCTCTGCCATGGTACATATCCTCCCATTGATTCTGCTTGACAGTTTACGCGCACGGCTGCAAAAAGTCACCCGAACGGCAGGATTTTACCTCGCCGCCTGCTGGAACCATACTCTCCCACAAATAGAAACAGGGCTCTACTGGCAGCAGAGCCCTTGATTTTTGGGCATTTTTCGCGGATTGGTTGCGTTTTCCGGGGCTTTCCGATATAATAGACAGGCATCTTTTCAGAAAGGAAGCGCGTGCATGCTTTACTATCTTCTGCTGCTCGCTGCGGGCGCCCTGCAGGGCGTCATGGTCTCGTTGAACGGGCAGCTCGGAAAATACTATTCGTTGTTTGCCATCTGCTTTTTTGTCCATGGGATTGCGCTGATTCTGCTGCTGGCGTTCCTGCTGGCAAAAAAGACGGACCTCCGGTTCCGGGGCGCGCCGTGGTACGTGTATCTGGTCGGCGTGCTCGGCATTGCAATCGTCGCGTCGAGCAGCTGGTGTACCTTACGAGTCGGCGCGAGCGTGATGCTTGCCATCTCGACGGCGGGGCAGATCATCTCCTCGCAGCTGATCGACCAGTTTGGACTGTTCGGCATGCCGGTGCAGAAGTTCCGCGCCAAGCAGCTGCCGGGCTATGTGCTGCTTGCCGCGGGCGTCGCGCTCGTCGTGCTGGGCACGTAATACACGCAGGAGGAAACGACATGCTGGTTTATTATATTGCCGCCTTTGTCAACGGCTTTTTCAACTCCGTCAATAAAATGATGAACGTCAAGGCAGGGCAGTGCTTCGGCACCGCGAAGGGCGCGCTCATCAACTACGTGGAAGCAACGCTTTTGTCCCTCGCGCTGGTGTGCATGACCGCGAGCCCCTCCGAGCTTTCGCCCGCGCATGTGTTTTCCGTGCCCGCGTGGGTGTATCTGGGCGCGGTCTGCGGACTGGTGGCAATGGTGCTGATCATTGTCGGTACGCTCCATACGCACGTGCTGGTCTCGTCGATTCTCGCACTGGTCGGAAACCTCGGCATGGCGCTGGTGCTGGACTATGTGTTCTACGGAGTGTTCAGCTGGCTGCGCGTGGCAGGAATCCTGCTGATTCTGCTCGGCATTACCTGGATTGAAAAATCCAAGACTTCGCAGAAAGAAGTCTCCAATTGACATGCATGCAAAAACACGCGCGGAAATCCGACGATTTCCGCGCGTTTGATTTTACCGTTCGGTGCCGAGGAAGAAGACGGACACAACGCCGGGTCCGGTGTGAGAGCCGATGACAGGACCAACATAGTTGATGATGATGTCCTGCACCTTCGAACGCTCGCGGATATAATCGGCGACGAATTTCGCGTCGTCGTAGCAGTCGCCGTGGCAGATGAACATGGTCTGCGACGGAAGGTCCGTGGACGTGGTCAGCGCCTTTTCGGCAAGCGCGATGAGCGAGCCCTTGCGTCCTCTTGCCTTCGTGACGTTCGCCAGATGCCCGTCGTTATCCATGTGCATGACGGGCTTGATCTGCATGACGGTGCCAAGAACCGCAGTCGTGGCAGAAATTCTGCCGCCGCGCTTTAAGTACATCAGATCGTCCACCGTGAACCAGTGGCAAAGATGGAGCTTGATGTCTTCCAGATAGTCGCGCACTTCCTCGATGGACTTTCCCGCCTGCTGCTGCAGCGCGCCGAGGTAGACGTATAAGCCCTGCCCCAGAGACGCGCACAGGCTGTCGACCGTCAGAATCTTGCGCTCAGGGTATTTTTCGCGCAGATCGTCTGCCGCGATGCACCCGGACTGATAGGTCGTGCTTAAGCCCGAGGAAAACCCGACAAAGAGGATGTCCAGCCCCTGCTGCAAGGTTTGTTCCATAACATCGCGGAAGCTTTCGGGGTTGACCGCGCTGGTGGATGCCGCCTCGCCCTGGCGGATGCGCTCAAAAAAATCGTGGAAGCCGATTTCGCGCCCGTCAAGATAGTTGGCGTATGTCTTGCCGCCGATGGTAAAGTGCAGCGGCAGCACCAGAAGCTCCAGCTTGTCTGCCAGCTCCTGCGGCAGATCGCAGGAGGAGTCGGTGATAATCTGAAAGGTTTTCATCGTGGTACCTCCATAAAATTCTGGCTGTATTATACAGCACTTTCTGTATAAAAGCTATCCCCTTCTCCCAATTTTCGCTCGACAGATTGTTCCCGCCGCCTCTACCGCGCAAAAGCTTCCAAATTCTGAAGGTTTCCTTAAATTTTTCCGGGGGCTTACCGCGGCTTTCAAAGTGTGGTATGATGGTGAAAAACAAATGCTCAGGAGTAGCCCATGCCAAACGAACTGCCAACCGACCGCCTGCCGACGATCGAAGAAACACGCGCGATGCACGAACGCGCCGTGCGCGCCCGAAAGAAAAAAAAGCTGCAAAAAACGCTTGCCACCGCGGGGCTCGTCCTGCTGGCGCTTGCACTTGCCGCCGCGCTGGCGCTTTTTGCGCGCGAGAAGCTCCAGACGCTCGATAAGCCGCTCGACGCAAAGACCGCGCAGACGCAGCCCGTGCCGCAGGAGCCGGACATCCCCGCTGCAGAACCGGACCCTGAACCGGAGCCTTCCCCCGAACCGCAGCCGGACCCTGAACCGGAGATTCAGCCCGAGCCGGCGTCGCAGCCGGAATCCGAACCGGAACCGCAACCCGAGGCGCCGACTGAAAAAACCTACGCACCTGCCGACGTGACGGACGAAACAAAAACGCTCGATCTGGAGCTTTACAGCGAAAACGCGCTGCTCATTGATCTGGAATCGAACACCATCATCGCGCAGAAAAACGCCGACGCGCGCATCTACCCCGCTTCCATGACGAAGGTCATGACCGTTCTCGTCGCCGCCGAGCAGATCACGGACTGGGACGCGACGTTTACCATGACGCAGTCCATCATCGACCCGCTGTTTCTGGCGGATGCGAGCATGGCAGGCTTTGTCCACGGCGAAGAAGTTTCCATGATGGACCTTCTCTACGGCGCAGTACTTCCCTCCGGCGCGGAGGCGACCGAAGCGCTTGCCATCGTCTGCGCAGGCTCCGAAGAGGCGTTTGCAGAACTCATGAACGAAAAAGCGCAGGCACTGGGCTTACAGGACACACACTTTGTCGACGCCAGCGGCCTTCACGACGAGAACCACTACACGACGCTCTCCGACATGGCAATCATTATGCAGGCAGCGCTCGATAACCCCCGCTGCCGGGAAGTGCTGACTTCCGTGAACCACACCTCGCCTGCGACCGCGCAGAACCCCGAGGGCGTTGCCATGACGAACCGGTTTTTATACCGTATCCGCCCGCAGCAGACCGGAACCGTCGACATTCAGGCGGCAAAGACCGGCTACACCGCGCAGGCGATGAACTGCTGCGTAAGCTACGGCATCATGGAAAACGGACGCGCGGCAATCTGCGTCACCGCACACGCCTGGACCGGCGACTACTGCATCGCCGACCACCTCGCGCTCTATGGAACTTACTGTGGCAATTAGCTGCCAATCTCAAAGGAGACGATCGAATGAAAACCGTCTGGGGGGAACAGTTAAATCCCGATTCCGTCTTACAGGAATATCCGCGCCCGCAGCTCGTGCGCGAAAGCTATGAAAACCTGAACGGTCTCTGGGACATAGCCATTACAAAGACGGACGCGAAGCCCGATGCCTGGGACGGAAAGATTCTCGTTCCGTTTTCTCCGGAAGCAGAGCTTTCCGGCGTCGGAAAAGCCTTGCAGCCCGGGCAGTTTCTCTGGTACCGCCGGACACTCACCCTTCCCGAGATTCCAGCGGGGCATCGGCTGCTTCTGCACATCGGCGCATGCGATCAGCGCGCGAAAGTCTTCTGCAACGGGCAGTATGTCCTGGAACACATCGGCGGCTACACCGCGTTTTCATCTGACCTCACGGCGTTTGTCCACGCAGGAGACAACGAATTGACCGTTCAGGCGCGAGACGACCGGGAAGCCTCGCAGCTCTCGCGCGGCAAGCAGAGCAGCCGCCGCGGCGGCATCTGGTACACCCCGCAGAGCGGTATCTGGCAGACGGTCTGGTATGAGTGGGTGCCGGAAAATTACGTCAAGGCAATCCGCTATACGCCGGACCTCATTACCAATCAGCTTCTTTATCAGATTCAGGCGCCCGCGCCCGCCGGCGCAATCGTCCGGCTCTCGCTGCATGGGCAGCCGGTCGCGGAAAGCGCGGCAGATGAAAAGGGCTTCGGCGCGCTTGCCATTCCGGCGGAAACGCTCCGGCTCTGGTCCCCGGAGTCGCCGACGCTCTACGATGTGGACGTGACACTGGGAGAAGACCGCGTGACAAGCTACGCCGCCATGCGCTCGTTCGGCGTCGGAGAAGACGAAGACGGCACGCCGCGCCTGCTTCTCAACGGCAAGCCGTATTACCAGAACGGCGTGCTCGATCAGGGCTACTGGCCGGACGGGCTTTACACCGCGCCGACGGACGAGGCAATGATCTTTGATCTTCAGCTCATGAAGGACATGGGCTTTAACATGCTGCGCAAGCACATCAAAATCGAGCCCATGCGCTGGTACTATCACTGTGACCGGCTCGGCATGCTGGTCTGGCAGGATATGATCAACGGCGGCGGAACATACAATCTGCTCACAATCTCTGCCCCGCTTATTACCGGCATCCATCACAAGGACCACGACTACAAAAAATTTGCCCGCACCGACGCCATCGCCCGGGCGAGCTACTATACCGAGCTGACCGAACTGATCGCGCAGCTCTACAGCTGCCCGTGTATCTGCACCTGGGTGCTGTTCAACGAAGGCTGGGGGCAGTTTGACGCGGCTGCGGCAGCAGAATATGCCCACAGGCTCGACCCCTCGCGCATCATCGACCACGCCAGCGGCTGGCACGATCAGAAGGTCGGGAAGCTGCAGAGCCTGCACGTCTACTTCCGCCCCTATCATTTTAAGAAGGACAGGCTCGGGCGCGCCGTCGCGCTGACGGAGTTCGGCGGCTACACCCTCGCCGTCCCCGGTCACACTTGGGGCAAAAAACGCTTCGGCTACAAGCCGCTGCGGGACGAAGCATCCCTTGCCGACGCCTTCCGCAGGCTCTACGAACAACAGATTATTCCCGCAAAGGAAAAAGGTCTCGCTGCCAGCGTCTACACGCAGCTGAGCGATGTGGAAGACGAGTGCAACGGCTTTGTCACCTACGACCGCAAAGTGGTCAAGCTCCCGAAGCAGCTGGTCCGCGAAATTTCCCTTTCTCTCAAAGACTGAAAACAAAAAGGAGGCGTTTTTATGATACGAACCATCGGCATCGTCAGTCTGTCGCGCGGCATTCTCGGCGAGGGCTTCATGCACCACGAGCTGGACATCGGCGTAAAGCGTTTGCAGGACTACGGCGTTCGCGTCAAATTTCTGCCCCACGCGCTGGACGGGCTGGAATCGCTTGCTGCGCACCCCGAGCACCGGGCGCAGGACTTGCTGGACGCATTCCGCGACCCCGAAATTGACGCCATTCTCTGCGCCATCGGCGGAGACGATACCTACCGGCTCGCGCCATACCTGTTTTCCGATCATGAACTTCAACGCGCCGTGTCAAAGAAGCCCTTCCTCGGCTTTTCCGACACGACGCTCAACCACTTCATGCTCCATAAGGTCGGACTTCCGACCTTCTACGGGCAGGCATTTTTGCCCGACGTGTGCGAGCTTGCGCCGGAAATGCTGCCCTACACGAGGCAGTATTGGGAGGAATTCTTGAAAACCGGAACCATCCGCGAGGTCCGCCCGAGCAGCGTCTGGTATGAAAGCCGCAAGGAATTCGGACCCGATCAGGTGGGAACGGAGCTTCCGGTGCACAAAAACACGGGCTTTGAGCTTTTGCAGGGACCTGCACAGTTCGAAGGCGAGATTTTAGGCGGCTGCATCGACTCAATGTATGAGATGTTCTCCGGCTGGCGGCACGCGGACATGCCCGATGTCTGCAAAACTTACAGTTTGTTCCCGGACCTCGACGACTGGCGCGGCAAAATTCTGCTGCTGGAATCGTGCGAGGAGTATATGCCGCCCGAAACTTATAAAAAGGCGCTCGAAACGCTTAAAGATACCGGCGTATTTGACGTGGTTTCCGGCGTTCTCGTCGGAAAGCCGATGGACGAGGTGTATGCTGCGGAATACAAAAAGCTCCTTGCCGGCGTCATCGCCAACAAAGAGCTTCCGATTGTGTGCAATCTCAACATCGGTCACGCGCTGCCGCGCTGCATCCTGCCCTTCGGCGTTCGCGCGCGGGTCGATGCCGGCGAACAGGTCATTCGCTTCGGCTGACCGGCTTCGTCTCCCCGTCCGGAAGCCCGCGGCTGCGCTGCAGAAATTTGCGGAAGCCTTCCCAGAGAAGCGTCAGCACCTGCAGCGCCGCGCAGACGAGGAAGATGAGCGATACGTTTTCCAGTTCGAACGACAGATACAGGCTCAGCCCCAGCGTCCAGATGAGCGCCGAAACGGACACGCCCTGCCACAGAATGCCCCACCAGAGACTGGTGAAAACGATGCAGATGATCGAGCATACCGGCAGCGCGTACACAAAGAACATCCATGCCGGATAGTCGACCTTGCAGATCATGAACATGCTGAACAGCAGCGTTGCCACTGCCATCGTCAGCGCCAGCGACAGCAGCAGGATGAACATATGGTAATGGGGCTTGGACTCCCTCGGCGGCTGAATCTCGCCAATGAGCGCGCTGACGCTCACGCCGTAAAGCTCGGCGATCTGGCTGAGAATATACACGTCCGGCAGGCTCTCGCCCCGCTCCCATTTGGAGACGGATTTGTCGGAATAATTGAGCTTCGTCGCAAGATCGAGCTGCGTGTCATGGTGCGCCTTGCGGTATTGCGCGATGTTCTTCGCCACCGTTTTGCGCAGGGTTGCTTCGTCGGTCTGCAATTTGGAACCTCCTGGTAATTATCATGAAAAGCCCTTGATTTTCAAGGGATTCTACTGTCAGTAGAGTCGGGGTATCGCCGCGCGATAGCCCACAGACGCGCCGGGAGGGTGACAAAAGCGCAGCAATCTGCTAAAGTAACTCCCGGGAAGAGGGAATACAGTGTCACCTGTTCATCCGACACGGTATTTCTTAGTATACCACATTTTTAATCGCCGTGCAATAGCACGCAATCATGCGCCTGGCATCCACACACCGTGCCGGGCGCATTTTTGCGCGCTCTTTCCAGTATCCCGCCGCTTGACGGCAGGCGCTCGGATTGTGTAGAATAGAGAAAATGAAAAGGAGGCTTGCCCCATGGACAAAGCCCGCATCGAACAGCAGCTGCTCGAGCTGCCGCTTTTCCAGTACGACTGGATGGAAACCTCCGAGCTTGTCTTCTCCGAGCGCGTGCGCTGGATCTGCCAGACGCAGTGCCCGATGTACAATACCACCTGGGCGTGTCCTCCGGCAGTGGGCACTGTCGAGGAATGCAAAGCGCGCTGCCTTTCCTATCCGCACGCGCTGATGATGACCTCCATCACCGAGGTCTCGGACATTGCAAATCTCGAGGAAACGCTTGCCACGCGCGCGCCGCACGAGGCGCTGACGCGCCAGGTGCGCGACATGATTGCCGCGCAATCGTCGGACGTGATGGCGCTTTCGACCGAGGCGTGCGCCATCTGTCAGAAGTGCGCCTATCCGGACGCCCCCTGCCGCCATCCGGACCGGATGTTCCCCTGCGTGGAATCTCAGGGCATTCTGGTCACGGACCTTGCCGAAAAGCACGGTCTGGATTTTATGAACGGCAATATCGTCGTCTGGTTCTCGCTGATTCTATTCAAGTAAGCATGCGCAGCGCCTGCTCAAACGGCGCCCAGACACCGGCTGCTTCCGGCAGCGCGCGGATGCGTGCAATCGCGCCGCCCATCGGAAGCGTCAGCGCGTAGGACCACAGAGCGGGTGAAGCTGCATTTTTCCGGCTTCCGTATTTTCCGTCTCCCACAAGCGGCATGCCGCGCGAGGCGAACTGGACGCGGATCTGATGCGTCCTTCCGGTATGCAGCCGGACATGGACCAGGCACAGCCCGTCCGCTTCTGCCACAACGCGGTAAGAAAGCGAGGCTTTTTTGACGCCCTTTCGCTCTTTTGAGACAACGTAGGTCTTGTTTTTGAAGCGGTCGTGGAACAGAAGATCGGAAAGCTCCCCCTCCGCCCGCTCCGGAGATCGCTCCAGCACTGCCAGGTACTCCTTTTGAAGCGCTCCCCCGGCAATCGCCTGCGAAAGCTTTGCTGCCGCGGGCGCAGTCTTTGCGAACACCATCACACCGCCCACCGCCTGATCGAGCCGGTGGACCGGATAAATCTCGCAGCCCAGCTGCCGCTTCAGAAGCGCGGGAAGATCGGCTTCTGCCTCCCCCTGCGCGTGCACGCCGACGGGCTTGATGCAGACAACCAGCCCCGGCGTCTGCTCTAAAATCTCAATCACGCCATCGCCTCCCTTGCCCCTATCATACGAAATTTCCCGCGCGGACGCAACCGCGCGGGGACGTTTTTCTGAAAAAGTGTACAAACGAAACCCTCATTTTTTATCTTTGTCTTGTTCACAAACTGTTGCATTTTGGAAGTTTTGTGTTATAATAGGAAATCGAAGATGGACAGGAGGCGTTCCTCCTGCCAACCAGACTGCCGCAAATCCTCTCCCCAGGGCTTTGCGGCAACAAAATTAGGAGGAGAACGAAATGAAAAAACGGATTTTTGCCGCCTTGCTGTGTGTGATCATGCTGTTTGGCATGCTTCCCATCACGGCGTTGGCAGCAGAGCCAAAGACAATCTATGTCGATGCGACAGAGGGCAATGACAAAAATAATGGTTCCAAAGACCTCCCTTATGCGACAGTTGAAAAGGCTGTGACAGAAGCCGAAAGTGGAGACACCATCCAGCTCGGCAAGGGCAACTACACACTTTACGGTGTTTCCAGCACCGGACACACCAAGGGGAAAGATCTGACCTTTGTCGGTCTGGGCGCTGACAAAACCGCTTGGAACATCGTGCAGAAGTTCCTGACCCGGACTATTTTGGCACAGAGTATAACAGCGACTACAGTTTCGATGGCGCAGGAACGGTCACGTTCCGAAATATGACCCTCCGCTCCGGAGCGGTAGATTATCTCGGCTTCGCTCGCATAAATGAGACCGTTGTCGAAAACTGCACGATCAACGGTGAGACCTGCTACTGGGGCTACAAATCCGCTACCTTTAAAAACACGATATTCAACTGTCCGGACGGTCGTTATGCACTCTGGACGTACAGCTCCCCCACAATGACCTTTGAGAATTGCACCTTCAATTCTTCTGACAAGGTCATCAACGTCTACACAGATTACGGTGCGGGCAAGCAGGATATTACTGTCAACTTTGAAAATTGCACTGTCAATAATGAGTTATCCATCCTTGGCTCTATTTTCGGTACAAAGCAAGTGCTGAATGTCAACGACAGCAATATGGGGAATTACAAGTACATCATCAACATCTCCGGAGATAATAAGGTTTCCGGCATTTCCGTGGACAGCACTACTTGCTCCCGTCTGTTCGGCTTTGGTGGAAAAGCAAGCACGAATAATACCGGCAGACTTGATGTTTTCATTGAAAACACGCAGGTTTGGGGAGACGGTAAGCGTGTAGGCGAGCATGCGCAGAATTTTAGCACCGGTTCCTACGACAATGGCAAAGCCCCCGGCAAGCTGAACCAGTACACCGAAGGCTACAAGGACAATGCTTTTACGATAGATGAAACGAAGTGGGAGTGGAACGAGGAGAACGACTGTTATACAAGAACAGCCTCCCGGACTTGCGACTACTGTGGTTACAATGAAAATAAAGAAGAAAACGGCTATCTTGTATCTTATGACCTGAACGAAGGCGAACCTGCTGAAAGCGAAGATTACACAGAGGAAATTGTCGCAGAAGGCACTCCAATCGCCCTCAAAAAAGCGCCGAGCAAGGATGGATACGTCTTTGCCGGTTGGAGTGACGGCGATACAACCTACAATGCCGGTGACGCTGTAGTGGTAGAACATGCCATGACGTTTACCGCGCAGTGGAAGCTGGAAGGGGAAGAAATCATCGCCGGTATGACTGGGCTTCTGACGGTTGCCGGGCTTGGCACGGACGACCACATCGCCTACGTCTACGGTTACCCGGACGGCACGGTTCGCCCCAACGGAACCATCACGCGCGCAGAGGTCACGACCATCTTCTACCGCCTGCTTACCAGCGCGCGCCGCGACGAGATTTTCACGAGCGAAAACAGCTTCCGCGACGTAAACAGCTCCATGTGGTACAACAAGGCTACCTCCTCCATGGCTGCCGGCGGCTACATTCAGGGCTACGCAGACGGAACCTTCGGTGCGAACAAGCCCATCACAAGAGCGGAGTTTGTCTGCCTTGCCGCGCGCTTTGCCACCAAGACGACCGGCTTTGCCTCCTACACCGATGTAGATAACGGTCACTGGGCGGCAAGATCGATTGCCATCTGCGCCTCAAACGGCTGGGTACAGGGCTATGAGGACGGCACCTTCCGCCCCGACCAGCCCATCACCAGAGCCGAGGCAATGACGATCATCAACCGCATGCTCGGCAGAGGTGTTTCGAAGGGCTATGTCTGCAAGGGCGCCGTGCGCTATACCGACAACGACCCGGGCAGCTGGTATTACTTCGAGGTTCTCGAGGCGACCAACGACCACGAGTACCGCAACGCAAGACCCTTTGAGCAGTGGATTCGCGCAACCATCCTCCGCTCGTACGATATGGACAAATACGAGCGCCCCTGAGTCTCTTTGACAGAAAAACGCGGACAGGAAATATCCTGTCCGCGTCTTTTTTAAAAAAAGCTCGTTGCAAGCCACACAAGCCCCACCGCGCCGCCGCCGGCAAGCGCCCAGAAAAGCCGCCCGAGCAGCCTGCTCCGAAGTCTTGCCCCGGGGATATGCGCCGTGCTGTAGCCCCTTGCCGCCGCCTGCGCCTGGCGCAGAAGCTCGTCCTGCGTGACGTTGCAGCTTTCCGGCGCGTCCGGGCGCAGCAGAAAGATTGCCTGTTCAAACAGCGACGGGTCCGGCGAGCGCACCACAATGACCTGCCGGTTGATGCCTTTTACCATGGCGTTTGCCTCCTTTGCCTGTAAACCTTGCAAAGAAAGCTTTTCCCGTTTTCAGAAAATTATTCCTCCGGCAAGTGTCCGGAGCATCGAACCGCTTTGTTATACCGGCGTTTCCAGCGTGTCGTCCTGATCAATCCAGTCCTGCACGGGCACAATCGTAAATTCCTGGCGGCTATTTCGGACAACGACGCGCGTGATGCCGGCGTTGATGATCATGCGGCGGCACATCGAACACGACGTGGCGTCCTGCAGAATTTCCCCGGTCCGCGCATCGTGCCCCACCAGATACAGGTCTGCGCCGATGCACTCGTTGCGGGAGGCGGAGATGATCGCGTTCGCCTCGGCGTGGACGCTGCGGCACAGCTCATAGCGCTCGCCGCGCGGCACCTGCAGCTGCACGCGCACGCACCTGCCGAGGTCGGAGCAGTTTTTTCTGCCTCTGGGCGCGCCGTTGTAGCCGGTGGCAACGATCTCGTCGTTGCGGACAATGATCGCGCCATACTGCCGCCGCAGACACGTCGAGCGCTCCAGCACCGTCTCGGCGATGTCCAGATAGTAGTTCTCTTTTTCAATTCGCTGCATACGTTCCGCCTCCTTTTCGAGTAGTATATCACAACGCACAGCTCCCCTGCAAGCGTTTTCCCTTGCCGCGGCGGAAGCTTTGTGGTATAATAACCAGAGATTTTCCGGGAGGTGGGCACATGCGCGCAAAGCGGCTTTTCTGCATCGTTCTTTCTCTACTCCTCTGCCTCACGCTCTGCACGCCGGCGCTGGCGGAGGGCGATCTTCTATTTGTCGCCGTCAACGACTCGATTCCTCTGACGCTTACGGCGCTTCCCTATGAATCCTCGTCCGGCATCTACGTGCCCTACACGGCGTTCGACGCCTCGCCCGGCGGGGTAATTCCGGCATACAACGCGCAGGCGCAGACGTTCGTTCTGTTCACGCGCCAGCGGCGCCTCGTCTTCGATCTTGCCGAAGGCACTGTCACCGATCAGGACGGCAACGTCAAAACTGTCTCGACCACCTTCCGCGGCGGCATGCTCTATGTCCCGCTGGTCTACTGCGCATCGTTCTTCTCGCTCAAGGTAAGCTTGCTGCAAAGTACGTCCGGCTACCCCATCCTCCGCTTTACAACCGGCAGTGAGGTCTATGACGACAGCCTGTTCGTGGAAAAGGCAGAGAGCCTGATTCAGTACCGCATCGACCAGATGAATACCCCCGAGCCCTCCCAGCCGCAGACGCCCGCGCAGCAAGAGCCGGATAAGCCCGAGCAGCACGAGCCCGAGCAAATGCCCGCCACCGTCTATCTTGCTTTCACGAACGCGGAAACGATGGCAGATAACGCCGCGCTTCTGGAAAAGTCCAATCTTCGCGGCACGTTTTTCCTGACTGCCGCCGAGCTGACGGCAGACCCGGCGCTTGCGCGAAAGCTCTATGCCGCAGGGCACATTCTCGGTGTGACGGTTACAGAAGACTGCGAGAATGTCTCGGCTTCTCTTCTCGAGGCGAACGACGCGCTCTGCCGCGCTTTGAACACGAAAACGCTCTTTGCCCTGCTCCCGGCGTGGCAGCAGGATGGCATCACCGATTTTTCTGTCCTCACGCGCCCGCAGGAGCCGGTTTCCGCCGAGTTTGCCGTTCAGCAGACGAATGTGCCGCAGCTTTTGATTGTCTCGCAGGACGCCGCGCAGACGCTCTCCACGCTCGCCGCCGCGGGCGCGAACATCGAGCTGCTGCGCGAAACGACAAAGCTTTCGTAAAGACAGATACAAAGTGCGCCCGCCTTCAGGCGGGCGCATTTGCGTTTCAGGTCACGCGGATTTCAATGTGATAGCTGTTGAGCCCGCATGTCGCGTACTCTACCTCGATGGAATACGACAGATCAAAAATGCCGCCGTGCTCGTTCATGAGAACGCCGAGGCTTTTGGTCTGCACGCGCAGCATCAAAGCGCCCGGTCCTGCCTCGTAAAGAGAATCGTCGATTCTTCCCAGCTCAAAGACCATCATGGAGTTGACCTTGCCGGTTCTGCGAAGCGTGACGGTTTTCTCGTCTTCGATCGTGAACGTCGTCACAACGCCCTCCAGCCCGGTCATCTGCGTTTCCACGTAGGAAAAGCGGATATAGCCTGGCTCATAGCAGTACGACCCTTCGGTCACGAGCTGGATACTCTCCGGCTCTTCGCCTTCCAGCTGCTGCGTGCCGGTAATGGAAATCATTGCTGCCTGTACCATGGTTCGTCCTCCATCGCAAGCGAAATGAGATTGTCAAGCAGCGCCGGATACGCAATGCCGCTTGCCGCAAATAGCTTCGGATACATCGAGATTGACGTAAAGCCCGGTATCGTGTTGATCTCGTTGAAGACCACCGCGCTGTCCGCGCGCCGGACGAAAAAGTCCACCCGCGCAAGCCCGCGGCATTCCATCGCCGTGTAAACCTTCACTGCCGTCTCGCGCACCTGCTCAGACAGCTCTTCCGAAATTCGCGCAGGCACATAAAACCTGGCGCTGTCGGAGAGGTATTTTGCCTCATAGTCGTAAAACTCTGCGCCCGCTTCAATCTCGCCGCAGACGGACGCGCAGGGATTTTCGTTTCCGAGAACGGCAACCTCAATCTCCTGCCCGTCGATGAACTCTTCGACCAGCACCTTCTCGCCGTAGCGCAGCGCGTCTGCCACGGAAAGCTCCAGCTCCTCCCGGCTTTTCGCTTTGGAAATGCCGACCGACGAGCCGGTCCCGGCAGGCTTGACGAAAACCGGATAGGAAAACGCACGCTCTGCCGCGTCCATGCAGCCGTTCTGATCGCGCGCCCATTCGTGCGCGCGAATTACCTGCCAGCGCGCCTGCAAAATCCCTGCGTTTGCCGCAATCAGCTTCGTCATCGATTTATCCATGCACGCACTCGACGCACCGACGCCGGAACCGACATACGCAATTCCTGCGATCTGCAATAGCCCCTGCATGGACCCGTCCTCGCCGTTTTCTCCGTGCAGCACCGGGAAGACCACGTCGATGCGCTCGCGCACCACGCAGTCGTTTTCAAAGCTCAGAAGCCCCTGCCCGCGCACGGGCGAGAGCGCTGCCCTGCGGTTGCGCGGACAGCTTTCCCACGTTCCGTTCGGGAGCATCGAATAGTCGCTGCCGCCAAATAAAATCCACTGCCCGTCTCTGGTGATACCGACGGGAAAGATGTTGTATTTCTCAGGGTTCAGGTTGTTCAGCACTGATTCCGCCGACCGCAGAGAAACCTCATGCTCCGGCGAAACGCCGCCAAACAGGACGCATACACTCAATTTCTTCAAGATCAATCCTCATTTCCGGCGGCTAGCCCGCCTGATTCTTCCCTATCATATGCCAAAAGCATCAAGAACACAAGGACTTTTTTACACATTACCGTGATTTTAACAGTGGAAATCGACGCGCGATGTGTATATAATGAGAGTAGTAACGCTACAGTTAGGAGGCGGGTATATGCAGCTTGAATTGTCGAAGAAGGAGTTTCGCCGGCTTCTGGATATGGTCTACATCGGAAACTGGATTCTCAACTCAACGCGCGGCGACGACCGTTTCGCCGACTACGATCAGGTGGAATCCAAGCTTTTCGCCCTCTGCCGGGAAAACGGCATGGCGTCGCTCGTCGAACGGTGGAACGGAGAGGATGTTCCGTCGCGCGCATTTTCCGACGGCGGCATCCACGAGGCGATTGCAGATTACGAAGACACGGTCTTCTATGAAATTCTTGCCGAGGAGCTGGCGCGACGCGATATGGACTATCAGCCGGTTTCCAACGAAAACTATGATGCGCTGGTCTCCCGGATGGACGATTATATCGCCGAGTTCGAAGCCCACGGCACCGACAATATCTCCATTCCCACGATGGACGACTGAAAAATGGCAGACGTAAAACGTCTGCCATTTCTTTTTTGCGCGTTCTGCCTACTTTCCGGCATCGTCCTTCTTTTCATAGAACACCATCACAAGCCCGGCGATTCCGGTAATCGCGCCAATCAGTGCAAACGGAAAATAGCCGATGCTGTGAAACAGCTCCCGATTGATTTCTTCCTCTGCGAGGCACAGAAGAATTCCAAACAGAATCAGTGCAATGCCCTGCAATCGCTTTTTGTCTGCCATGCGCTTGCCTCCCGCTTTGTGTTTTGTCTATTTTATCACAAAGCGCCGGATGCCGCAACCTCATGCCGCGCGCGATTCGTTTTTACCTGGTACACAGCCAGTAAATCACGCCGTAAATAACGCTTGCGGTCGTGCCGTAGACGATAACAGGTCCTGCAATCGTGAACATCTTTGCTGCCATCCCTGTGACGAAGCCCTCTGCCTTAAACTCAATTGCCGGTGAGACGACCGCGTTGGCAAAACCCGTAATCGGTACGATCGTGCCTGCACCGGCGAGCTTTGCAATGTCGTCATACCAGCTCAGCCCCGTAAACAGTGCGCTTAAAAATACCAGAGAAATTGCCGTCGCCGTGGCTGCCGCGTCCTTGTCGAGCCCTGCCATCTTCCAGCCGTTTCCGATCAGCTGCCCGAGCGCGCAGATGAGCCCTCCGATCCAGAAGCTGTTCAGCAAATCCTTCCAGAGCGGCGACTTTTTCGCAAGCCCCGCCACATACCGGTTATATTCCTTGTCCGTCATATGCATGAAAATTCCCCCTTTGGCGTAGTATGCGCCATCGGGGGATTTTTATGTCGGGAATTGAAAAACCTCTCTTTGACCTGCATCAAAGAGAGGTTTTGTAAAACTCAGACGAGTTCGATCACTGCCATCTCGGCTGCGTCGCCGCGGCGCGGTCCAAGACGGGTCACACGGGTGTAGCCGCCGTTGCGGTCGGCATACTTCGGAGCGATCTCCTTGAACAGCTTGTTGGCAACATCTTCCTTGGTGATGTATGCCAGGGCTCTGCGATAGGAAGCCAGGGTGTTCTTCTTGCCAAGGGTGATCATCTTTTCTGCAACGGGCTGGACTTCCTTCGCGCGGGTGAAGGTCGTCTCGATCTTGCCGTTTTCGAACAGATAGGTAGTCATAGCCCGGAGCATTGCCTTGCGCTGATCGCTGGTTCTGCCGAGCTTTCTGGTACCAAACATAGGACTTTACCTCCTTCTTGAAAGGTTATCGTTAGTTGTTGTTGGAATTTGAAGAATCGTCGCTTGCCAGGGACAGACCCATCATAGCCAGCTTGTTCTGCACCTCTTCCAAAGACTTGCGGCCCATGTTGCGGACCTTCATCATGTCCTCGCCGGTTCTGGAGATCAGGTCCTCGACGTTGTTGATGTTGGCGCGCTTGAGGCAGTTAAAGCTTCGGACGGACAGGTCAAGCTCTTCGATGGTCATTTCCAGGACCTTGTCGCGATGCGTCTCAGGCTTTTCCGCCATCGTCGGCTTGTTTGCCACGGCATCGGAAAGATCCGTGAACAGGCTCAGATGGTCGGACAAAATCTTTGCACCGAGGCTGACCGCATCTCTTGCGGAGATGGTAGAATCGGTCCAGACTTCGAGCGTAAGCTTGTCATAGTCTGTCATGTTGCCCACACGGGTGTTCTCCACGGTGTAGTTCACCTTGTAGACCGGCGTGTAAATCGAATCGACGGCAATCGTTCCGATGGGCATGTTGGGCGTCTTGTTCTTATCGGACGAGACGTATCCGCGGCCGTGGCTCAGCGTGATTTCCATGTTGAAGGTGGCGTCGGGACCCAGCGAGCAGATATGAAGGTCAGGATTGAGAATCTCGACCTCGCCGTCTGCCTTGATGTCGCCGGCGGTGACTTCACGTTCGCCGGTGGCGTCGATGAAGACGGTCTTCGTGCCCTGGCAGTGCAGTCTGGCAATGATCTTCTTTACATTCAGAACGATCTCCGTAACGTCTTCCTTGACGCCGGGAATCGTGGAGAACTCGTGCTGCACACCCGCGATCTTGATCGAGGTCGCGGCTGTGCCGGGCAGGGAGGAAAGAAGAATCCTGCGCAGAGAGTTGCCGAGGGTGGTGCCGTAGCCTCTTTCCAGAGGTTCGACGACATATTTGCCGTAGGAGCCATCCTCCGGGGAATCCATACACTCAATACGCGGCTTTTCAATTTCTACCATGAATAATTAAACCCTCCTTGTAACTGCGAAACCTTGCGTTTCGCTGCCGAATTCAGCTTACCAATAAACGAGGGTGAAACGTTACTTGGAGTACAATTCGACGATCAGATTTTCTGCGATCTCAAAGTCAATATCGTCTCTTGCGGGCAGCGCAATAACCTTACCGGTGAGGTTGTTCTTGTCTCTTTCCAGCCACTTCGGAGCTGCGATGAAAGCGTCGTCTTCCTTCATCTTCTTGAAGCGGTTGTTGGAGCTGCTCTTTTCACTGACAGCGATCACGTCGTTCACATCGACCAGGTAGGAGGGGATGTTGACCGACTTGCCGTTGACGGTGTAGTGACCATGGTTCACCAGCTGACGAGCCTCGCGGCGCGTGGAGGCGAAGCCCAGACGGTACACAACGTTGTCGAGTCTGCGCTCGACCAGGCTCAGAAGAATTTCGCCGGTGTTGCCGTTCATTCTCTCTGCCTTTTCGTAGTACATTCTGAACTGCTTTTCCAGGATGCCGTAGACAAACTTGACCTTCTGCTTCTCGGTCAGCTGCGTGCCATACTCGGACTTCTTGGTTCTTCTCTTGCCGCCGGGGTTGCGGTTGGACTGCTTGCTGTAACCCATTGCAGCGGGAGATACGCCCAGCGTTCTGCAACGCTTTAATACAGGCTGTGTGTTCTTTGCCATAACTATTCTCCTCCTTGCCTATTACACGCGGCGGCGCTTCGGGGGACGGCAGCCATTGTGCGGAATGGGGGTGACGTCCTTGATCATGGTAACTTCCAGACCAGCAGACTGCAGCGCGCGGATTGCGGACTCACGGCCCTGACCGGGACCCTTGACGAAGACTTCAACCGTCTTCAGACCGTAGTTGTCGACAGCTGCCTTTGCAGCGGTCTCAGCGACCATCTGCGCGGCGTACGGGGTCGACTTTCTGCTTCCGCGGAATCCGAGACCACCAGAGGAGGCCCAGGACAGAGCGTTACCGTTGGCGTCGGTCACGGTAACCATGGTGTTGTTAAAGGACGAGCGGATATGCACGGCGCCCTTTTCGATAACCTTGCGCTCACGACGGCGCTTGATAACCTTTTTGACTGCTTTTGCCATACTATCTCACACTCCCCTTACTTCTTCTTGTTCGCAATGGTCTTCTTGGGACCCTTGCGGGTACGAGCGTTGGTCTTTGTTCTCTGACCGCGGACGGGCAGCCCACGACGGTGACGGACACCGCGGTAGCAGCCGATCTCAGTCAGGCGCTTGATGTTGAGCGCGACTTCACGGCGGAGGTCGCCCTCAATGGTGTAGTGTTTGTCAATAACTTCACGCAGAGCGGACTCCTGATCTTCCGTCAGATCCTTGACGCGGATGTCGCCATCCACACCGGCTGCCTTCAGGATGTCCTGTGCGCTTTTTCTGCCGATACCGTAGATATAAGTCAAACCGATTTCGATTCTCTTTTCACGGGGCAGGTCAATACCAGCAATACGTGCCATACTATTCAGAGCACCTCCTATTAACCTTGTCTCTGCTTATGCTTCGGGTTTTCGCAAATTACCATAACACGGCCCTTGCGCTTGATGATCTTGCACTTTTCGCACATGGGCTTAACGGACGGTCTTACCTTCATACTGTTAACCTCCATTTGAGCAAGTGGCTCTATTTACTTCTCCACGTGATTCTGCCTCTTGTCAGATCATAGGGCGACATCTGAACGGTCACCTTGTCTCCGGGCAGAATCTTGATAAAGTTCATCCGGAGCTTGCCGGAAATATGTGCCAGAATGGTGTGCCCGCCGCCGATATCGACGGAGAACATGGCATTCGGCAGCGCATCAGTTACGATGCCCTCAAGTTCGATTACGTCGTCTTTTGCCAAGATCAATTAACCCCCTTGGTTTTGACTATTGAATGTTTGACCGAAAACGGCCAATTCCCTTCGTAATTCGCTGTTGAGAACCTTGTCGCCGTTGCGAAGTTTCTCGGCGACGCGGGATGGATACAAAGGGAGCTTCCGGACGTGCCGGCGCTTTTTGCGCTTCGGGCTTTCCAGCCGTCGTCCCTTGCCGTCGGCGAGGTAGACATACTGTTCATCCGTGTCGACCACGAAAAACAGCTGCCCTTTGTCGCGTCCTGCAAGCGATACAATCATGTCCGCTTTGGATAGTTCCATATTTTCAAAGCCCCTCTGTAACGGTGAGAATTTCCGGCTCGCCGTCGGTAATCAGAATCGAGTTTTCGTAGTGAGCCGCGAGCTTGCCATCGGCAGTTACAGTCGTCCATTTGTCCTTCAGGACCCGTACCTCGTACGTGCCTTCCGTGACCATCGGCTCGACTGCCAGGGTCATGCCTTTGACCATGCGCGGACCTCTGCCGGGGGCGCCAAAATTGGGGACTTCCGGTTCTTCGTGCAGATGCTCGCCCACACCGTGACCGACAAACGCGCGGACAACGCCAAAGCCCTGGCTTTCCACGTATGTCTGTACGGCGTGACCGATGTCGGAGATCCGGTATCCCTGACGTGCAAATTTGATACCCTCGTAGAAGCTCTGTTCTGTTACCGTAATGAGCTTTTGTGCCTGCTCTGAAATTTTTCCGCAGGCAAAGGTTGCGGCGCAGTCACCAGTAAAACCGCCCCACTGCGCGCCCACATCTATCGAGACGATGTCGCCCTCCTTGAGAACCCGGTTGCCCGGGATCCCATGGATGACCACTTCGTTGACGGAGATGCAGACGTTTGCGGGGAACCCTCCGTAGTGCAGGAAGGTTGGCTTTGCGCCCTGCGACACGATATAATCGTGTACCGCCTTGTCGATCTGTTTGGTTGTGACGCCCGGCCTTACCATTTCGCCTGCCAAAGCACGCGCTGCCGCGGTAATTTTACAGGCCCGGCGCATAACCTCTATCTCGCGCTCATTTTTGACTGGAATCATAGTTATACACCCAGAGCCGCCAGAATGTCTCTGGTTGCTGCTTCAATCGGCTGATTGCCTTCGACCAGCTTCAGAACGCCGAGCTTCTCATAGAAGTCCTTGAGAGGCTCCGTCTCCGCATGGAAGACCTTGAGGCGGTTCTTGACGGTTTCGGGCGCATCGTCCTTGCGGACGATCAGCTCCTTGCCGCAGACGTCGCAGACGCCTTCGACCTTGGGCGGATGTGCTGTGAGGTGGAAGCTGGCGCCGCAGCTGCCGCAGACGCGGCGACCGGTCATACGCGCTTCAATCACAGCGTCTTCGATCTCGATGGAAACCACGCGATCAAAATGGATACCTGCCGCTTCCAGCGCCTCGGCCTGCGGCAGCGTGCGAGGCACGCCGTCGAGGATGAAGCCGTTCGCGCAATCAGGCTGCGCCACACGCTCGGAGACGATGCCGATGATCACATCGTCCGGTACGAGCTTGCCCGCGTCCATAAAGCTCTTCGCTTTCAGACCGGTTTCGGTGCCGTTTTTGATCGCTTCACGAAGAATGTTGCCAGTGGAAATGGTCGGGATATGCAGCTTTTCGCTGATGATTTCAGCCTGCGTACCCTTCCCGGCTCCCGGAGCACCTAAAAGAATCAGTTTCATTTCGATCCCTCCGGCTTACTCCAGGAAGCCTTTGTAGTGGCGCATCAGCATCTGTGCTTCCATCGCCTTGACGGTTTCGAGTGCCACACCAACAACGATGATGACAGACGTGCCGCCGATGGCCAGCGACGAATTGCCGATGATGTTGCCGACGATAATCGGCAGGATAGCCACGATTGCAAGATACAGAGCGCCAAAGAGCGTAATCTTGTTGATCACCTTCAGGATGAAATCGGCAGTCGGCTTACCCGGGCGGAAGCCGGGGATGAAGCCGCCGTTCTTCTTGAGGTTGTTGGCGATCTCGATGGGGTTGAACTGAATGGTGGCATAGAAGTAGCTGAACGCGATGATCAGCAGGAAATAGCACACCATGTAGACAACGCTCTTGTTATCGAAGACGTACTTGTTCATCCAGGCCCAGAATCCGGTGCTGCTCGTGCCGGTGAACGCAATAATCGTTGCGGGCAGAGAAGCGATGGACTGTGCGAAGATGATAGGCAGGACGCCGGACATATTGACCTTGATGGGCAGATGCGTAGACTGACCACCATACATTTTCCGACCGACGACACGCTTTGCGTACTGCACGGGGATTCTGCGCTCGGAATTCGTGATGAACACGATGAAGATCATGATTGCCAGGATGCCGACAATCAGCAGAAGCGCGGTGTACCACTTGAGCGAGCCGTTTGCAAGGCTGGAAACCATCGTGCTTACGAGCTGCGGGATACGGGAGACGATACCGGCAAAGAGGATCATCGAGATGCCGTTGCCGATGCCGAACTCGTTGATCTGCTCGCCCATCCACATCAGGAAGGACGCGCCTGCCGTAAAGGTCAGGACGATCACGAGACCGTAGACAAAGCCGGTCTTGTTGAGCAGGCTGTAGTTCTTGAGCATCACATAATATGCAAAGCCCATGAGCACGCCCAGACCGATGGTCGTGTAACGGGTGATGTTCTGGATCTTCTTGCGGCCTTCCTCACCGTCTTCCTTTGCCAGGCGTTCCAGAGCCGGAATCGCGATGGTCAGAAGCTCGATGATAATGGAGGCGTTGATATAGGGCTGAATACCGAGTGCAAACACGGTAGCCTGCGAGAATGCAGAGCCCGACATCGCATTGTAAAGACCGAGAACGGTGTTTGCCAGCTGCTGCGTGAAGTAGTTGTTCAGCGCAACAACGTTGACATAGGGAACGGGGACGCAGTTGCCAAGCCGATAGATCAGCATCACGATCAGCGTGAAGATGATCTTTTTGCGAAGCTCGGGAATTTTCCAGGCGTTACGGAGTGTAGTAAACACTTACACCACCTCGGCCTTTCCGCCTGCCTTTTCGATTTTTTCCTTGGCAGACTCGGAGAAAGCAGCAGCCTTCACCGTGACGTTCTTCGTCACATTACCGTTGCCGAGAACCTTCAGACCATACTTGCAGTCCTGCAGGATGCCCTTGGCGATCAGAGCGGCGGAGTCGACGACCGCACCGTCTTCGAACTGGTTGAGAACCGCAACGTTCACAGCCGTCAGAGGCTTCGCGAAGATGTTGTTGAAGCCGCGCTTCGGGATGCGGCGTGCCAGAGGCATCTGACCGCCTTCAAAGCCGATGCGGAGCTTGCCGCCCGAACGAGCCTTCTGGCCCTTGTGTCCGCGGCCTGCCGTCTTGCCGTTGCCCGTTGCCGAGCCGCGGCCCTTGCGCTTATTGACATGGGTGGAACCCATAACCGGAGCAAGTTCGTGTAAATTCATCTACTTGTCCTCCTTACTGTTCTTCCGTGACCTGAAGCAGGTAGCCGATCTTTGCGATCTTACCGCGGGTCTGGGTGTTGTCAGGCTGAACGGTTTCCTGACCGATCTTGCGCAGACCGAGGGAATGCGCAGTCGCAATGTGCTTTTCAAGACGGCCGTTGAGGCTCTTGACAAGCTTGATTCTCAGATTTGCCATTTCAGAGTCCTCCTTAACCGACAATTTCTTCTACGCTCTTGCCCCGGATGCGAGCGACAGCCGCTGCGTCGCGCAGGCTCATCAGACCCTGCATCGTTGCCTTGACCACGTTCTGGGGGTTGTTGGAGCGCAGGCACTTTGCACGAATGTTGGAAATACCGGCAGCTTCCATAACAGCACGCACTGCGCCGCCGGCGATGATGCCGGTGCCTTCGGGTGCGGGCTTGAGCATGACGCGACCTGCGCCGAACTCGCCGATGACGTCATGGGGAATGGTGGTGCCCTCGAGGGTAACCTTGACCATGTTCTTCTTCGCGTCTGCAATGCCCTTCAGGATTGCTTCGGAAACTTCGGCAGCCTTGCCGAGGCCGTAGCCAACGGTGCCCTTGCCGTCGCCGACAACAACCAGAGCGGAGAACTTCATAACACGGCCGCCCTTGACGGTTTTGGAAACACGGTTCAGATAAACAACCTTCTCGATAAACTCGGGAGCGTTGTCTTCCTTCGGTGCTCTGTCTCTATTGTAAGCCATTGTTCATCCTCCTCCGATTAGAATTCCAGGCCGCCTTCACGGGCGCCCTCAGCAAGCTCTGCCACACGACCATGATAGATATAACCACCGCGGTCGAACACGACAGTGTCGATGCCCTTTGCCTTGGCGCGCTCTGCAACCAGCTTGCCGACCTTGCGGGCAGCTTCCTTGTTGCCGGTAGCGCCTTCGAATTCCTTGTCAAGAGTGGATGCGGAAACCAGCGTGACGCCATTGACGTCGTCAATGACCTGTGCGTAGATGTTCGCATTGCTGCGATAGACATTCAGGCGAGGTCTTTCGGGCGTGCCGGAGATCTTGCCGCGCACTCTGGTGTGGCGCTTCATGCGCTGTGCATTTTTATCAAACGTTTTAACCATTATGGCACACCTCCTAATTATTTCTTACCGCCGGCCTTGCCTTCTTTATGGCGAATGACCTCAGTCGTATACTTGATACCCTTGCCCTTATAAGGCTCAGGCGGTCTCTTGGCTCTGACGTTGGCGGCGAACTGGCCGACCTTCTGCTTGTCAATGCCGTGGACGATCACCTTGTTGGGAGCCGGAACCTCGACGGTGATGCCGTCGATTTCTTCCATGGTCACAAGGTGGGAGTAGCCAAGGTTCATGACGAGCTTGTTGCCTTCCTTGCTGGCTCTGTAGCCGACGCCGTTGATGTCGAGCTCTTTCTTGAAGCCCTCGGTCACGCCGACAACCATGTCATGGATCAGGCTGCGGGTCAGACCGTGCAGGCTCTTGTGGAGCTTGTCTTCGGACGGACGACCAACATGAATGACGCCATCTTCAACCTTGATGATCATTTCGGGACGCATCGTCTGGGTCAGCGTGCCCTTCGGACCCTTGACGGTCACAACGTTCGGCTCCGCAACGGAAACCTCAACGCCTGCGGGGATGGTAACGGGCATTCTACCAATTCTAGACATCGTTCAATACCCTCCTTACCATACGAATGCCAGGACTTCGCCGCCGACATGGTTCGCGCGAGCCTTCTTGTCGGTCATGACGCCCTTGGACGTGGAAATAATTGCAATGCCGAGACCCTTGAGGACTCTGGGCAGCTCGTCAGCACCGGCGTAAACGCGCAGACCGGGCTTGGAGACTCTGCGAAGACCGCTGATGACCTTTTCCTTGCCAGCGAGATACTTCAGCTGGATGCGGATGATACCCTGGGTACCGTCTTCAACGACCTCGAAGGACTTGATGTAGCCTTCGTCGAGCAGGATCTGTGCGATTGCCTTCTTCAGGTTGGAAGCAGGGACATCCACAGACTCATGTTTTGCCGTGTTTGCATTCCGGATACGGGTCAGCATATCGGCAACGGGATCAGTGATTTGCATTTGTTTTTCCTCCTAGTTTGAAGTTACCGCAAAAAGCGGTTCCGGTGACGAGGTATCACGACTAATCGATCCGGCAGACGAACGTCCGCCAATTAACCGTGACCTTTCGCCATCCTTATTTTTATCGTTGGAGGGCGGCAGAGCCGCCCTGGCGATAACTGAATCAGGTGAGGTTTTTCAACCTCGCTTCACCGCACCGCGCACTCAGAATTCTGAGACCAGATTGGTGAAGACTTTTTTGCTGGGCAGGGTCTGAACGCGAAGGCGTACATCTGTACGTCGAGCGATCAGAAACGCAGCATAGCGGAAAAAGATTTACCAGGATGCCTTGCGGACGCCGGGAATCTGACCCTTGTACGCGAGTTCTCTGAAGCAAATTCTGCAGACGCCGTAGTCACGCAGATAAGCATGGGGACGGCCGCAGATCTTGCAGCGGTTGTAGTAGCGGGTGGAGAACTTGGGTTCTTCCTTCTGCTTGAGAATCATTGCTTTTCTAGCCATTCGTCAAATCCTCCAATCAAGCGTAGAACGGAGCGCCGACCATGGTCAGCAGTTCCTTGGCTTCTTCGTCGGTAGTCGCGGTGGTGCAGATGCAGATATCCATGCCGCGGATCTTATCGACCTTGTCGTATTCGATTTCAGGGAAGATCAGCTGTTCCTTCAGACCAAAGGCATAGTTGCCGCGGCCGTCGAAGGAGTTGGGGTTGATGCCGCGGAAGTCGCGGACACGGGGCAGAGCCACGTTGAACAGACGATCGAGGAACTCATACATTCTCTCGCCGCGCAGCGTGACCTTGACGCCGACGGTTTCGCCTTCACGGACCTTGAAGTTCGCAACGGACTTGCGCGCCTTGGTCGTGATGGGCTTCTGACCGGTGATGGTAGCGATATCCTTGCAGATTGCCTCGATTTCCTTGGCGTTGCCCTTGGACTCGCCGCAGCCAACGTTGACGATGACCTTGCTGAGCTTGGGGATCTGCATCACGCTCTTGTACTGGAACTTGGTCATGAGAGCGGGAGCGATTTCTTCATTGTACTTTACATGCAGTCTGGACATTCTTCAATCCTCCCTCTCAAATAGTCTCGCCGCACTTCTTGCAGACACGGACCTTCGCGCCGTTTTCAACCTTGAAAGCTTCGCGGGTCGCCTTGCCGCATTTCGGGCAGACGCGCATCACCTTGGAAGCGTACATGGGGATTTCGCGACGGATGATGCCGCCTTCTTCGCCCTGCTTCTTCGGCTTGACATGGCAGGTCGCAACGTTGATGCCTTCAACAACGACCTTGCCGGTTGCGGGCATAGCCTCGAGGACCTTACCCTTCTTGCCCTTGTCCTTGCCGGACAGGACAACCACGGTATCGTTCTTCTTAACGTTCATCTCTTGGTCCCCCTATTAAACTGTCTCAGGTGCCAGAGAGCAGATCTTCATGTAACCGCTGTCACGAAGCTCTCTCGCCACCGGCCCAAAAATACGGGTGCCGCGCGGGCTGTTGTCATCCTTGATGAGAACGGCTGCGTTCTCGTCGAAGCGGACGTAGGTGCCGTCGGTACGACGGGTGCCCTTGACAGAGCGGACGATAACGGCCTTGACGACCTCGCCCTTCTTGACCGTGCCGTTCGGAGCAGCCTTGCGCACGGAAGCAACGACGACGTCGCCGATGTTGCCGAACTTGCGCTTTGCGCCGCCGAGAACGCGGATGCACTTGATTTCCTTGGCGCCGGTATTGTCGGCAACCTTCAAATAGCTTTCACTCTGAATCATAGTTGTCGACCTCCTTACTTAGCCTTTTCGATGATCTCTACAAGTCTCCATCTCTTGTCCTTGGACAGAGGGCGGCACTCCATGACCTTGACGGTATCGCCGATACCGGCAGCGTTCTGCTCGTCATGCGCCTTCAGCTTGTAGGTTCTCTTGATGATTTTGTGGTACAGCTTGTGCTGCACGTTGGTTTCGATCGCAACCACGATGGTCTTGTCCATCTTATCCGAGACGACGGTACCAATCCTGGTTTTGCGGAAAGCTCTGGTATTTTCACTCATGTTCGCTTACCTCCGTTACTTGGTCTCGTTCTCACGAATAATAGTTTTGATGCGGGCAATATCTTTCTTGACAACAGCAATCTGCAGGGGGTTATCCAGCTGATTGGTCGCATGCTGCATTCTCAGCATGAACAGGTCCTTCTTCAGTTCAGCCAGCTTGCCTTCCAGCTCAGCGGCAGACATTTTACGGATTTCGTTTGCCTTCATCTTATTCACCACCATTCTCGGTTTCCGGGGCTTCTCTGGCAATGATCTTCGTCTTGATGGGCAGCTTGTGCTGAGCAAGACGCAGTGCCTCGCGCGCTTCCTCTTCGGAAACGCCGCCGATTTCGAACATAACCTTCTGATTCTTCACGACTGCAACCCAGTATTCGGGCGCGCCTTTACCGGAGCCCATACGGACGCCGAGCGCCTTCTTCGAAACAGGCTTGTCGGGGAAAATCTTGATCCAGACCTGACCACCACGCTTGGTGTAACGGGTCATAGCGACACGAGCCGCCTCAATCTGGTTGCCGGTGATCCAGCCCGGTTCCATTGCCTGGATACCGAACTCGCCGTAAGCGATCTTGTTGCCACGGGAGGCAGCGCCCTTCATGCGGCCTCTCTGTACACGACGGTACTTGGTTCTTTTGGGCATTAACATTAGCGGTTGCCTCCTTCCCTACGGTCGTTGTTGTATCTTCTCTCACCATAAGGGCGGCGCTCGCCGTTGTTATTGCGGCGCTCACCGTTGCGGCGGTCGCCGCGGCGGTCGTCGCGCTGACGGCGCTCGCGCTTTGCGGGCTCGGGGTTCTCTGCACGGAGAGTCGTGTTCAGAACTTCGCCCTTCTAGATCCAAACCTTGCAGCCGATCTTGCCGTAGGTGGTGTTCGCCTCAGCAAAGCCGTAGTCGATGTCGGCGCGGATGGTCTGCAGGGGGATGGTGCCTTCATGGTAGGATTCGCTTCTTGCAATCTCAGCGCCGCCCAGACGACCGCCGCAGGAGCACTTGATGCCCTTTGCGCCGAGTCTGGTTGCTCTCTGGATCGCCTGCTTCATTGCGCGGCGGAAGGAGATACGCTTTTCGAGCTGTGCGGCGATGTTCTCCGCGACGAGCTGTGCGTTCATGTCGGGGCTGCGGACCTCAACGATGTTGAGAGCGACGGTCTTGCCGAGCTTTGCTTCTACCTTCTGGCGCAGAGCCTCGATCTCCGTGCCGCCCTTGCCGATGATGACACCGGGACGGGAGCAGTGGATGTTGATCTTGACCTTTGCGTTGTCTCTTTCGATTTCGATCTTGGCGATGCCGGCGGCATAGAGGGTGCTCTTGAGGTACTTACGGATGTTGTAGTCCTCAACAATCAGATCACCGACTTTGTCTTCACGGGCATACCAACGAGAGTCCCAGTCCTTAATTACGCCGACGCGCAATCCGTGGGGATTAACTTTCTGTCCCATAGTAACCTCCTGCTTAAGCCTTCTCGCTCACACCAAGTGTGATGTGAGTGGTTCTCTTGAGAATGCGGTTGTATCTACCCTGCGCTCTGGGCATGCCACGCTTGAGCGTGGGACCCGGGTTCGCAATCGCGGTAGACACATACAGCTTCTCAACGTCCATGCCGTTGTTGTTCTCTGCGTTTGCCACAGCGCTCTTGAGCAGCTTGAGCATGGGCTCGGAGGCCGCCTTCGGGGTCTGCATCAGATAAGCGGTCGCGGTCTTGATGTCCTTGCCGCGGATGAGGTCGCAAAGAATGGAGACCTTGCGCGGAGAGATCCGCAGATATTTCAGATAAGCTCTAGCTTCCATTGTTCTGGCGTCCTCCTTCATTAAGAATTGGTGGTCTTACTGCCGGAGTGACCACGGAAGGTTCTGGTGGGAACAAATTCGCCCAGCTTGTGACCGACCATGTCTTCGGTGATGTAGACCGGCACATGACGGCGACCGTCATGCACAGCGATGGTGTGACCGACGAAGGAGGGGAAAATGGTAGATGCGCGGGACCAGGTCTTGAGGACCTTCTTTTCGCCGTTCTTGTTGAGCTCTTCTACGCGCTTGAACAGCTCGGGAGCTACAAACGGACCTTTCTTGATGCTTCTGCTCATTTCATGTCCTCCTTACTTCGCATTTCTGCGCTTGAAGATATACTTGTTGGTACGGTTCTTCGCCTTGCGCGTCTTCAGACCCATCGCCGGCTTGCCCCACGGGGTCATGGGACCGGGATGACCAACAGGGCTCTTGCCTTCGCCGCCGCCGTGCGGGTGATCGTTCGGGTTCATGACGGAGCCGCGGACGGTCGGGCGGATGCCCATGTGACGGGTACGACCGGCTTTGCCGATGTGGACATTCTCATGGTCGAGGTTGCCGACCTGACCGATGACTGCGGTGCAGTTCATGCGGACCAGGCGAACTTCGCCGGAAGGAAGACGAACCTGAGCAAGCTCGGCGTCCTTTGCCATCAGCTGCGCAGCAGCGCCGGCGGAGCGGACGAGCTGGGCGCCGCGACCCGGGTACAGCTCGATGTTGTGGATGATGGTACCAACGGGGATGTTGGCGATCGGCAGGCAGTTGCCGGGCTTGATATCGGCGGAAGCGGAGGAGACGACGGTGTCGCCAGCCTTCAGACCGACGGGCGCGAGGATGTAGCGCAGCTCGCCGTCTTCATACTTCACCAGAGCGATGAATGCGCTGCGGTTGGGGTCGTACTCGAGACGCTGCACAACTGCGGGCATTTCCATCTTGTCACGGCGGAAGTCGATGATGCGGTACTTGCGCTTGTTGCCGCCGCCGCGATGGCGGACGGTGATTCTGCCGTAGCTGTTGCGACCGGAATTCTTCTTCAGGGTCTCAAGCAGGCTACGCTCGGGCTTTGCCTTCTTATCGACGCCGTCGAAAGCGGACACGGTCATGCCGCGGCGGGCCGGGGTATAAGGCTTATACGTTTTAATCGCCATTTTGCGTTACACTCCTTTATGAGATGGATTAGACCATACCCTCGAAGAACTCGATGGTCTTGGAATCAGCGGTCAGCTTGACGACAGCCTTCTTGTAGCTGGCGGTGCGGCCGGCAGGATATCTGCCCTGGCGCTTCAGCTTGCCATCCATGCGGATGGTGGTGACCTTCTCGACCTTCACGCCGAAGATCTTCTCCACAGCGTTCTTGATCTCGATCTTGCCGGCGGTGGGAGCCACTTCAAAGACGTACTTCTTTTCGGAAGTA
>JABLTQ010134055.1_pt1 | contig 75942 bp, 60 predicted proteins | sample 7160101 | NCBI WGS metagenome assembly JABLTQ01 (sample SAMN14651228, study PRJNA627086) | human gut metagenome | isolation source: feces | host: Homo sapiens | reverse complement strand
GTTTATTTGTCGTTATTTAAACAATATCACTTTGGTACTCTCTTTTCAATATTTTATTTTCAATTTACATGTGACATATCTATTTTAAACCTATACTTCTCCTATTTTTGCTTCTGAAACTTTTATATTTATATCGCCATTTTCTTTTCTGTTTCTTACATAAACCAATCCATTTTTATCTGTTGTTAAATTTTTCTCTTTTACTTCTGGTTCTTGTAGTTTTATTCCATTTATTGAAATATCATATAATGTATTTTCTATTCCTAAATTTTTCACATTTTTGTCTTCATCTTTAACAATTACATCATATGTATCATCATTAGGTATATCTAATTTGATATGTACCTTATCTCCATTTGCTAATCTTTCGAAATTGTTATTTGCAATATAAATATTTACATTACTTGGATTACTGTCTATATTTGTATAACTTACTTTTCCATCCTTGTCATATTTTACTCTTATTATTATATCTTCTATTCTTCTATATGCATCTAATTGTTTTGTTTCAGATATTGTATATAAGACCTCTTTTTCATTATCAAAAGTATCTACAGTTTCTGTTATATTTCCAGTTGCTGATGTTTCTCTTGTATACTGTGATATTCCTTGAGATAAAACTTCTTGTCTATTAATATTAAATTCAACACCTGGTAGTTTTTCGTTTGTTAATTGATCATATTTTTCTATTCCTATTCTTACGTCTTTTGGCTTATTATATATTACAAAATTAAATCCTCTTTTATTTTGTGTTGTTGATATTTCAACTTGTTCATCATTTCCCTGTCTTACTTTATAGTCACTTACATATCCATTATCATCAAATGTTACATCTACTATTATATTTTGATTTTTACCATAATATCCACTTGCAATATTTGTTTGTTTTATTGTATATCTTACTGTATCATTTGGATATTCAGTTCCTACAGCTGTTGATATTTTTCCATTTGCATCAGTAATTGGGTTTCCATCTGCTGATATTCCATATGTATCATTTGTGATACTATAAGTTACCCCTTCAATTGGTTCATTTTTATAAAATTCATCTCTTAATGTAATATTAGTTATAAATTTAGGTGTATTTTTTATTTCAAATCTCAAATCTGTTATATTCTGTGGTTTTAAATCTTTATATCTATCAGCTACTGATACCAATTTTATTGGTATGTTTTTACTTTCATGGATACCAAATATATCATATAGTACTGTTCCATCTTCAAGAATTATCTTACTTATAACACCATTATCATTAAATACTACATCCATATCAAAACTATCTATTGTGTAATATCCTTCTGGTGTAACTGTTTCTGTTACAGTATATGTTACTGTTTCTCCTTTATGTACAAGTCCTACTTGTGTTCTTGTTCCTTGACTTATGTCACTTTTTGTATTTACTCTATTTCCTTTGCTATCTTTTATATCTGTTTTTGTTGATTTTATTGCAAATTTTGCATCTGTTAATGTCTTTGAAGGATCAAGTTTATCTTTTTTATCTATTTGTAAGTCAAATTTTCTATTTGCAATGATATTTAAATAAATTTTATCTTTATCAACTTTTTCTATAACTGCATTAGGATCTCCATTTGCATTAGTACTTAATACTCTTGATTTGTTTATATCTACATATCCATATTCATCATAATGAATATCTAGTTGAACATCTCCTATTATATCATATCCATTGTACATTGTTGAATTTCTAAATTCTGTACCAATTACATATCTTCTATCTCCGTTACTGTCATTTCCACCCCAATATGTCCATGTATTTTCACCATCTGAAAGATTTCTATATCCTCTAGTATCATAAGTATAATTTTTATTTGTATTAATTGTTCCTCCTTTAAATGGATATAATCTAATATTCTTTAATTCAGCACCAGTTACATTATCTATAACCTTTGTTTCTATTGTTGTTGTTCTCTTATATTGAACTTTTACCACAACTCCATGTTTATTATCTGAAATTTCTGCTGTTATATATTTACTGTTATCTCCTTGTTCTTTTCTATTATCAGAATCTGCTCCTTTATCATCCAAAATTTTTGTCTCTATAACTTCACCTTTTTCATTATATTTAACTTGTATAGCTCCTATTAACGCATTGTTATATGACATATACAGTGGTGATTTATCTTGTTGTCCATGTTGTTGATATTGTAATTGTTCATATCCTTCATAATTATTAGCTGGTTCACTCTTAGCTTCATTATTAGGTTCAAATATATAAACATATCTAATTCTTCCATTATTCTTTGTATCTTCAGTATTATTTATATCAAATTGTTCTCCTGTCCATAACCCAAAAGTATTTGCTTCATATTTATTTGTATCATTATTAAGTACTTTTGAATCTTTAGTTTTAACTTCTGGAACTAGTCCTCCATATGTTGAAGTCCCTATATATCCAGCTGTAACAAGTCCATTTCTTAAATTAGTATTATAATCATTGTATATAGAAATATAATCATTGTAATGTTGTGGTGCAACTCTATATGTACCTATTAATTCATTATCATTATTATCTGCTGCTCTAGAATAAGTATCATCTGATGTTGCATTTATTGTCATCTCTAGCATTGGATAATATCTTAAATCTATATTTAACATATATGGATTTGTTTTATCTATTGCTATACTAACATATTTAGAATCTAGAAGTTTTCCTAAAGGTGTTGATGCTACATTATCTGTACGTAAATTTGCTGTAGCAATTTTCCCCTCATCTGTAAATGTCATATCAATTCTGATACTACTTAATCCATAATAATTCCAATTCATATAGATATTATCTTTAGATACATTATTATTAACATCATAATAACTATTTGGTGTATTTACTTCTTTTAATACTAATGTTGCTGTTTCTATTCCTTCTAATACATCCTTTTTTATATTTTCAGCTCTTCCTAATGTTTGATAATCTTGTCCATGCGCAAAATCTGGTTTTCCATCATTATCAGAATCTCTACCTGTAATAAGTTGTGTAGAATGATTTTCATCTTCATTATAAGTTACATTATCTTTTGTAAAATATGCTTTTATTTCAGCTTTTTCAGCTTTTTTGCTTTCATCATATTTATCTATTGTATTTAAATTGATACCTATTTCTTTAATTCTTTCATTTATTACATCTAGTTTTATTCCATAATCTTCTGTATCCACTATGTTTGCCCAATTAACTTGAGGTGTTAATTGTACTGCATATTTATTATTTTGTTTAAGTATTCTTCCTTCATTATCATATGTTACTTCTATTGTTAATTCTGAAGGTATATATTCATATCCTACTGTATTTTTTGTTTCTGAAATAGTATATATTATTGTTGTATTATCTAGAGCTCTATCTATTCTAAAAGCTCCTAATCCTGAAATAGTTGTTACATCTTGTGAATATATAACTTCTTCTGTATTTTTTATCTTTCCTTCAATGTGGAATTCTACATTACTTAGTCCATCTTTGTCACTATTTATTTTATTTAAATCTAATGCAATTAATGGATTATTCATTATATTTAAATCGATTGTAAAATAATCTTTAGTATTTACTATTTGTCCTATTTTATCTGCTTTTGCATATGAATAATTTTTAGAATCTGTAAATTCTACATTATCTATACATCCATTTATATCAAAATGTACTTTCATTAATATATCTTTTTCAATAGTTTGATATCCAACTGCTGCTTTAGTTTCTTTTATTGTATATGTTACATATCCATTTATTGGTGTTTCTCCAAGCATTACAACAGTTGCTCCTGGTAATGTCTTTACTAATTTTGCACTAGTATCATAGTCTGAAGTAATATCATACTCTGCTCCTAGTATATCTGTTGTTTTGCCTAAATTATAATCTTTTCTATCTATATTATTTAAATTTATTCTGAAAGTAGGTGAACTCTTTATAGTAATTCTTATTCCAAAGTTTTCAGAATTTGTTGTAGCAGGATCAATCCATGAAACTTGAGCATAATCATTTCCTTCTATTACTCTTACTGGATTACCATTTGCAATATTTACATAGCCATTGCTATCAAAGTCAACTTCTATTTTAATTGTATCACGTATCTTTTGATATTCATTTGTAGTCTCTGTATTTACTATTTCATATGTTTCAGTTCTTCCAAAAGTTGTTCTATCAACATATGCCATCTCTAATCCATTTATATCTGTTCCATTTGTTTGAGTAGTTATTGGCTCTGTAGATGAAATTGGATATTTTAATATAGATGATGTTATTTTATATTTTGCTCCTTGTACTTTTAAAGCATTATTTACTCTATCTACATTTGTAATTTCCATATTAAATGCAGGATAATTTTTAATTTCTATTTTTACAATTCCTTTATTATTTCCATTATATCCAATATCTGTTTGTTCAGATGGTTGTTTATATGAAACTGTTACAAATTTGTTTGTAGAAGTTGTTTGTTCATATAATCTAGCTCCTACTATTTCTCTGTTAGAATTGTATTTTACGGCAACTCTAAATTCTTCAACTGTTGCATATGTATATGTAGCAGTTTTTTGTCTTACAATATAAATATATTCTTTATCTGCACTTGATGTACCTGCTCCAAAATCACCATCAAAAACTATTGCATTTCCTTCTGAATCACTTTCCTTTGTATTTGATAATACACCATCTTCTCTTTCAACTTCATATATTGCATTTTGTAAATTCTTATTTGTATAATAATCTTTTGTATTTATTGCAAAAGGCACTGCTGGTTCTATTGATACTGTTATATCTATTGTTTGAGAATCATTACTATTTTTTTGTGTTGTTATATGTCCACTATTTGGTGCAGGGTCAACTGAAGATACATTTCCATCAGCATCATATTGTACTGTAAATTCTTGATCAACAATACTTACATAATTTTCATTTATATATGATTTTAATGTATATGTTACTGATTTATTAGGATCTACATATCCAACTTGTGCATGTGTTTCTCCTTCTCCTGATAATTCATATGTTGGAGTTACTGCATATTTAGCAGTACTTGTCAATGTAGCTCCTGTAAAGCTATCAACTGTCTTAAAATTAATGTTTAATGGGTCTTCTTTGTCTTGTAATATTACAACATTTATTCTATTATCACTATTTACACTATCTATATACCATGTTATTCCGTAATTACTATCCACTGATTTACACAATGTTCCATAATAATTAGGACTTGTAGGATCATTATCTATATTTCCATTATCATCAAAATATACTTTTACATGTATATCGTCTAATAATCTTTTATAGAATTGTTTTACTTCTGTACCATCAGACAATTTTTGACTAATAGTATATTCCATATAGTCTCTTTTCTTCTCTCCTCCAACTAGTGTAGTAACATTTCCGTCTATATTTGTCTTCTTAGATATAGCTGAACTTCCTGTATTTGTTACTATTTTAAAACTATTTCCTTCTGTTGAATTTGTTGTTAATTTGTCTTTTGTTGTAATTCCAAATCTTGTATTATTTTTTTCTAAATCAACTAATTTTATTTTTTGTATAAATTTAGCTTCTCCATCACTATTAATTTCTATTTTATTTCCGTCTAATGTTATTCTGTCATTTTTTACTCCGTATGCAGAAATTGTTGTCATACCTGTACTTTTATCTATACTGTCAATTTTAAATGACATTTCTTGATTGTCTACTTCATATCCTATTGGTGCAACTTTTTCTGATATTGTTATTATAGTTCCTTCTTTTACATATAAATTTGGAATTTCTATATTTCCTTCTCCATTAAATACATCTTGTGTTAATGATATATATTTTCCTGTTGGTAATGCTACTTTTACAGTATATACAGCCCCTGGCAAATCTTGGCCTAGATAATTAAATTTGCTTAAATCTATTCCAAAGTTAGCTGTTTCACCATAATTTGACCATAATTCTAATGTTGCACTTTCAACATAACCTTCTCCCGTATTTTTTGATGTTGAGTGATGGAAATCCTTTAATAAATTCCAATTTGATAAGTTAGAATATCCACTATATTTATATGTTCCAGTTTCTTTTGAATATGTAAAATTAATTTGAATTTGATATTCTGTACCTTCTACTACTTTTCCTGTTTGACTATTATACTCACCTATATGTAATACCGCTCCTCCAGTTGGGAAACCATCTCTATTTGTATCTTCTACTTTTGGTAAATTTTCTGGTTTTAATTTTACATTTATTTGCCCTGGTGAATAAGTATTTCCTGTATTAATACCTGTAATAAATGGATTGTATGGATTATCTCTTCCAAAATCCTCATATTCCCCTGTTGAACTGTCAAATATTTTAAAATCATTAGACCATACTATTAAATCTTGAGATTGATCTGGTAATTTTGTTACCCAATCATATTTTAATACTGTAAAATCTAAAATTACATCTCCTGGATTTATTATTGTATTAATATGGTTTAATACAACTGTATCTAATATATCATCTCCATTATTATCTTCATATGTTGCACTTACTTGTAGTGGCAACTCTGTTCCATCATTTAATGTACAACTATCTATTTGTACATTTCCATCTGCTTTTTTATGAACAATCATTTTATATATTTTGGTATCAACTTTATATCCATTTTGTCTTGTTTCATCATAAACTTGAGCAATTGTAATAGTAACTGGATTTGCATCTAAACCTGGTATACTCATCTTATTTGTACATCCATCTGCATTTGTATATTTTCCAGTTGATCCAGCATTTGCTATTTGTGCTCCATCTCTTTCCATAGTAATTTCATATTTACCATTACTTATAGGAGTATCATTATCTGCATCTGTTAATTTTATTTTTACATATGATGTATCATTTGCATTTGCTGTTAATGCATAATCTACATATGCAATGTTATTAATTGTTGTATCTTTATTTTCATTTAATATGCCAGGATTTACAATTGCTAAATATTTTCCGTTGTTATCTGTTACATCTGCAACATCTGTAACTCTTCCATTTAACACACTAACTCTTATAGTTGCAATTCTTTCTGGTTCATAATATCCTGTTGGTAATGGATTTGTTTTTATTTGATAATAATATGTTCCATCCTTTATTGTTGAAGGATCTTCTAATGTAAATTCAGCATATCCATTTTTATCTGTTTTTAAAGTTTTTACTATTTGATAATCGTTTCCAACTAAAACACTTAATTCCATAGGCACATTAATCAAATTCATATCTATATCATTTTTTTCAGTTAAATGTACTCTGATAGTATTTATTTCGCTTTTCTTTTTACTTGTTAAATTAACTATTATACCATTATTATTGTCTGGATCCTTTATTGTATACTCTCCACCTATTGTTATTTCTTGTATTATTCCACCTTGTCTATTTATAATAATTTCTTTATCTGTATTTGATTTAATATATGCATTATTAGATGCATTTTCATGAATTACTATTTTTGTATATCCACTTTCAGATGCAATTGATTTAAAATTAATGTTACCATTTGAATCTGTTACTTTTGTATATGTCATTGTATCATTTGCAGTATTAGAATTATTTACTTTTGTTACTATAACATCATATATTGTACCTTCTATAGGAGCTTTTGTTTGTTCATCTGTTAGATTTATGTTCATACTGAAAATACTTGATGAATTACATTTTTCTTTTATTTTTAATAAAACTTCTTCTTCTGAATTTCTATATCCTTCTATGTTTGAATTATAAATTACTTTAACTCCACCATCTACTACTTTACCATTTGCATCAAAAGTAACTTTTATTGTTGCATTTCCTACATTTTCATATCCATCTTTATCTGACATTTGAGATAATATGTATTCATATGTTCCCGCTGTAGACATAATTGATGCATTGAATTCAATTTTACCTTTATTATCTGTTGTACCATATAAAACATCCATCTCATATATATTATTTAATTTTGGTTGAATTAATCTAAAATCTATTCCTGATAATTTTGTATCTGAATCACTTAAATCTGATACATCTAACGTAAATTTAAATTTCTGTAATTCAATAGGAACTTTTAATGTAACTTTTCTACTTCCATTTGAATCACTTGTTATTACTTTATCTGTATTAAAATATGATACTACCAATTTCCCACCTATACTTGTATATTGATTATCTACAATTGCTTCAACAGGAGATGTTTCTTCATATCCTATTAGACCTTCAATATGTGGTATTATTGTATAATTTATTTTTCCTAATTTCTTAACTGTATTTATTGTTATATTTCCATTTTTATCTGTTGTTAAACCTTGTTTTTGTATAACAATATTTCCTGTTTCATCCACTCCTGTAACATCAAATTTAGCACCATTTACTGGTATATCTGTATCTTTTCCTATTGCATTTATCTCTAAATCATATGCATCACATATTTGTATAATTGGTTTTGTATTATTCTCGCTAATTTCGTTTTCAGTATCTTGATCAAAAGCTTTATATTTTAAATTTATATTTTTTATAACATTTATATCATTGTAAAAGAAGTCTGTTCCTATTGTCGCATTAGTATTTAATTTTAATTTATATTTTACCTTTTTGTTTTCCCCTATTTTTAAACTATCTACATTCCAGCTTAAACTTCCGTCAGTATTTTGTACTGCTGTTCCATCTGTTTCATCATTAAGTATTTCTAATGTAAAGTTTCCTCTATTTGCACTTCTTAATATATCTTCATTAAAAATACTATTTATAGAAATGTTTTTTATAATTTTATTTATATTATCTGATATATCTTGTTCATTAAATTCACTTAACATATAAACGTTTCCGTCTTGTGGAACTGGATTTTCTACATTTCCAAATGCTGTACTTGTTATATCTGCCAATATAGAATATACCTTTATTCCATTAGTTGATAAGTCTTCTAATTTTACTTTTGCATTATCTGTTGCATCTGTTATAACGATTACATATTTATTAACAGAATCTCCTTGAGTAAAAACAGTTTTTGCATAATTTAATCCATCACTTATATCATTACCATTATTATTGCTTATATCATTTATAGCTTTTACAACATAATCTGATGTTTGTTCCAAACCGCTCTTTACTCCAGTATTATCTACTATTGCAACTCTAGAATCAGGAACTTGATTAAATATATTATTAACTATTTTTGTAGCTGTATCTTTTATATTATAGTCTTCACTATTTGTCTCCATGCTATAAGATGAATCAACTACTACAGCAATTTCACTTTTTTTAGCTACTGTTGGATTTTTTATTGATGTCTCAAGCGTAATTTCTGTGTCTTGTGCATCTACTATTTTAGTTTGTGATTCTATATTAGCATCTCCAATTGTAGTGCTACTTCCATCGTCTACAACATCAATAGCATAATTTTTATTATTTTGTATTGATGTAGCAGCAAAAACTATCCCTGCCAAAAATGTAATTGCTAAGATAATTCCGCCAATAAAATATAATCTTTTTCTCTTCATAATAATGCTCCTTTATACTTATATTTAATCAATATAAATATAAAAAATTCAAACTTTAATTTCAATACCTCATTTTTCCAAAACCACTTATATTACAGCTTTTGCCTTGTTTGTATTTAGGGATTTAGTCTTTTGGTTTTTTCCTTATTATATTATACAATTTGTTAACATTTTTGTAACATTGCTATATTTTTATTGGCTTTTTCTTAGGGATTCAATAAAAAGAAGAAGTGAATTTTTTTTATCACTTCTTCTTAATCTTCTTTTTTCATAAATTTACAAACAATTATACTCATATCATCTTTTGGTATTCCATAATTATTATCTATTGCTTCACTCAAAATTAAATCTGCGATTTTTTGGGTATTATTTGTTTCAATATCTTCTAACAAATATTTTATCCATAGTTCTTTGTTTTTATATTCAACATTTGAATCTAAAATACCATCTGAGCACATTAACATTATATCTCCCATAGATATATCTTTATCAAATGTTTGTACATCGTTTACGTCTATAATGCCTGCTGGCAATGTATTAGATTTTATAATCTGAACCTTTTTCTTGTTTTTAATATATGTTGGACATGCACCACTTTTTATAAATTCTATTGTTCCTTTATATAAATCTATTATTGCAATGTCTAAAGTCGAAAATACTTCGCTGTTTTGGTTAATTAATGATGTATTTATTAATTCTAAAGACGTATTTTTATCAAATCCTGATAATAACAAGTTTTCTAACATTCTTAATGCTTGTGTACTACTTTTTTTAGCTTCTTGTCCACTTCCCATTCCGTCACTAATTGCAACTAAATATTTTCCATCTTTTAATCTTATATTTAATATACTATCTCCAGAAACTTTACTTTTATTCTTTATTGTTTCTCCACTACCAATTGCCATTACATATTTATCGTCTGATATAAAACTAAGTTTCTTTCCTACACTAACCTCATCATTTAATACAATATTTTCTTTAAGTACTTTTGTTAGTACTTTTTCTATTGTATTTATCTTTATAGTTTCTAGTATTTCATTTAAATAAATATCAACTATATATCTATCTTCTTTACTTATAGATATGTCTTCTATGTTAATATCTTTTTGTTTTAATATTTCTATTATTTCTTTGTTTTCTTTTTCGTATTTTTCTTCTAGTTCCAATTCTTTCTGAATATCTTTTGCCATATTTTGAATAGCTTTTGATACTCCATTTAGTTGTTTTTCCATATTTGCATTGTTTTGTTCTACTTTTTTTCTCCATATAAAATCTGATTTACTTATTCTATATGACATATTAATAGTTCTTACTATTTCATTTATATTTTTTTCTAAAAGTTTGCTTACATTATTATCGTTTGACTCTATAATGTAACTGTTACATTCTGCAAAAGTTTTTAATAAGTCTTCCTTTTCTATTTGTTGTTTATCTAATAAAATAGAAAAAATTTTATCAATAATTTTCCCATCAACATTTGCTATATCATCATATAACATATTTTCTCTATATGGTTCTAAATTATTTAATAGTTCTGCTATAAAAATTTGTTTATTTGCATTTCTATGTGTATTTTCTTCAAATGTTCTTGGTTCATATTTTTTATATGCTGTTGCCATTTCTTGTATAGCTTCTGATACATTATTTAAATTTTCTGCAACTTCTTTACTCTTGTTTAAAGCTCTATTAGGTACCACTGGTAAAAATTTAGAATTTCCTATAAATTCTTCTAAATCTATATGTAATGTTTTTGGAACTGCCAATAATCCAATAGAAGCAATTAAAATTTCTTTAAAATGTATTAATTCTATAGTATATCCGTTAGATACATATGCTAAAATCACATTTCCCAAAGCAAATCCTATTATAACGCCTAACTTTCCAAATCTATTTAATATTCCTGCAATCATTCCAGATATAGCATATGCTGCTATCATAATTGGTTCAGATCCTGTAATTATCCCTAATGTTACTCCTATTGTCACTCCTGATGTTGTTCCAACTAATACTCCATTTTTCCAACCTAATATCATTACAATTAATATACTCAATATATTTCTAATTCCAAATCCAAATATGTTTAAATCTCCAAATGCTCCTACAGAAATAGCAAGTAAAAGGCTTGCTCCTATTACTTCTTCTATTGAAAAAGCACTTCTTTTATTAAAGTCTTGTAATACCACAATTGCATTAACAAAAATTTTATAAAATACTAATGCAATAATTGAAACTGCCACTCCTGATAACATATCATATATTGTAAATGTTGATATTGCTAGTTTTATAATTTGTAATAATAATGTTGATATAAAAACATTTTTACCAATCTTTATCTTTTCATTTCTTTCTTGTTCATTATATACAGGCTTAATTAAAAATAAAGTTACTACCATAATTAAAGCTGTTAAAAAATATCCTAGAGCTCCTCCTACTCCATACTTTATTAAATTTCCTATTAATGAAACAAGTACTATTCCCAATGCTGGTACAGAAGACGCAAAACATGCTCCTAACATACTAACACTAAATATCGAAAATTCCCCTGTCAATCCAACCATTGACAACATAAAAGAGACAACATATAATACTATATTGTTTTTTGCAAAAACATTAGCAAATATATTAACTCCTTGTTTATTGTCTCTTGTATTTTCATTATTTATATTTATTGTATCTTCATTTATATTTTGAAACATCCTTACCACCTCTTTAAATTTTATAGGCTTATTTTACTACTTGTCCTTTGTGGTTTTTGTCTTTTTTAGTACTCTAACTAAAAAAACTTTTTTACATTTTATACTATTTTATTTTTATTTTTTTTATTTTATATCTTTTTATGTTCTTTATTTTATTATATATTGTTGAAAATTGCAATATATAATAAATATTCCTAAAAAAAAAATCACTAATTTTATTAGTGATCTTTTCTATTAAATAAAAAATATATTCAAAATATTATATTCATATAAAACTTTAGTAATATATGTACTATTAATTATATTATATATTTGATTGTTAAAATTATATCTTGTTGCAAAACTTATTATTAATAAAACTACATCTATTACAAAAAATGATACTATAATTCCATATAAAATTCCACCAATCTTATTAAACTGATTAATAATTGGTATACTTGTAACTACATCTGTTAACGATGATATAAAAAGCAAAACTATTTTAGAAATTATAAATAATAAAAACATTACTGATATATATATTAAATTGTATGATAGTGGCTTTGCTAATTCAGATAACATATTTTCTTGTGTATTATTAATTATATTTTTTTCCAAATTATTTTCTTGAACATCTTGTTTTATACCTATATTATTTATTATTTTATCTTGAATCATTTCATCAATTGTAGTATTTTCTATTATCATCATTGAAATTGGCTTATATAATACAAAAGTTATAAGAATACCAATTAAAAATCCTAACATTCTTAATCCTACTTTTGCTAGTCCCTTTTTATACCCATAAAATATACTTGATAAAACAAAAAATGTTACAATTAAATCTATTACTATCCCCATATTAAACTCCTACAAATTAACTATTTCTATTTTATCTCTATATATTATACCTGCAATACTATTAGAAACTACAATATTTGTTATCTCTTGATTAGCCAAATATCTTTTTACTAACCATCCATCTTTATTTATAAATTCTATTTCTGTTCCCAAATTTAGCCCTATTATATCTTCACTTATATATATTTCTTTAGTTATAGAGTTTGCTACATATTCTTTAGAATTTTTATTTTCTATGTTAATTATATTAACTATTGAGTCTGCTGTAAATAACCCTGATGATTTTTCTTCAATTGAGATTGCATTATCTGATAATTCTATAGATTGAAATATTGTTTTTTTATTTTTGTTTTCTACTAGACTATTTTCTTTTCCATTTTCTATAACTGTAATTGAATCAGTATACATACATACTAATTTATTTTTATCTTGATATTTTATATTCGTTATTAATTTGCCACCTTCTCCTTGGTATGTATTTTCTAATGAATTTGTTGGATCCGAACTTGCTTTTTCAACAGATATTACTTTTATGTTTGATTGAATAATACTACCTGAAGTATCAACTTCTGCAATTGCTAAATATTTGTTATCATTTGATATACTTACATCCGCTGTTCTTGTTGATGACAAATAAGTTTTAAATAATTCTTTTCCCTGAGGATCATACATTACTATTACAGTTTTATAACTAGTATTTACTATTACTACTGCAACATATCCATTTTTATTAATATGAACTTGTGCAATATCTCCGTCTACTTGTGCATTCCAAACTTCTTCTTTATCTGAAATAACATATAATTTTTTGCCTTTATTTTCTGCTATTACTAAGAATCTATTTGCAGAATCAAAAATAGGATTTGAAACCTGTACTTCTAAGCTCTTTTCTTTGCTTCCAGTGTTATTATATATGGTAAATTCACTCTTATTTAATATTCCTATATATTTATTAAATGCATATATATTGCTATTTTCATCTTTTAATTCTATTGTTGTCGCTTTGTCTTGCATTACTTCTTTTCTGTATATATTTTTGTCTATCCAATCTCTTACTGTTTTATTACATATGTACAAAATAGCAGATGAAATTATCAAAGCTATTATTATAAGAACAATTACAAATATAATTATTTTTTTCTTGTTTATTACTTTTTCTTTATTTGCTTGCCATATATCTTTCATATATTTTTCTCCTTATCATTTGTTATTTATGTTATATCAGTTTTATCTTATTTTTTCAATATTTTTTATTATTAAGTTTTATTTTTTTAATATGCTAATTATAAAATAATTATACATTTATGTTTTTGTTAAACTTATTCTCCAAATTTGAATTAATCCTAAATATCCAAATATAGGATATAACAAATTAATTAAATTTGAAAAACCAATCTTGGAAATTAGAACAGACGTTATGCACATAACAGTCGCAATTTGTGTATAACTCTTTTTATTTTTACTTACATTTTTTAAAAAACTAGTTCCTAAAGATATCGAAGTTGTAAAAATTGACCCTAGTATTATAAATCCATATATTATTTCTAAAAACTTAAAGATATTTGAAACAACATATACTGCAGGCATTTCTAATTTTGTTATATCAACATCTACTCTAATTAATATCAAAAATATTATTGTTGCTAATAATATTACAATTATTGTACTAATTAAAGATATAAATAATATTTGTTTTTTAGTATTTATATATTTTTTTAATGTTATTAAAACTGGTATAACTAAAATACTGTTATAACTTGCATAAATTATTGCACTTAAAATATAATTTGATTGATTTGTTCTAATTATATAATTTCCTAACTTTACAATATTTATATCTATTATATTTATAAAACCTATAATTACTAAAAAAACAATTAGCATTGGAACTAATAGTTCATTTGCTTTTATTACACCTTTTACACTTGTTAAAAAAATCACAAAATTTAGTATTGCTAAAATACTGCTTCCAACTAAACTATTTATTCCAAATTGTTGCTCAAAATATGCTCCAAATCCTGCTATCATTATAAAAAATGTTACTAGTATAAAAATGTTAATAATTAAATTAATAATATTTTTAAAATTAAAATATTTATTTTCTTTTTTATTTTTTATTAATATATCTAATAAATCTTTGTAACTATTTATATTATATTTATTTATTATTCCTAATGTTTTATATATTAAAACTCCCATTACTACACTAGAAATAATTATTCCTATAAACCCTTCTATTCCATACGAAAAAAAGAATACATATATTTCTTGGCCAGATGCAAATCCAGCTCCAATTAAAGTACCTATTATAACAAAAACTATTTTAAAAACATTCTTCATAAATAAAAAACCCCATATTATTTTATGGGATTTTTTATTTGTTTATTCTATTTTTTTCTTCTTCTTACTTGCCATACTACAATTCCTGCAAAAATTATTAGTGCTGGAACAGAGAATATTACTGTTCTAATAATTATATCTTGTTCATCTGTTGCTGTATATGTTACTGTTCCTGTGCTTTTTCTAGCTGTTATGTCTTCTTCTCTATCTACTAAATATGCAATAGAATTTAACATTAAGTCTTTATTATATGCAAGTTGTATTGCTCCATATTGTGAATTTTGACTTAATTGATAATCTGATATAAAGTAATTCTCTCCATAAACTATCATTTTTGACATCACTGCAGGAGTATTGTTTTCTTCATCTTCCTCTTTTATCGTTTTTTTGAATTCAGCACCTACAACAAATGATCCTTTTTCTTCATCAGCTGTTGCTGTTTCTGATGTAATATTAAAGTTTGTTCTAAAATATGAATTTTCACTTGTTGTTATTAAATCTTCTTCCTCTACATTTAATTCTTCTAATTTCTCTGTATCTACATTTATCTTTGTTGCATTTATGAATATAACTCCTGTTGTGTTATACAAATCTTTTGTAACTGTACTACTTTCAACTTTTGGTATAATTAAACTTGGTGAATTCATTACCATTTTACTTGAATCAGTTTCTCTTATAACACCTACTTCAAAAGGTTTAATTCCATATTCTGCAAGTACTTCATTTACATTTGGTAAGTTATTATTTGTTTTTACAGCTGCATTTAGCCATAATATATTTTTACCTGATTTTATATAATCTAATATAGCACTTGTTGTTACATCATCAAAATCTTTATTAGGATTTGTAATTACTAATGTATCACAGTCATCAGGTATTTTTCCTGTTGATAATACATTTAATTCGTTTACTTCATTAATTTCATTTCCAAGGTACATATTTAAGTAATTCATATTATCTCCTAATGAAAAATCACTATATCCTTCTAGGAAATATACTTTTGGAACTTTATCTGTTGTTACAGATTTTATACCACTTGTTAGTTTTTCTTCTGCTATACTTATTGTCTCATATGTTGATGTGTCATATGTTACTAAGTCTTGTTCTGTTAATACCTTTGATTTATCTCCACATTCAATAATAATTCCTTGTGTTCCACTTTCTATTCCATATTTTTCTACTAAATCTGGTCTATTGTTTGCATCTACAGCCTCTACATTTATTTTTTCGTTAGCTTTTTTGTATTGTTTAGCTAGATCTAAGTTTGTATCACTTTCGTCATATCCTATAAAATATATATTAATATCTTTATCAATATTTTTTACACTTTCTTTGCTTTCATCTGTTAATGTATATAATTTTTCTTGACTAAAATCAATTGGTGTTAATTCTAATTTTTGCATTAAAACATTTATTGCTACAAATACTGCAATAATTGCTAAAACTAAAATTGTTGTTTTTGTCCCATCTACTAGCCATTTCTTTTTTATTATTTCAATAAATTTATTTGGCTTTCTGTCCTTTTTTTCTTTTTTATTTTTTTGTTTTTTCTCTTTCTTTACACTATTTTCTTTTTTTGTTTTATCACTTTTAGTTTTCTCTATTTTTTTATTAGATTTTTTTTCTTTTTGATCTTGAACTAATTTCTCTTCTTTTTTATCTTCTTTCAATTTCATTCCTCCTTATAATTATCTCACGCTTTTTCTTCTTTGCATAAATATAATTGTTAATAAAATACATGCAACTGTGAATGTTATATATGTTACGGTATCTGCAATATCAATTTGTCCTGTTGGAAATTTTGAAAACATATTTATTAATGAAAAATTAGTAAATATATCACTAAATTGTGGTAAAAACCATGTTAATATAAAAAATCCAATTGTAATAATTCCAGCTATTATTTGATGTTCTGTAATACTAGAAGCTAAAATTCCAAAAGAAATATAACTAATTGCTAATAGTAAAAATCCTAGTAGTGTAACCAATGCTGTTACTATATGAGGTGTTCCAAAAAAGCATAATATTCCAAAATACATGAATGTACATAGTTCTGTAATAACTACTACTAATACTGCTGCAATAAATTTTCCAAGTACAACTTTAGTTATACTTAAAGGAGAAGTAAGTAATAATTGTTCTGTTCCATTTTTTCTTTCTTCTGCTATAGTTCTCATTGTAAGTATTGGAACTATAAATGTTAAAATTGTTGCTCCTGAATAAAATATGTACTCAAAGTTAATACTTTGATATTGAAATACATCTACATAGAAAAATATACTAAACATTATAAGAAATAATCCTATAAATACATATCCTACTGGAGAATAAAAGTATGATTTAATTTCTTTTTTTATTACTGCCCACATTATTTATTACCCCCTTCTATTAATTTCATAAATGCATCTTCTAATGTACTGTCTGCTTTTTTCATTTCAAAAATTGTAATATTTTCTTTTGCAAGTTCTGCAAAAATTTCTTTTCTTATATCTGTATCTTTTGCTGTTTCTATTACATATTCTTTAGTTCCATCTTCATTGTTTTTAATTAATTCTATTTTTTCTATTCCTTGAACTTTTTCTTTTACACTTTCAATTTTATTGTCTTTATCTTCTACTGTAACGTAAATCATATTATTATTAGAAACTTTATTTTCTAGATTTTCTGGTGTATCTACTGCAACTATTTTTCCTTTATTTATAATTATAACTTTATTACATATTTGACTTACTTCTGATAAAATATGCGAACTTAAAATAATTGTATGTGTTTTTCCTAAATCTTTTATCAAATTTCTAATTTCAGTAATTTGTTTTGGATCAAGCCCTACTGTTGGTTCATCTAAAATTAATATTTTAGGTTCTCCAACTAATGCTCCTGCCATACTAACTCTTTGTTTATAACCTCTTGATAAATTTTTAACTAGTTTCTTCTCTACATCTTTTAATCCAGTTTGTTCTATTATTTTTTCAACTTTTTCTTTTCTTTCTTTTTTATTTACTTTTTTTATTTCTGCCATATATGTAACAAATTCTTTAACTGTTAAATCCATATAAAGCGGAACTCCCTCTGGCATATATCCTATCTCTCTTTTAGCTTTTTTAGGTTTTTTTAACATATTATATCCATCTACTATTATTTCACCTTCTGTTTGTTCAATAAAACCTGTTAGCATATTCATTGTTGTACTTTTTCCTGCTCCATTTGGGCCAAGTAATCCAACAATTTCCCCTTCTTTTATCTCAAAGCTAATGCCATCTACGGCTACAGCTTTTCCATACTTTTTTGTAACATTTTTTACCTCTATCACAAAAAATTCCTCCTTTAATTTTTTATAAATCTCATTATGTATCATATTATCATTTTATTTTTTTAAAGTAAAGCATTTCACAAAAAATTCACACAACGAAATATTACGGATAAAACCTTTTTACAAATCAATATATTAAATTAATAAAATAACAAATATTATTTAAATATTTTTATCAATTCATATTTTTATTTTTCTTGAATACTTATTACTAACAAAATTTAAAGAGGTGCATATATGAATTTCATTTATCCTTTTATAATTTCTTTTATGTTAGTATTTTTTTCTGAGTTAGGTGACAAGACTCAATTACTAGTCCTTTCCTTCTCCACTAAAGATAAAGCAAAAAATATTTTATTAGGAGTAGCTCTTGGTACTTTCTTTAGTCATGGATTAGCTATTTTATTCGGTAGTAAATTAGGTTCTCTTGAAAACCAATCATTTATTTACTACTCTAAAATAATGACCTATGCCTCTTTTTTACTTTTTGGTATTATTGGATTTATCCCTAAAAAACATAAAAATGATGATACTGAAAACGAAAAAAGCAATTCAATTCTTCACAAAATTACAAATATAAAAATAAATTATATCTTTATTATTACTCTTAGTATTATTATAGGCGAACTTGGAGATAAAACTTTTTTAGCATCTTTAGGTCTTGGCTTAGAATATCCTAATTACAAATTATTTTTAATATGTGGCTCTATTTCTGGAATGGTACTTAGTAATTCTATTGCGTTATTTTTCGGAAAACTTATTGGAAATAAATTAGATTCAAATATTATTGAATTTATATCTAACTGTATATTTATTATTTTTGGTGTTATTGGGTTTTTTAGAATGATTTAATTTTCTTATTAAAATTAGTATAATGTTTTTTATTTCTTTGTATTGACAAACATACTTTTTTATGATATTATAATTATTGTCATTTGGGTCAGTAGCTCAGCTGGATAGAGCACAGGCCTTCTAAGCCTGGGGTCGGGGGTTCGAACCCCTCCTGGCTCACCAAATAAGTAAAAAAGACAGATTAGAAATTATCTAATCTGTCTTTTTTACTATTGTTTTTCACTTATGGTAAAGATTGTACCATCCCCACCTTTTTCTGGAGTACATGTCAATTTTCCATAACACTGGATAGAATGTTCTCCATACTGGCTAATGATTTTACATACTCCCAGCTCTTCATTTTTTGCACTCTTTGAGTCAAAAAAGTTATTAACTACTATTCTTTCGTCCTCAGGTGCTAATACTTCACCGAAAAGATAGATTTCTTTTGATGTCTTGTTAACTATTCTGTACATAACGCCACTCTTTCTACCTACAATTGTAGGATTTGTTGCTAAACAATAAGTTACAATTTGTATTTTATCATATTTACATAATTTTTTCAATTGTTTTTATTAATTTTTATCTTTCCATTCCATTTCATATTCTTTTTCTTTTGTTTCTTCATCTATCCCTATTTTAGTATTTTTAAAACCCATTGCAACATAAAATAATATAGCGTTAATATTTTTTTCGTATACTTTTAATTTTAATTTATTATTTCTTTCTTTACAGTAATTTATAAGCTTTCTACCTATTCCCTGTCTTTTAAATTCATCTTTTACAAATAAAGCTCCTACATATCCTTCTTCTAGTAAACTAATAAATCCTTTTATTTCATTATTTTCTACATATACATAAGTTTCTGATTGTAAAAGATATTCATTTTTTACTTTATTAAAGTTTATAAGCCAATAATCTTTTTCGATAAAATCATGTGCTTTAAAATTACCTTTTGTCCATATTGTCATTACTTTAGTAGTGTCTTCTATTTTAAATTTTCTTATCATATGTATCCTCCTAATCAATTTATAAACATTATATCATATTATAATTATATTTATTTTTTATGATAATAGAATAAATATCTTAATTTTGTATATAACTAAAAGTGATACTTTGTATTTTTTAATATTTTTTTATTATTACTTATTAATTCTAATTTTTCAAGTGTTTTTACATATTTTTATATATTTTTTCTCATAGTATTAATGTGTTCAATATCTACTTTGTGATTGTTATACTGTTACTAATATTAAAAATCTGGAGGTATAAAATGGTTTCTGTTTCAAAATCAGAAATAGATAAAATCTTTGGTAAAATTTTAAGAGATTTCCGTGTTAAAAATGGTTTTACTCAAGAACAACTATCTGAAAAACTAGGAATTTCCTTAAAATATATATCTAGAATTGAAAATGGTAATAACGGAATAAAAACTCAAACTTTAATAAAATATATGAATATATTAGGAATTATGCCAAATATTATATATAAAGATTTCATTAATAACACTGAAGTTTTAGATGATATTAACTTATTTAATAAAATTAGTAGCTTATCTAGTGATCAAAAAACATTTATTTCTTCAGTAATAGATTTATTAAAAAATCCAAAATAAAAAACATAAGTAATCAAATAAAATATTACTTATGTTTTTTATTTTTTTATTCATTCCAAAAAGCTTTATAAGTTTTATATGCAGAATAAATATCAAATTTACTTGTTACTTCATATGGAGCATGCATTGAAAGTACTGGTACACCACAATCAATTACATCAGCACCTTTATTTGCTAATATATAAGCAATTGTGCCTCCACCACCAATATCAACTTTTCCTAATTCTGCAATTTGATATTTTATATTATTTTTCTCTAAAACATTTCTTACCCAAGCAACATATTCTGCATTTGCATCTGATGCACCTGATTTTCCTCTAGCTCCTGTATATTTATTTAAGCTTATACCCTTTCCTAAAAATCCTGCATTATCTTTATCTGATACTGAAGCATATATTGGGTCGAAACCAGCATCAACATCAGAAGATAACATTTTTGAAAAACAAAATACTTTATCTAATAAATTAGGTCTATTTATTCCCAATTTATTTAATATTTCAGAAATGAAGAAATCAAACATATGTGATTCCATACCTGTATTTCCTATGCTTCCTATTTCTTCTTTATCTGATAATATACATATGGCTGTATTTTTTACATTATTTAATTCCATCATAGCAGCAAATGAAGTATATGCACATATTTTATCATCTTGACCATAAGCTGCAACCATACTTTCATCAAATCCTAAGCTCTTTGCTCTGAAACTAGGAACTAATTCAATTTCTGAACTTGTTAAATCTACTTCTGTAATTCCATATTTGTCATTTAATATTTTTAATATATTTAATTTTATACCTTCTGATATTTTATTGTCATATGGAATACTTCCTACTAATAATCTTAAATCTTCTCCTTCAACACCATTTTTTAATTTTTTCTCCATTTGATCTTGTGCTAAGTGTGGTAATAAATCTGTTATTGTAAATATTGGATCATCATCTTTTTCTCCAATGTTTATTTCAACTTTTTCTCCATTTGTTTTTACAATAACACCATGCATACTAAGTGGTATTGTTGTCCATTGATATTTCTTTATTCCACCATAATAGTGTGTTTTAAAATATGCTAAACCTGTATCTTCACATAAAGGATTTGGTTTTAGATCTAATCTTGGTGAATCCACATGAGATCCTATAATATGCAATCCATTTTCTATTGTTTCTTCTCCTATAATTGCTAAATACATGCTTTTTTCTCTATTAACAAAATAAATTTTATCTCCTGGTTTTAATGTATCAAATTCCATAATATCCTTATAACCATTTTCATTAGCTACTTTTCTTGCATTTTTTATAAATTCTCTTTCTGTTTTTGAAACATTTAGAAAATCCATATAATTTTTTGAAACTCTAAAAACTTCTTTTCTTTCTTCTTCATTTAAAGAATTCCATCCGTTTTCCTTTTTATTAAATAATTGTTCTTTTAAATTTTCTCCCATAAAAAATCCTCCTTTGTTTTTACTTTTGTTAGTATATCATTATTTAAATTATTTTTCCACTTTTTTTATATTCTATTCTTTTTATATTATAAACAGCTTACTTTTATTGCATAAATAATTAAAAATTTAGTCATACTAATTCTAGAGGTGAATTATGAATTCTTTTTGGATAGATTCAATTAAAAATGATCAAAATTTTGAAAAATTAAATAGTAACATTGAAACTGATATATGTATTATAGGGGCTGGGATTTTTGGAGTAACTTGTGCATATTATTTATCAGATCTTGGATATAATGTTACTGTATTAGAAAAATATAAAGTTGGAGAAAAAACGACTGGACATTCTACATCTAAAATAACAAGCCAACATGGCTTATTTTACACATACTTAATTAATTCTTATGGTAATAAGTTTGCTAAAGATTATTTAGATGCAAATGAGGAAGCAATAAAAAATATAAAAGATATTATAGACAAAGAAAAAATTTCTTGTGATTTTGAATATCAAAATAGTTATGTATACACAACAAAAAAATCAGAACTAAATTCTATAAAAAAAGAAGTTGATGCAGTTACATCTTTAGGATTTCAAAATTGTGATTTTGTTACTAAAGCTGGACTTCCATTTGATATAAAAGGAGCTATTTGTTTTAAAAATCAAGCTCAATTTAATGCATTAAAATATGTTTTAGGTTTATGTGAAAAAATCACTTCAAAAAACGGAAAAATCTTTACTAACACTACAGTTATTGATATAAAAGAAGAAAATAATAGTTATATTACATTTACTGAAAATAATATTGTTAAATCTAAATATGTAATTATTGCTTCTCATTACCCATTTATTAATTTTCCTGGATTTTATTTTACAAAAATGTATCAATCAACTTCTTATGTTATAGCAGTTGATACTAAAAAAACATTATTTAATGGAATGTATATAAATCCTACTCTTCCTATATTCTCTTATAGAACTGCAAAATTAGATGGAAAAAATATTTTGTTAGTTGCTGGAGGGGATCATAAAACCGGGCAACCCACTTCATATAAAGATAGTTATGGTCTTTTAGAAAACGAAGTAAAAAAATATTATCCAAACTGTGAAATTATAAGCAAATGGAATACCAGAGATTGTATATCTTTAGATAAAATACCTTATATTGGTAGATATTCTAATATAATGCCAAATATGTTTATAGGAACAGGATTTAAAAAATGGGGAATTACATTATCAAATGTAGCAGCAAATATTATTGTAGATGATATTGTTGGAAAAAATAATAAATATTCATATTTATTTAACTCTACCCGTGTAAAACCTTTAAAAAATATAGATGAAATGAAAAATATAGTTGTTCAATCAACTAATTCCTTATTTTTAAATAAAATAAAAAAACCTAATATGAGATTTGAAGAAATAGCACCAAACTCTGGTGGTATTATAGAAATAAATCATCAAAAGGTTGGTATATATAAAGACGCTAGCAACAATATATATGCTGTAAAGCCTATATGTACTCATTTAGGTTGTTTATTATCATGGAATGATGTAGACAAAACTTGGGATTGCCCTTGTCATGGCTCTAGATTTGATTATAGAGGTAATAATATTTATGATCCTGCATTTAAAAATTTAGAGGTTTATAATCTAGAAAATTAATTTTGTGTAATAAAATTGTAATACAAATAATGATGATTTTCCTTGATTTTTGTTGACTTGTAGTATTTTTTTTGCTACAATACTTTTAATAAATCATATATTTATATGTTTATTTTTTGTTTATTGAACTAGATTTCTTCTTTGCGTAGTAATCTAGTTCTTTTTTTATTTATATATAAATGAAGTACTCTTATAGATATTAGAAGCTTTATAGCAGTAAAGTTTTAAATAATAAAAAAACATAATACTAGATAAAAGATATATGAATAGTAAAAGTCAATTAAATAAAGCTATATCTATTGAAATAAATAAATTCATAAAAGAAAATCAAAGTTATTTTGATTCTTTTGAAAAATTGATAAAGTCATGTAAATATGATATAATTATTAAGCAAACTTATATATTTTACACATTAGGAGGTAATGCTATGATTGAGACAACTAAACTTCCAGAAAATTTTCTTTCTGGAATCGGCGAAACACGGTATCCGTTTGAAGGCCCTAAGGTAGAGAAGCGTACTCTTGAAGGTATTGATGAAATACAATATCTGTATGTATCTCCTTGGACTTCCATCAATATGCACGGTCATGACAATCAGTGGGAAGTGTGGGTGCGTTTTACCCACAAAACGGCACATGTATGCCTTAAAGGCGAAGAACACGAACTTGTAAACAACAGTGGTAAAATGATGATCCTTATGGCAATTAAAGGTCATATTGATTATTCATATGATGACCTTGCAGGGCTTTTGTGCGATTGGGGTTTTTCTGTAACACACGGATCTTTGGTGTTCAATGACTAACCATCCTAATAACAGGAAACTGAAATTTCAGACCATATCTGTCACAGTAACTATACTGTGACAGATAACTTTATATTTAATATTCTAATTATTCTTCCTGCTGTTCTTTATCAACTCGGTTTATTTGGCAAGTGAAGTTACAATATAATATAAATTTTTGACAATTACATAGAAAAATAGTATTAACCAAATTCCTTTGATTAATACTATTTCAGACTTTCGCAATTTTATTGAGTTTCCTCAAAATTGCTATTGTATGGTCGAGGTGACTCTTTACACATTCTCAAAATCCAGTAATATCAATGTATTAAAACTTTGTGACTGCACTTTGACTGCATATATAAATTCCTATATTTTCATAAAACATTTTTCTTTTAAAAATCTTTTTATTTTTGTTTTATCTTTTCCTTCATAATAATTAATTAATAAATCTTTATATTCATCTGTTAATTCTGCTGGAATTACAATAATTCCTTTACCTTTTGATATTAAATAATGATTTGCAAATATTATAGATGTTCTTTTATTTCCATCTATAAATATTTGTTTTTTCATAATATATAATAAAATTTCAATAGCTTTATCTATATCACTTATTTTTTTATTAAATATATCATCTAATTCTTCTTTTATTATACTTTCTATTGGAAATTCAGGAGTCCATTTTGTTCCACCAATACTTACTGGAACAGTTCTAATTTTTCCTGCACTATAATAAAATCCTTCTTGCACAAATTTATTTATTTCACATAATAATGGAAAATTTGTATCTGACAATATTACATTTTTATTTAATATAAATTCCCAAGCATGTTTTAAATTAACAATTTTCAAAACATCTTCTGAAGACATATTATTAATTTTTCCACCTTCTATAATACTTTCTGTATCTGCAAAAGTTGTTGCAACACCTTCTAAAATCGCTTGTTTATAAATAGTATCTACTAAATGTCTTTTGGCAAAATCTATGTTTATTTCTACTTTTGGGCTAAGTTTCTCATCAATATAATTCAATTGTTTTAATCGTTTTTCAATTTTTTTAATTTCTTTTTTTAATTCTTTTGCTTTAATACTATTATTTAATATTAAATTATATAAATTATCAGAATATTCTCCAACATATTTTGTAAGTAAAATCCCATCTTCTCTGTAATGTACATATATATATTTATTAGAATCTTTTTCTCTAATCTCAACAGAGCCATATATCAAATCATTCAATTCTTTAGTTAAAGTTTGTTTACTTTGAAGAAGATTCATAATTTCATACTTTTCTTCCATAAGATCACTCCTTTATAAATGTGAAACTTTTTAATATATAATTATGGTTTTTGTTTCACATTTATATTATAACATAAAACTTAAGAAATGTGAAACATTTTTCAAAATATTTATAGTTATTGTTTCACATTTTTAAAATTTTATACAATAAAAATTCTATTATCTAATATTAGTAATATAAAAGTTTAACAAAAATGGTAGCAAAAAAAGTATACACAAAAAAGACTACCTTGAAATACAAAAAATAAGTAGTATAATAAATATAATGAAATACATGTATAAATTGAGGAGCTTTTCTAGAGAGCTTCTTTTTTAGTAGAAAATGGAGGTGTTGAAATTGATTTAATTAAATTTAATATTTAAATTTTAGGCAGTTATTTTAATAACTGTTATTTTTTTCTATAAGGAGGTACAATTTGAAAGAAGAATTAAAACAAGAACTTATTAAAGAAGCTATTAACAAGTTAGATAATCCTTGGAAAAACTTGACTGTAAAAGATGTTTCTAAAGATTTAAAAATGGGAGAGAACTTAACAAATGAATTATTTAAAAGAGCAGACTTTCCTTCAATTAATATTGGTAAAACAAAGACTATTACTGCTATTGCTTATGCACTATGGAAACTAGAAAAAAGGCTGCCTGAATATAAGAAAAACAAAAGAGGCTATTAATATGATAAATAATTGTAAAGAAATTAGAGTACCAATAGAAATTATAAATGTAAAGAATTTAACAATCACTCAAAAAGTATTATTATCTCAAATTGCTGGATTAGATAATAAAGAAGGTTGTTTTGCAACTAATTCTTATTTTGCAGAATTGTTTAATTTAAGTAAAACTCAAATATCTAGTCTAATTTCTGATCTTAAGAAAAAAGGGTGGATTAATATTAAATATGTATATAAAGAAAATACTAAATGTATCGAAAAAAGAATTATAAAAGTAAATTGCCCACCCTATCCAATTATACTTAAGGAGGGTATTAAAGCAAATAATAATATACCTGTTAAAACAGACTTTAAAGATAATAATAAATATATAAATAATAAAAATAAACATTTATATACAAATTATGAACAAAGAGATTATTCGAATTTTGATTGGGATTCTTTATATGCTAATTTAAAAAAAGGAGGATTTGATGGCAAGAAGTAAAGGTGAAGGAAGTATATATTATATTGAAAAAAGAAAAAAATGGTCAGCTCAATATACAATAACAGTTGGAGGCAAACAAGTTAGAAAAACAGTTTATGGAAATACCAAAAGAGAAGTTGCTGATAAATTATTAGATTTAAGAGTACAAATGAAAGATATAGATTTAATAAAAGAACATGGAATGTCCATTATTCAAATAATGAAAGATATTAGAGATAAAAAATTTAATTCAAATAGAATTAAAGAGGGACAATATACTAGAATAACTAAAACTATTGAAAAAATAGAAAATAGTTCTCTTGGGAAATTGAATGTAAAAGATATATCAAATGACGATATTCAAAAGTTTTTAAATGATAACAAAAATTATAGCAATTCCTATATAAAAAAATTGTATGAGCAATTAAATCAAGCATTTAATTTTGCTATGAAAAATAAATATATTTTACAAAATCCAATGGATGATGTAATAAAACCCAAAAGTACAAAAGAAGATAAAGAAGTTAGAGCATTAACCATAGAAGAACAACAAAGTTTAAGTAATTATTTATTAAATTGCACAATTAATGAAGAAACATATAAAAATGTGTTTTTAATTCAAATGTATCTAGGCTTAAGAATTGGAGAAACATTAGCACTAAATATAAATGATATTGATATAGAAAAACAAATTATAAATGTAAATAAGACATTAACACTGGGAAAAGATAATGAGGTAATTATGGGAGATACAACAAAAACTTATGCAAGTAAACGAACTGTACCTATTCCTGATTTCTTAATACCTTCTATAAAAGAACAGTTAGAAGTAGCAAAAGAAAACAAGGATAATATGCTATTTTTATATAATGACCATTATATATCTCATTCAGTTGCAAATAGTAGATTAAAACGAATTCTAAAAAGCACTCTAGGAATGGAAGCTAAAGATATTTCAACACATAGTCTAAGACATACTTTTGCTACTAGGTGTATTGAAGCAGGAATGTCAGCTGTAGTTTTACAAAGACTTATTGGACATACTGATATATCAATTACACTAAATACATATACGAGTGTTTTCAATCGTTTTAAAGAATCAGAATTGGAAAAAGTAATGGAATATTATAAAACAAATTCATTAGGTTTAGAGCCTATAAAAAATGAAGAAATAGTAGAAAATAAGGAAGTGGGAATTGAAGATGATATGGAAATTTAAATTACATATTTATTATTAAGCAAGTTTCGCCTTTGTAATACAAAGACATACTTGCTTTTTTTATGCCAAAAAGTTTTTATGGGGAATTCTTCCCCATACCCTTTATAAATTGTGGAAAGAAAGGAGAAATTTATGCGAAAAGATGCACAAATATGTTTAAGGTTAACTAAATTACAAAAAGAAAAAATATTAGCAAAAGCAAGTCAAGTAAATATGAATATAACTGATTACATGGTAAATGCAGGAATAAAAAGAAAAATAACAATAACTAATATTCCTGATTTATATGATGTAAAAATAGAATTAAAAAGGATAGGAAATAACCTTAATCAATTAACAAGACTTTGTAATGAAGGAAAAATAAATGCAATTGGATTAGAAGATTTAAAAAGTGAGGTGTCAAAAATTTGGCAATTGTTAAATTTATTAACTCAAAAGCTTCACTAAAAAAATCTTTAGATTATATTACTAAAGAATGCAAAACTAATGATAATCTAATAACTGCAATAAATTGTAATAAAGAAAGTGCTTATGATGAAATGATGTTTACTAAAAGAGAGTTTAATAAACTAAACGGTAGAGATAAAGTTCATATAGTACAAGCATTTTCTCCAGAAGAAAATATTACCGAACAAGAGGCACACAAAATTGGTATTAAATTTGCAGAATATTTTAAAAATTATGAAATCGTTATTGCTACACATACAGATAAAGAACATATACATAATCATTTGATTTTAAATTCTGTAAATTTTGTAGATGGTAAGAAAATGCATACTAATAAATATGATTTAGAAAAAATTAAAGAGTATTCAAATAAACTTTGTAATGAAAGCAATTTAAAAACTATACCTATTCATAAGAAATATAGAGATATAAAAAATAATGAATATCAAATTATGCTAAAGGGGAAAAGTTGGAAAGGTAGATTAATAAGTGCAATAGATTTTTCTTTATCTAATACAACCTCTAAAGAGGAATTTATTTTATATATGAATCAGTTTGGTTATGACGTCAATTGGCAAAACACACGAAAATATATTACTTATACAACGCCTGAAGGTATGAAATGTAGAGATAATAAATTACACGAAGAAAAATATTTAAAAGAAAAAATGGAGGATTTTTATGGAATTAAAAGAAATGAATCAATTACCAATAGTTCAGCTAATGAATATGAAAATGGAAGAACAAGCCAAAAAGCAAATATATTTAGAGGAACTAACACAGAAATTAGAAAAAATAGAAAAATCAATGGATTCAACAATGGAAAGTATAAAAAAATATACAAAAGAATTAAGTGCAAAAATGTACAAAATAGAAATAATGGAAACAGATATAACAAATTTAATAAAAGAAACACAGGAATTGCCAAAAAAGTTAAGAATACAAGTAAAATTAAAATATATGGCTATAGGAATGATAGTAAGTACAATAATATCAAGCTTAATCATAATCTAAAAATAAAATATACAGCTGATTCTTTGAATAAAGCACTTTTAAATTTATTTATATCCAATGGCAATGAAATAACTAGCAAAAATGATAAAACATATTCAGATTTTAATTCTAGTGCAAAATTGCATTATGCTATGGAAAAACATTATAGTTTAGAGGAATTAGATGATGAAATGGAAATATAAGAGAAAGTGCAGTTGACTTTTCATAGTTAACTGCACTTTAATAATTAATTTTAGAAGGTGTGCGAAATTGTAAGTTATTACTCTAATTGTCTTTCGAAATATATAATTTATCTATACTATTTTTTTGCTTTAACAATTAAAAAGAATGGTCTATCTAATTGATTTATATATTTTGGATTTTTAGTCAATGCTTCTTGACTTGCAACAGGTTCTTCAATTTTTTCTATCGAAAATCCACTTTTTACAAGCACATTAATAATTTCAGTAAAAGTTCTATGATATTTTATTACATCTTTTTCAAACCATTCCTTCGTTCTTATACCAGGTCTATTGTAATCTGAAAATAATCCAAAGTACTTGTCATCTATAATTGTATGTCCTTTTTTAACATTTTCCGTATATTTTGTACATGTTGTAAATGGATGTTCTTGTGAAAATATTAGATATCCATCTTTATTTAATAAATTATAAATATCTTTTACTAATTTACTATAGTCTTTTATATAATGAAATGCTAATGATGATATTACAATATCAAACCTATCGTTAATTTGATATATATCTTCCATTGCTATTACTTTATAATCTATATTTCTTAATTTATTATATCTATTTGCCATCTCTATCATATGTGTAGAAATATCAACTCCTAATACACTTTTCGCACCTAACTCTTTATAATAATTATCATTTTCTCCATATCCACAGCCTAAATCTAATATTTTCTTATTTTTAACATTAGGCATCATATTTCTAAAAGCTGGAATTTCAATTAAATCATTTGCATTTAATCCCCTTTGATTAATTCTAAGTTCATCGTATTTTTCAAAAAATGCTTTATCATCATAAATATTCTGTTTCATAGATCCTCCTAAATTATATTTTTATATCAAACTACATGTAATTTGTCGCTTACTTATAATTCGTTTTTCATCAAAAAAATAATTTGATTGCAATCTTTCTTTTAATTTTACCATTCTTTTTAAAATATTATATTCATTTATTTTATATTTTCATCCAATTCCTTTTTCTTATCTAATAAACTATTTTTTATTCTATCTAATTTATCCATTCCTTTCCTTACATAAATTGGATTATATGCACTACAATCACAATATTGGATAGTTAATAGTTTTGCATATCTCTTATAATTTGTATTATTTACTTTTGATAAATCAATATCTGTTGAATGCTTTTTTATATAAAAACATAATTCTTCAATTTTATTTTCACTATATTCCAATCTTAACAATATTTTGCTTGAAATCTCATAACTTTTAAGTGCATGATTTTTAAAATGTCTACCCTTTTCATCATCTTGATAAGAATACGGTTTTCCAATGTCATGTAACAACAAAGCTAATCTAATATCTAGATCATTAGGAGCATTCCCCAGTGCCACCAAAGTATGATTCCACACATCATATATATGCCACGGATTATTTTGTTCAAATCCTTCTTCAGCTTTTAATTCTGGTATAAATTCAAATATATCTTTTTTCTTTCTTTTTATTTCTTCTATAAAATCATTCTCATCACTTATTAATAACTCTTCTAATTCTTTTTTATCCATCTTTTCTCCCAACTACAATTTACTATTCTTCTAACAAATCACTAAATTGTCTATTATTTATTATCTAGCCATTTTAACAAAATTTCAAATTCTTCATAATGATTTTTAAAGAATTTATCCTGTTTCATTAGATTTTCAATCTCATTTTTTGAAAACCATTCAACAGAAGAAACTTCATCTTCTTGTAATTTTAGTTTTTTTATATCTTGTACATCCATTTTTATATAGTAATCATCCCAAAAAACTCTTTCTTTTTCAGATCTACCTGAATAATATAATTCTAAATCATTAGGGTTTAATTCTAGACCAATTTCTTCCTCAACTTCAGTTAGTATTCCCTCTATACTACTTTCTCCAGATTTAGGATGTCCACCTGTTGTCGCAAATTTCCCATTCTTTCTTTCACTTCTCTTTTGAATTAAAAATTTTCCTTCTGAGTTTTGTATAAAAACCAATACCACAACTATATATTTTCCTTCAGGAGTTTTATCTCCTTTTAATATAGTTTCTCCTGTAAGATTTCTTTTTTTATCATATAAATCTCTTTTTTCCATTTTATTTCCCTTTATTAAAATACCCTCTCTTAAATTACTATCTTGTATTTAGATTATATCACAAAGAACAGATAATTTTCAACTGAATTACCTGCCCTACTTATTGTAATTTGTTACTCTAAACTATCTATATATGGTATCAAATAATTATTTATTAACTCTGTTCTAATTTTAGGATTATAAACTAATGAACAAGCACAACATATTACAATATTCTTTTCAGGTATTACTGCTACAAGCGAACCACCAACACCATTAGCACACCACGAATCATATTTTCCTGTATTATATTCTTTTCTAATAATTTGCATTGTTTGATTCTTTGGATATATCCACCATAAATATCCATAGTTTTTTTCTCTTTCCTTAACCATTTCATTTATATATTCTTCTGATACAATTCTTTTACCATTATATAAACCTTTGTTTAATACTAATAAACCAATTCTAGCCCACTCATCTGTTGTAATTGATAAGCCCCAACCTGTTGTATAGTTTCCACTAGGGTCTTTTACCCAACCTCTTATATCTCTTGTTTTATAAAAGTGGTCTTGAGATTCTCTATCGTGTACATCTGCATCTAAAACAGTTTTTATTTCTAATGGTTCAAATAAATATTTTGTTGCAAATTCTTTTAAATTCATTCCACTTGCTTTATGAATTATATTTGATAATATTTGAATACCAATAGTTGAATAATGAAACTTCTCTCCAATTTGCTCTTTACCACCAACCTGTGTTAAAACAAACTCTCCCCAATCACTACTTGTAAATGCTTTTGTATATGGCTCATATTTATACTTATATGGCACTCTCATAGTTAAAAAATCTTCTATTGTTACATCTTTTAATTGTTCTTGATTTCTTTTTAATTGGTATTCTGGAAAGAAATCTAAAATTTTTTGATTAACACTTTTAATAAATCCTTTATCTATTGCTATACCTATAAGTATTGAAACAACACTTTTTGCTATTGAAAAAGTATGAATAGACTCATCTTTTGTTGCATTATTAAAATATTCTTCATATACTTTTTTATTATCTTTGTAAGCAACTATTCCAAGTGTATTGCTATATTCTTCATAAACTATTTGTCTTATTTTATCTTTCATTTAATCCTCCCCATAAATTACTATTTTGATTTTTACTTATATTATCATAAAAGCAGATAATTGCAACTAACAAAAAGGGTGTTTTAACTTATCTTTAATTCCACTTCCAATAATAGACATAGCTAATTCATAAATATTCTCTGATTCTTCTCTTGTTGTCTCTAATTTTTCACTTATATCAGATATTATCTTTTCTTTATTATTTTTTCCAATAATAAAATGTTCTTCTAAAATATCATTTATTATTATACACTTTTCCTCACTTAAATTTGTTACTTCTCCTAATTTTTTTATTACCTCTTTTTTATTCATAAAAATCTACTTCCTTTCCCTATTCTTTAATTAATTTATATACTTCTATTTTCTTAATTTTTCTTGACAAAAATACAGAAATCATAAAAGTAATTATTATTAATATAATTGCTATCGCTCCAATTACATTTATTGGATAGCTAAAACTAATTTTATATGCTCCAACGACTCTAAATAAAGATATAAAAATTTTATTTAAAAATAATTTTGAGCATATCATTCCACATAATGCTGCAATTATTGTGCTTGGCATTAATCCTCCTGATATTTGAAAAATTAATTGCCTATTTATATATCCAATTGATTTTAAAATTCCTAACTCTTGTTTTCTATTTGTAATAATTGATGAAATTATTAAATATAAAATTAAATATATAATTAATATTGTTATTATAATTATCACAATGCAAACAACTTTAATTATACTTACAAACATCTCTAAAACTGAATTCATAGATTCCACATAATTTACTATATTTGATATATCGTAATTTTTTTCAACTTTTTCTATAAAATTTTGACTTTCATTTTCATCTTTTAAATACACATATAAAGAATTAGAATTATAATCTTTATTTAATTTTCTGAATCCCTCTACTGTTAACTCTAAAACTTCTCCTGAATTATTAACTGATTGAATTAAGCCAACAATTTTATAAGAAGCTTCTTTTCCCTCTCTTTTTACAATTACTGTATCATCAACAGATAGTCCATACTTTTCAGAAACGCTATTTCCAATTGCAATTTCGTTTTCATTTTTAGGATTTCTTCCTTCATAACACAAATCATTTGCTAAGTTTTGAAAACTTTCTGAAACAAATACTTTATATGAATTATTTTCTATTGTTGCGCTTTGATTTTCATCATAATATATAGCGTTTTTTACTTCATCCATTTTCAAGATTTCATCTTTTATATCACTTGCATCATACAATATAACTGATGGATGTTCTTCTACTAATGTGTTTACAAAGTTCATTGGATTTATATTAATATTATAAAATAACATACTAGAAAAACTTGCAAGTAGACTTAAAAAGAATATAACCAATCCTAATAAAATATTTTGTTTTGCACTGTTTGCAAAATTTTTTAATGTTAAATTAAATCCTATATTACCTTTTGTTTTCTCTATTTCAAAATGATTCTTTTGTTTCTTTTCATTTTGGCTTATTCCTCTTATTGCATTAATCGGATTTAGTTTTTTTATTTTTTTAGAAGCCATATATGTAAAAATGGCGATTAATACTAAAATGCTTAATAATGTTATAATCATTGATGTGCTATCAAAATTTTGTACCCAAGTAAAACCAGATTGCATTGTTATAATATTGCTAACTACTGGAATTAACAAATAAGATAATCCAATTCCAATTAAACTTGCAATTGTTCCAATGATAATATATGGAAACATTACAGAAAATATAATTTGTCTATTTGTATATCCTAAAGCCTTTAAGACTCCCATATTTGTTAATTGTTCTTCAATTTCGTTTTCTATTTTAAACTTACTTACTAACAAACTAATCACTAATATTAAAACAGAAAATGCCAGTAAAATAATAACTAATAAATTTGTAATAATTAATCTTGTACTTTTGACTTGTGTATCATAATTCTTACTAATTATTGAAATATTATTTTCTGATAGTATTTTTGCAATTTCATTATATGATTTTTCTCCATTATTGCTTAATACTGATATTGTTTGAACTTCAAGATCTTTATTGTCTTTTGCTAAATATTCATAAGATTCATTAGTTAAGTATAGTCCAATTATTGATGTACTGTAATTTCCATATTGCATTTCCTCTACATAGCCTTTTACTGTAAATTCATATTTATTTTCATCAATTTCTACATAATATTTATCTTTTAGATGGTAGTCTGAATTAAGGTAAATATATGAAGGTAGATATATTGGATTTTGTACATTATCAGTAGTTTCCTCGACTATTTTAATATTATTTAATTCAGCTTTTTCATCCATATTGTAGAAAATTTGATTTTGTTCTTGATTACTTCCATTAAAATTTATTGTAACTTTAGTGTAAATACCTTTTTTAGTTTCTGCTTTTTCAATATCTTCAATCTTATTAATTTTTGTTAATAAATCACCAGAATATAATGGTGCTGGTATTGTTACATAGCTTGACGCAGTATTGAATTCTTGATATTTTTTATCAAATTCCTTACTAACATTTAATTTTAAGATAATAGCAGTAGAAAACATTACAGCTGAAATTATTAATATTATAATAAATGATAAGTATTGTTTTAGGCTTTTCTTTATATTATTAAAACTAAGTATTAAACTCTTTTTCAAGCTACCACCCCATTTCTAACAAGAAATGTTCTAATTTTTCTGTTCTTTCTTTATCATCTACTTTATATTTTTCTAAATTACATTCACCACATATTTTTCCATCTTTTAAATAGATTATTCTATTACCTCTTAAAGCACTTTTCTTATCATGTGTTACCATTATTATAGTTTGCCCATCATTGTTTAAGTCTGTAAGTACATCTAATACAGCCTTTGAATTTTGTGAATTTAGAGCTCCTGTTGGCTCATCTGCAAATATAACAGATGGCTTATTGATTGCTGCTCTTACAATTCCTGCTCTACTTGCTTCTCCCCCTGAAACTTGATTAACACTTTTTTTGTATGTTTCTTCTGGTATATTTACTTTTTTAAATAATTTTTTTGCATTTTGAATAATTTTCTTTTTATTATTATCTACTAATAAACCAGCTGTTAAAGCATTATCCATTAAACTCATTTTTTCTAACATATAAATTTGTTGAAATACAAATCCACAATTTTTTCTTCTAAAAATAGCTAATTTATCATCTTTCATTTTCGTGATATCAAAGTCTGCAAATATAACATTTCCACTTGTTGGTTTATCCATTCCTGATAAACTATACATAAGTGTTGACTTTCCAGCGCCACTTGATCCCATTATAATTGTGAAATCATTTTTATATATTTTTAAATCTAAATCTTTAATAATTACTTGCTCTATCTTGTCATTTTTAAAACTTTTACATAGTTTTTTTGTTTGAATAATTACATCTTTCTTATTCATAAATCCCCCCTAATTTATTAAATTTTTAGCAAAATCTATAGTACCTTTTTTTGCCCCCAATAGTTTTTCTATAAGGTCTATAAAGATTTCAATATAAATGTTTAATTTTCTACTGTTTTGCTCATTTGCATCGAATAAATTATTTGTTATTATTAAAATAATTTCAATTCTTTCTTTTACATTATCGCAATCAAATATATTCTGTTTTTTTCCCTCTTCAATTACTTCTGTAAGTAATGGTGTTATAACTTCTATTATTTTTTTATTAATTTTTTGGTGCATAACTATATTTTCAGGAATATTAATTGCTTCTTGGATTTTTAATTCTTCTGTATTTGGTCTCATTGAAATAATTATTCCTAATATCTTTTCTTGGACAGATAGATTGCTTTGTAATATTTCATTTGCTTTTTTACATTCTTCTTCAATCATCATTTCTATTACTTTTTCTAAAGTTGCTTCTTTACTTTCAAAATAATAATAATATGTTCCTTTTGCAATTTTTGCTTCTGCTATAATTTCATCTACAGATGTATTTTCATATCCTTTTGTCATAAATAGTTTATACGCAATATTTAATAATTCTTTTTTTCTAATTTCCTTTTTTATAATTCTCACCTCTATTTATCGACTAATAGTCGATTTATTTTATATTAACATTTTTTATTTCTATTGTCAATACTTTTTTCGACTAAAAGTCGAAAAAAATAGAGTAGATTGTAATCATCTACTCTATAACTTGTAATTTGTTTGTATGCTTTCTATTCAACATTAACACCTTTATTAAGATTTATTTTTCCTATGAAATATAAAATTATTGAATAAACAACATATATACCTATTCCTGCATACATAACACTCTTAATCGCTTCTACATTTACTATATCTGTTGTATTAAGTAAATTCATAACTTCAGGATTAAATAATCCGTAAATTGCAATTAATCCTAATGTTGCTCCTTGGAATACAAAGTATAATACAATTCCAATTATAATACTTCTTGCCATTCTATTTTTGTTTGATTTATGTCCTAATATTATTCCAACATATCCAATTAATAATGCATATACTATTTCTAGAAATATTACTATTGCAACTAATAATAGTAAATTTAATACTGTTGTATTATATGTTGAAGCAGCTATCTCTAATAAACCTTTTAGAGCTTGCATATTAGCTTCTGAATAATAGCATATGAATAAACAAATAATTATTACAAGCATTGCTGTAAATATTGATACAACTCCTGTTATTACTTTTGAAGCAAATATTTCTTGTTTTTTTACTGGTAATGTATGTGTAAGATATGATTCATCTTTATATACATTTCTAATAAATCTTACCCATGATCTCATTAATGTATTTATTAAACTACTTACCATCATACTTATTGCAGTACCAAATGCTATTTGTGATACTATTTCAAAAACTAATGAATTTTCAATTGTACTAAAAGCTCTACCTATTACTGAAAATGTAATAGCTAATATATAGAATACTATAATTAATTTATATATCCATTTAAAATCATATTTTAATAATTTACCTAACATTTAAAATACCTCCTAAATATCTCATCTATAGATGCTTTTTCTTTATTTCTTAATTCATCTGCTGAAGAAGTAACAATAATTTGTCCTTTATCTATAAATATTACTTCATCTAATATTCTTTCAATATCTGCTATTAAATGAGTAGATATAATTACACTTGCACCTTCACTAAAATTAGAAAGTATTGTATCTAAGATGTAATCTCTTGTAGCAGGATCAACTCCTCCTAAAGGTTCATCTAATATATAAAGCTCTGCATTTCTACTCATAACCAAAATTAATTGAAGTTTTTCTTGCATACCTTTTGACATCTTAGATATCTTGCTATTTACATCTAAATCTAAATCTTTTAATAACTTTTTAGCTTTTTCTGAATCAAAATTATCATAAAATTCTTCAAAATATTTTATTGCATCTTTTACCTTCATTTCTCTATCTATATAAGTTTTTTCTGGTAAATATGATATTATCTTTTTTGATTCAACTCCTGGCTTTTTACCATTAATTAATATTTCACCGCTTGTTGGTGTTAATAAATCATTTATTAATTTTATTAATGTTGTTTTACCAGTACCATTTTTTCCTAAAAGTCCAATTATCTTTCCTTTTGGAATTTTTAAATTAACATCTTTTAGAACTTGTTTTTCATCATAGCTTTTACAAAGATTCTTACACTCTAATAATTCCATTACTTATTACCTCCTAATTCTTGCAAGTATTTAATAGCATCTTCATAGCTTACACCAATATTATTCATATCGTTTATATAGATATTTACTTTTTCTTTTGCCAATTCTTTTTTTACCTTTTGAATTAGTTCTTTATTATTAGTTACAAACTTACCATTTGTTCTTTCTGTATAAACTAAACCTTCATCTTCTAACTCTGCTAATGCTTTTTGCATTGTATTAGGATTAACTCTTGCTATAAGTGCTAGCTCTCTTACAGAAGGAAGTCTCTCCCCAGATTTAAGTCTTCCAGAAATTATTTCAAACCTTATTTTTTCTACTAATTGAACATAAATTGGTCTTTCGTTATCAAAAATATAATCCACTTTTTTCTCCTTTTTATTATTGTATTACTTGCATAATACAATAATACCCCTTTCTTTTTTATATGTCAATACTTTTATATAAAAAGATTAGTTATATTTCAAACTAATCTCCTCTACAACTTACTATTTATCTGTAAGTATATTATCATATTTTATTATATTTTACAACATAAAGAAACTCCTATTATGCCAATAGATAAATTATATTTTGCATTCAAATAAAAGGTACTTTTCTTAGCAATACCAGGAGTTTTATTCGCTATAATAAATTTATATGCAGTCAAAATTGAAGAAAATGAATTAATTATAAAATTGACTGCATATTGACTGCATTTACTTAAAGATTTATAGATTTTATGGAAGTTTGAGAAAGGCTGAAAAAGTTTAAATGAATTGTATGTAATACAGTAATAATCTGCATTTGCACATAAATGCAAAAAAAGAAGAACTCCTAAGAATTCTTCTAAATATGGTCGAGGTGACAGGGATCGAACCTGCGACCTCATGGTCCCAAACCACGCGCGCTACCAACTGCGCTACACCTCGATAAAGCATTATAATTTCAAACGCTTATATATAATATCATATTTTTTACAATTTTGCAACAACTTTTTAAAGTTTTTTTATATTATTATAAGTATTTACTATCTTTTTTATAATTTATGATATTCTTATTTTGATATATAATAAAAACTTATAATACAATGTTTGATTAAATATCAACGTTGTATCATAAGTTTTTATCATATATTTATCGCATTAATCTGTTGCCAACTCTATTAGTCTATTTAATAATTCTTTATAATTTATTCCGCTTTTTTCAAAAAGTTTTGGATACATACTAATATTCGTAAATCCTGGTAAAGTATTAATTTCATTAATATATATTTCATTTGTATCTTTTTCTACAAAGAAATCTACTCTAGATAGACCTCTTCCATCAATAGCTTTAAATGCTTTTACTGCTTGTTTTTTTATTTTATCCGAAATCTCCTTTGATATATCAGCTGGTATATTAGTTTTTGACTCTTGATTGTTATATTTTGCATCATAACTATAAAATTCATCCGCTGACTTTATTTCACCAATGCAAGATGCTATAACATCTTTATTTCCAAGTACTGCACATTCTACCTCTTTACCATTAATTCCTTCTTCAACCAGTATTTTCTCATCAAACTTTGATGCTTCTTTAATATATTTTTTTAGTTCTTCATTATTATTAGCTTTATTTATCCCCACACTTGATCCAGAATTAGATGGTTTAATAAACATTGGAAATTTTATTTCTTTTTCTATTTTTCTTGCTATCTCCTCTATATTCATTATCTCTTCTTCAAAATCTTCATTTATATAAATATATTTTTCTTTATATGTTTTTATGTATTTGTATTTTGCTTGCTTTAATCCTGCCCTTTCAAATATTATTTTAGTATATGCTTTATCCATTCCTACACTTGATGCCAAAACGTGACATCCTACATATGGAATTTTTAATAATTCAAATAATCCCTGAATAGTTCCATCTTCTCCATACAATCCATGTAATACTGGAAATGCAACATCTATCTCTTTTAAATATTTAAATACATTTTCTATTTTCTCATTATTTTTTATCTGACCATTTTTCTCATTATATGAACATTTCCACCATTTTCCTTCTTTGTCTATATATATTGGATAAATTTCATATAACCCCTTATCTAAATTTTTCAATACTGATTTAGCAGATTTTATTGAAACTTCATTTTCTGTTGACATACCGCCAAAAATAACACCTATTTTTTTCATTTTATATTATAATACACTTATTGTATTATATCTCCTTTCTATTTATTTGATCTTATTAGTCCAAAACTCTTCGCTTTTCATCCTATTTGCTAACTCAAAAAATTTCATTCCATTTGATGCTTTAAATAATATAACATCACCTTTTTTAGCAATTTTTTCTAGCAATTCTAGTATTTCTTCTCTATTTTCAAAATAATAAATATTTTCTTCTTTCATTCCTTTTTCTTTTGCTTTTGAAATTATATATTTTGAATTTTTTCCATTACAAATTAAAATATCTATATTGTTTTTTACTACTTCATTTCCTACTTTTTCATGTAATTCTTTTGAAAAATCACCTAATTCAAACATGTCTCCTAATACTGCTATTTTTCTATTTTCATTAAATTCTGATAAATAATTTAATGTTGCCTTCATTGATTCAAAACTTGCATTATATGCATCATTAATAACCTTTACTCCATTTTTCAATTCTTTTATGTCCATTCTTTTCTTAGTAAGTTCAAATCCTTCTATTCCTTCTATAATGTCATTTGTTTTTATATTTAAATAATTTCCTGCAGCTATGGCACATAGACTATTTAATACAAAATGCTCTCCTCCAACTGGAACTCTAATTTTTTCATCTTTTTTATTTATATTGCAAATAAACTCGCTTCCATTTTGATTTAAAATAATATCTCTTGCATTAAAATCACTTTGATTTTTTATTCCATATGTTGTTATATTATATTTTTCTTTATTTTCTTTATACCATTTATGTAATAAATCATTATCATTATTTATAATAACTTTTGCTTTTGGGTTGCCTTCTAATATTTCTAGTTTTGCTTTTAATATATTTTCTCTAGATCCTAGGTTTCCTATATGTGATGTTCCTATATTAGTAATTATACATACATCTGGCTTTGCTATAGATGTTAATAATTTAATTTCCCCAAAATGATTCATTCCCATTTCTAAAACCATTGCTTCATGGTCTTTTAGTCTAAGTATTGTAAATGGTAATCCTATATTATTATTATTATTTCCTATTGTTTTTAATGTTTTGTATTTTTTTGATACAACATTTGCAACTATATCTTTTGTACTAGTTTTCCCAACACTACCAGTAATTGCAATTACTGGTATATTGTATAAATTCCTTTTAAATTTTGCTATTTCATATAAAGCTTCTAATGTATTTTTTACCTTTATTATAGTCTTATTTTTGAATTTTTCTTTATCCTTTTGAGTAAAATCAATATTTTCAACAATTACACAAGCCGCTCCACTTTCTAAGGCTTGCTTCCAAAATAAATTCCCATTAAATTTTTCACCTTTTATACCTATATATGTATCTTGTGGATTAATGTTTCTTGAATCTTTTGAAAATGTCTCACATATTAAGTTACTATCTCCTATTATTAATTCTCCGTTTGTTATATTTATGATATCTTGAACTGTGATTTTCTTCATATTTGTCCCTCACATTTTTTATTTAATTATATTTTCTTTTTGTAAAATTATATGTCTTTTTTTATATTTTGGCAACATATTTTAATTTAAAACAAAGATCTATAAAGTTTTTTTATTTTTTACTTGAAAAACCTTATTATACAAGTTATAATAATATAGTATATGCACCAGTAGCTTAGTTGGATAGAGTGTTCGGCTACGAACCGGAAGGTCGGGGGTTCGAATCCCTCCTGGTGCACCAAACAGCAAAAAGTTATACAAACTTTGAATATCAATGTTTTGTATGACTTTTTTTATATAAAGTACTGCAATATGTAATGCAATACTATAATATTTTTAAAAGTTTTTTTCATCTATTATTAGTCTTTCTTAATTTCAGGCACATCTTTTAATATTATATCTACTACATTTTGTTTCATATCAAAAGGAACAACATATCCTTCTAAAGATTTAGCTTTTTCCTTTAATGCCTTACAATTTGTATTAACATATATTTTTGATTTTCCTTTTCCGTTTTTAGCTTCTTGAATTAAGTTTGCAACTGGAGAATTACCATCAAAAGCAATTACAATTGATTTTCTCCTTTCAAATATTTCATAATTGAAACTCTTATATATTCCTAATTCTTCACTTTCTATAGAAATGCATATACCTTTTATTTGTTTTTCTATTAATTTCTCTCTATCTTCTTCAGTTATCATCTTAGGAATTATTGCATCAACTTCTATTTTTTTATTATATTCTTTAATTATATCAACTAATTCTTTTTCATATCCTTCCATCTTATGACCTATTATAAAATATGCTTTTTTATAGTCGATATTTTTAACTAAATTAATTAATAATTTTCTTCCTTCTACACTTACTTTTGTTTCTTTTCCTTTAGAATTAAAACTTCCACCTGCAATTATTATTGGCATTTTTTCCTCAGGCAATTTTTTTATTTTATCTTTTAATACTCTTTCTGAATCTAATTTTAAATTTATTCTCAAATTTGTTTGTAATGCACTTGAATTTTTGCTATTTTCTTCTTCCAATTCTAATATTGCATCTCTTATACTTCTACCTTTTAGGAATTTTTCAAATTCTTTCTGTTTTTGGTTAAAATATTTTTTGCTTTCACTAATTATTTCATTTTCTGCATCTACCATTTTTTCTAAATCTTGTTCTTTTAATCCTAATAAATTACTCAAAGCTAATTGTTCTTCTATTGTATCTACGCCATAAAAACCGCATCCATCTGTTCCTTGAACACATTTAATTCCATAGTCTAAATACTTTTTCAATGGATATCTAGATATTTCATTAAGATTATTTAATCTAACATTTGATGTCATCTGAAATTCTAAAACAGCTCCTGAAGATTTTATTTCTTCCATTAAGATTTTTCCTTTTTTAGAATCTAAATCTGGAGTATATAAACCATGTCCAATCCTTATTTTAGGTATATTTTTTTTCTCTGGTACCGCTTCTTTTACACATTGAATTGATTTAAATATATTATCTCTTAAACTATCATTTTCTCCTGCATGAATTCTAATTGTAAATTTGTTATCATTATACACAACATATTTAACTAATTCATTAATAACTGGACTTAATTCACTAATATCATTGATTTCCTCTCCAATAAAATCGCTTCCAACAACATAAGGACTTTTAGCAACAGCTTTTAAAACATCTAAGTTCTCTCTTAAATATGTTTCACTTGTTTTTTGATCTTTAATAATTGTTAGTGGTATTCTTCTAATAGCTGCTAAAAACCTTATACCAACTCCTGTTTCTTTTTCTATTTTTGGCATAACTTCATGAACTTCTTCTAAGAACTCTATCGCTGGTAAACCTAATTTTACTAAATCAGTATTTGCAATTTCAACATATGAAATTCCTTGCTTTTGATATTCCCTTGCAATCCATAACAATTTATCTTGTCTTAAATTATTATTTTTATATTGACTGTCTCTTTTATGATCTTCTATCATTTGTTTTATATATTTTATAATATCTTTTTCTGGAATAGCATCTATTTTTTCTTCATCTAGATTTATTTTTTTATCACTTTCTATTCCCTTTGCAAATATATATCTATAAAGATATACTTTTTCTAAGTTTGTAAATACTGCTTGACCATCTTTTAAAATCGCAAGACTTGCCCTTATTTTTGGAATATTGTAATCTGCGTTTTCTAGGTTATTTAAAATAAAATCAGCAAAATTTATAAATGTATTATCATCAATTCTTCTTATTAAATATTTTCCTTTTAATTCAGAAAATTCAAATTGTTTCTCAACTTCTGTTCTTTGTTCGAAAATATCCTTTTCCTGTTCTTTTGTCATTTTTAATCCTAGCTTTTTTATGTAATATAATGGATATTTTATTTGATGTGCAATTCCAAGAGCTATTAATACGTCTGGTGAAAGATTTGCATTCATGTGAGTATGTAAATCAGTTTTAAATTTATATTTTTTTAAAATATATGATTTTACTATCGTTTTTTCTATTGGTAAATTATAATCTTTTGTTTGAGACATTAATGTCTTCGCAATTGCTGGTATCTTAGCTTTTTGCTCTATTCTTCCATCTTCAAAGATATTAGCAATTTTAATTCCACCTAATCTTAATATATAAACAATTTCGTTATCACCATTAATACTTGCAGGAATTTTTCCTCTTATTATTTTCATATCATTAGCGTCTTTTACTGTTTTTATATTACATAATTTAGCTATATTTGTTATTAAATTTCCAGTATGGTGATTTGGAGTTCTTAATATATATGAAATTTCATCTTCATTTGTTTTATATAATTCTATAATAATATCTTTTTCTTTATCTAAATAAAATTTATTAAATAACATCTTTTTTCTCCATTCTTTCTAATGAGTTTTAAATATTATTTTACTATAAATTCTTTATAATTTCAATATATAGTTCCATTTTGTTTTTGGTATTTTTCAAATATTTTTATACATTCTTCTCTGTCTATTTGTTCTAAATTTATTAATTTTTTATTCTCTCCACTTAAATATTCATAAATCATATTATCTCTAAATCCTATTTTATCTGCATCTTCTTTTGTACAACCATAGTAAATTTTCTTTATATTCGCCCATATAATTGCAGATAAACACATTGGGCAAGGTTCACATGTAGTGTATAAATCATATTCTGACAAATCATATGTATTAAGTTCTTTACAAGCTTTTCTAATTGCTACAATTTCAGCATGCGCTGTTGGATCTTTACTTTTTAATACTTCATTTGAACCTATTGAAATAATTTTATTATTTTTGTCTACAATTGCTGCGCCAAATGGTCCGCCTTTCTTTTCTTCTATTCCTTTATTAGCAGATTTAATCGCTTCATTCATAATTTTATTCATATTTGCTTTCTCCTCTCATCTTTTTGATATATTATCATATTATAAAACTTTTTTCCATATATTTATATGAGGTGTTTTGAGTGTTAATTCGAAGTATTAAAATAAATAAAAAAATTATCATTTTAGGCATTATCATTATTTTTTTATTAGCCTCTATAATTTTATTTTATTCTTTTGCAAATGAAACTTCTGATAATAAACAAGAAAAAAAAGATTTCATTAAATGGGTTGACTTTGATGTAAATTCTAATCTTTTAAGTACAACTGCTAAATTAGATATTGATTCTCATAATAACAATTCAGAAATAAAATACAATTGGATTGAACTATTAAGTTATTTAGCATGTAAAAACGGCGGAAAATTAAATGGCAATAAGCAAAAAGATTTAGATGAATTGTTAAATAACATTAAAGATGGAAAAACTATTGAAGAGTTAACTCACAATATGAAATACTATAATTATTATTATGAAAGTTACTCTGCTATATTAAATGAATTTATTGGTAATTACTCAATAGAAACAGAAAATGAGGATGGTACAAAAACATATCAAGAAAAATATGGTATAAAAGCATTTCTTCCTATTGCTAAAAATTACGGTTTTAGTCATTATGATGACTTTGGAAATAGTAGATCTTATGGATTTAAAAGAACACATTTAGGAAATGATTTAATGGGAAGTATTGGAACTCCTATAATAGCTGTTGAATCTGGAACAATTGAGCATCTAGGTTGGAATCAATATGGCGGATGGAGAATTGGTATACGAAGCAATGATAAAAAAAGATATTATTATTACGCACATTTAAGAAAAAATCATCCTTATGCTGAAAATTTAAAAGAAGGTGATCCTGTAAAAGCTGGTGATGTTATAGGATATTTAGGAATGACTGGTTATAGTATTAAAGAAAACATAAACAATATAAATATTCCTCATTTACATTTTGGTATGCAATTAATTTTTGATGAATCTCAAGTAGATAGTCCAAATGAAATATGGATTGATGTTTATCAAATAGTTGAATTTTTAAAAAAGAATCGTTCTGAAGTTTATATTTCAAATCCGGAAACCAAAGATTATTCTAGAAAATAAAGTTGCCACCGGGGACGGACCTTTTTGGCACAAAGTTGCCATTGGGGACGGACCTGGGGCGATAATGTAAAACATTATATTACTGTATTTATTTTTATAAGTTATAAAAATCGCCCTCAGGTCCGTCCCCGGTGGCAATTATTTTTTTCCTAAAGATAATGTTATTTCTTTGCTAATTTTTCCTCTCTTTATTTGTAATTTCACCTCATCTCCTGGTTTTTTAGTATAAATATATTGCCTTAAATCATTCATAGTATTTAATTCTATAGAATCTATGCTAGTTATAATGTCTCCTTCCTTTAATTCCGTATTATATGCTGCACTGTTTTTAGTTATTTGTGCAACATAAATTCCTTTTTCTAAATTTATATTAAAACTTGAATTTATATATGGAATAACTTCTTTATCATAAGCATAAATTCCAATTGTTGCTTCCTCAAAATTTCCATTATTTTTTAAACTATCAATTATTGGCTTAACTATATTAATTGGTATTGCAAAACCAATTCCTTCTGCTGTCGATATCTTTACTGTATTAATTCCAATTATATCTCCATTAGGATATATTAATGGTCCTCCACTATTTCCAGGATTTATTGTTGCATCAGTTTGAATCAAATTTGTCATATATGATGATTTTTCTTCTTCCTCTATTTTAATTGTTCTATTCTTAGCACTAATAATACCTGATGTAACTGTCCTCCTAAATTCATAACCTATTGGATTTCCTATTGCATAAACAGTTTCTCCTACACGAATTTTGCTAGAATCTCCTAAATTCACATACTCTAGATTTTTTGCATTAATTTTTGTTATTGATAAATCTAAATCAGAATCACTCCATACCACTGTACCATCATAACTATTTCCATTTTCCAAAGTAATATAACATTTACTATATTTACTACCTGTCACATGCTCATTACTTAATATATATCCATCTTCACTAACAATAAAACCTGTTCCTAATCCCAAATCATTTTCAGTGTTTTTAGATAAAATACTACTTCCCGCACTTTTTAATTTAGATATTCCAACAACTTTTTTAGTTGTATTCTCAATTACATTTGCAATATTCTCACTTTTTTCTTCCTCTTCTTCCACAGTTTGTGCTTGTACTGTGGATTGCAACTTTGCGGTTTCATATTCTCCTGGATTAACTTGTATATTACTATACGTTATATATACATAAAAACCAAGAATCCATACACACATTAAAATAATACTTATTATTAAAATCTTTTTTGCATTATTTTTTCTTTTTTTCAAAATATGTCACCTCTAAAATATTGTTACCTAATCAAAATTTTTTAAACATTTTTTTATCATCTCCATAACAAAAAAAATAACACTATTAAAAGCCTTAATTATATTGACATTTTTCATCAAAAAAATATATAATTTTACTATAAAATAATAAAAAGGTGATCTAATAATGGAAAATAAATTATACAACTTAACAGCCCCACAAAAAAGCATTTGGAATACAGAACTATTCTTTAACGGTTCTAACATAAACAATATTTGTGGAACAATTAACCTATATGAACAAATCGATTTTGACATACTAAAAAAATCTTTAGATTTAATAATTAGTCAAAATGACAATTTTCATACTAACTTTATAATAAAAGATGGCGATGTTTTTCAATATTTTAAAGACGAAATAGAATACAAAATAGATATAATAGATATTACAAATGAAGAAGAGTTACATGAATTAGAAAAAAATACTATGTCTCATATTTTTGATATATTGAATTCTGATTTATTTAATATCAAAATTTTCAGATATCCTGATTTAACAGGTGGTGTAATTTTTAATATTCATCATATTATATCTGATTCTTGGACATTAGGATTAATAGCAAAAGAAATTGTAAGTAACTATTATTTACTTTCTAATAACACTAAAATTGAACCTAAAAATTACTCTTATATTGATTACATAGATTCTGAAAAAAAATATATCAATAGTCAAAAATATATTAAAGATAAAGAATTTTGGTCAAATTACTTAGAAAATCGTCCAGAATTAGTTACTATACCAAATAATATAAATAGTTTTAATAATGACTTTTCTTCTGCTGCAAATAGAAAACTATTTGAATTAGATAATAAATATATAAATAAAATAAATAATTTCTGTAAAGAATATAATATTTCTCTTTTCTGTTTCTTTATGGCTATTTATTCTATTTATATTAGCAAAGTAAACAACTTAAATGATTTTATATTAGGAACTCCTATTTTAAATAGAACTAATGTTGCACAAAAAAATACAATGGGAATGTTTATTAATACAATACCTATTAGAATCAAAATTGAAGATAACTCTAATATTATTGATTTTTTAAATGATCTTTCTTTAAATTTAACTTCTATATTAAGACATCAAAAGCATTCTTACCAACACATATTAGAAGATTTAAGAAAAGAAGACCCTAAAATTCCAAACTTGTATCAAGTTTTGCTATCTTACCAAATTACAAAAATAGGAACAGATGAATATATAAAACATTCTTCAGAATGGAATTTTAATGAAAATATTGCTGATGATATAGATATACATTTTTTTGACTTAAATGATTCTGGTAATATAAATATTGCATATGATTATAGAACTTCAAAATATACTGATAAAGATATTTCAAATATACATTCTAGAATTCTACATATTATTACTCAAATAACAAACGACTCTAATATAACTATAAATGAAATATCAATTACCACTCCAAAAGAATTAAAAGAAATTTTAGCACTTTGTAATAAAGAAAATTGTTCTTATCCAAAAAATAAAACAATTTCTCAATTATTTGAAGAACAAGTAAAACTTACTCCAAATAATATTGCCGTAAAATTTAAAGATAAATATTTAACATATGATGAATTAAATAAAAAAGCAAATCAAGTTGCAAACTTTTTAAGAAATTTAAACATTAAAGCAAATGATGTTATTGCTTTAAGATTAAACAAATCTCTTGAAATGGTAATTGGAATTCTTGGAATTTTAAAAGCTGGTGGATGTTACTTACCAATAGACTTATCATATCCACAAGAAAGAGTATCTTTTATGTTAAAAGATAGTAATGCAAAATTATTTTTAACTAATGAAACTCATGAGCATGATTTAGATATTAATATTCCTTGCTATTTATTAGATATTTCTTCTAATAACAAAATATACTATAATTCAGATAATAATTTAAAATGTATTAATTCTCCTGAAGATTTAATATATATAATATATACTTCTGGTTCTACTGGAACTCCAAAGGGAGTTATGTTATGCCATAGAAATGTTGTCAGATTAATTAAGAATGAAGATTTCCAATTTGATTTTAATGAAAAAGATACATGGACTATGTTTCATTCAGTTGCTTTTGATTTTTCAGTATGGGAATTATATGCATGTTTATTGTATGGCTCTAAATTAATATTAGTACCAGAACCAACTGCAAAAGATCCTACTAAATTTCTACAATTATTAAGAGATGAAAAAGTTACTGTTTTAAACCAAACTCCTACTTATTTTTATAATTTAATGGATATGGAATTATTAAATGCAGACTCTTCTCTTTGTATAAGATATATCATATTTGGAGGAGAAGCTCTAAAACCACTTTTAGTAAAACCTTGGAAGGAAAAATACCCTTCTACTAAAATCATTAATATGTATGGAATAACAGAAACAACAGTACATGTAACTTATAAAGAATTAAAAGACTCTGATTTATTATTAGAAGATTCTAATATTGGAAAGCCTATACCTACTTTAAAAGTATATGTTATGGATAAAAATTCTAATATCGTTCCTTATGGTATAGAAGGAGAAATGTGCGTAAGTGGCTTAGGTGTTTGCAAAGGATATCTAAATAGACCTGAATTAAATAATAAAAAATTCATACAAAATCCTTATAACCCAGATGAAATTCTATATCGTTCTGCAGATACAGCTATTCTTTCTGATAATGGAGATTTATATTATTTAGGTAGAATTGACAATCAAGTAAAAATAAGAGGATTTCGTATTGAAATTGGAGAAATAGAAACAAAATTACTAAAACATCCAGATATATCAAAATGTGTTATTTTACCTAAAAAAAATGGAGATACAGATTCATATTTAGTTGCATACATTGTTTCAAATAAAAAAATATCTTCTAATGAATTAAAACTATATATTTCGAAACTTGTACCTGAATATATGATTCCTAGCTTCTTTGTATTTTTAGATAAAATCCCTCTTACAAGTAATGGAAAAGTAGATAGAAAAAAATTATTGAATATCTCTATAAAAACTGAATCTAATACTAAATATGTAGCACCTAGAAATGACTTTGAAAAAACTTTCCAAAAAGTTTTAGAAAAATCTCTAAATGCATCTCATTTAGGTATAGATGATAATATATTAGAACTTGGTGCTGATTCTTTAACACTTATGCGAATTACAATTGAATTATTAGAGAAAAATTATATTGTAAACATACAAGATATTTATGAATTTAAAACAATTAGAAATATTTCGGATAACTTTGCATATCCAAAAAAATCTAATATATATCAATCATCAATTGCAGATAAATTGTATTATAACTTTGAAGAGAATTTTTCTAAAGAAAAAATCAAAGCAAATAATATATTACTTACAGGTTCTACAGGATTTTTAGGAATTCATATTTTATATGAACTATTAAACAATACCGATTCTGATATTTATTGCTTAATCCGTAGTAAAAATAATCAGGACTCAAAAGATAGATTAATAAATAAATTAACTTTTTATTTTGGACAAGATATATTAAAATATATTGATAAACGAATTCATGTAATAGTTGCAGATATTTCTTTACATCAATTTGGACTAAACAATAAACAATACAAAGAATTAGGAAACAAAATTGATTTAGTTATTCACTCTGCCGCTATTGTAGATCACTACGGTGATAATGATTTGTTTGAATCTATAAATGTAAATGGAACCGTTAATATTATAGAGTTTTGTAAAGAATTTTCTATATATATGAATCACATTTCAACAGCTTCTGTTTCTGCTTCTATTCAAGATATAGAAAATCCTATAAAATTTGATGAACACACTTTATATATAGGACAAAATTATTATGATAATATATATATTAGAACTAAATTCAAAGCAGAATACAAGGTATGGGAAGCAATAAATCTTGGAATGAATATATCCATCTATAGATTGGGAAATATAACTGCAAGATATTCTGATGGAAAATTTCAAGAAAATTATGATAAAAATGCATTTTTAAATAGAATAATAACTACTTCAAAGCTAAAGAAAATCCCAGAATCTTTTTCTAGTATTGAAATTGATTTAAGCCCTGTAGATATATGTTCGAAAATAATAACTTCATCTATTTACTATAAAAGTAGTTATAAAAAAGTATTTCATATTTATAACAATAATTACTTTAAATTTATAGATTTAATAAATTTCCTTAGAAAACCTAATAAAGAAATAAATCTTGTTTCTGATGAAGAATTTTATAAATATATAAAAAATAAATCAGATATATTAGGTATAATTAATGATTTAACAAGTAATTCTTCTAAATATAATTCAAATATAAATATGAATAATGATTTTACAATTAATTATATGAAAAATCTAAATTTAACTTGGCCAAAAATAGATGAAAATTATTTAACTAAATTTTTAAAAAAATATACAAAATAAAGGAGATAAATATAAATGAAAAAGAAACTTAAGACTTGTCTTTTTAGAATTATTTCTTTATATATAGCAATACCATCATTTATTGCTCTTGTACTATACTTCTTTCTTCCTACAATGTTACATTACCCACCAGAAAGTATAGATAATCAATTTCAATTAGATTTTGATGGAATAACATACACCCGGTCAATATATTCTTTTAATTGCGATAATTGTGTTATGCAGTTTAACTATTCTATTTTTTAGATCATATAAAATGTATAAATATGCATCAAAACTTACTAATAAAAAAATAAAATTAAATAAAAAACAAACTATTTCTATTTTAATTAAAATAAGAACTTATTGTTATAATACACCTTATTTATTATATTTTTTAGAAATATTTTTACCTTTTATATTTTTACCACTTACATTTATTTTAATAGATGCTTATCCTTTAACAATTATTGAAATATGTTTAATGTACTTATCTTGCTTTACATTAGCATCTGTAATAAGTTTTGTGTTTTCTAAAACTCAATTCGGATATATATTAAACTTACTTCATGATATGTATCCAAATGTAATGGATGAAATAGAATTAGAATATTCTAAAAAGAAAAGACATGAAATAAAATCATTATTTACAAAATTATTACTACAATTTTCTCCTTTAGTTCTTTTAACACTTATTATTACTTCCTTAGTAGGATATGTCCAAACAACAAAAGCAACTGGAGAAATATATTATCAATCATATTTAGCACTTATCTCTTCTTCCTTTGATGAAACTTTTGCATCAAAAAAAGAAGTTGAAAACAAATTAAAGAGTCTTTCCTTATTAGACTCTTCTCATAAATATTTTATTATAGACAGCGCTGGAAACTATAGTGTATCAGATAATTCTAGTTTGCGACCTTTCTTTATAAAATATACTTTAGAAAAATCCGCTTCTCAAAAAGGACATTCTTATGATTATTTTTGTTTAGATACAGAAGGTATTGCATTAAAATGTAATCTTGCAAATGGAGACTTTTGTTATGCAGGAATCATCTATGATACTACTCAATTAACATTTTTAAAATTTATATTAGTATGTGACATAGTACTATATACTATTACTTTTATAATTTTACTTTATGTTTCATACTCTTTATCAACAGAAATTAAAAGAGTTTCTGAAAAACTAACACAGATTGCTTCATCAAATGAAAAAAATATTAATTTAAATAGTAATCTTGTTATAACTTCAGAAGATGAACTTGCTGATCTAGCTATTGCTTTTAACATTACACAAAGCTTTACAAAAAATAATATTGATCAACTACAATCAAATCAAGAAACCCTTATGGAAAGAGAACGTTTAGCCTCACTTGGACAATTAATTGGTGGAATTGCACATAACTTAAAAACACCTATAATGTCAATATCAGGTGCAGCTGAAGGTCTTAGTGACTTAATAAAAGAATATGATTCTTCAATAGATGACCCTGAAGTTAATTCTCAAGATCATCATGATATAGCAAAAGACATGAGTTCTTGGATAGTCAAAATAAGAGAATATACAAGCTATATGTCTGATATTATAACAGCTGTTAAAGGACAAGCAGTTACATTATCTGAAACAGATGATATATCTTTTGATATAGACGAATTAATAAAAAGAGTAGATATATTAATGAAACACGAACTAAAAAATGCTCTAATTTATTTAAATACATCTTTAAAAGTACCAAAAGATACAAAATTACATGGAGATATTAACAGTTTAGTACAAGTTATTAATAACATGATTTCAAATGCTATTCAAGCTTACAATGGAAAAGCGGAACAAAATATAGATTTAATTATCAAAAAACAAAATAATAATTTAGTTATATCTATAAAGGATTATGGCTGCGGCTTAGCTCCAAATGTTAAAGAAAAATTATTTAATGAAATGATTACAACTAAAGGAAAAAACGGAACAGGACTTGGTCTATATATGTCTTACTCTACTATAAAAGCTCATTTTGGAGGAGATATTACATTTGAATCAAAAGTAGGAAAAGGTACAACATTTAATATTATTTTACCTTTATAGCAATAAAGAGAAAAGATTGTAAAAAAATCTTTTCTTTTTATTTATTTATAAAAGTATTGATTTTTTCTTTTTTAATATATATAATAATTTTAATTAAAATAAGGAGTGATTATTATGAGAAAAGGGTTACAAAATTCAGTTTCAAATGAAAATACTAATTATAAGATAATCGCTGTAGATGATGAAGAAGGAATCGTAGATTCTTTGTCTATATTTTTAAAAAGATCTGGATACAATTTCACTGGTGTTACAAATCCAGAAGAAGCTGTAGAAAAAGTCAGAAATGAACATTTTGACTTAATGATACTTGACTTTATTATGACACCTATTCATGGTGATCAAGTAGTTGAAGAAATTAGAACTTTTAATAAAGATATATATATATTACTTTTAACAGGACATAAAGATTTAGCTCCTCCTTTAGATACTATTAAAAGACTTGATATCCAAGGGTATTGTGAAAAAAGTGATAAATTTGATCAATTACTTTTATTAATTGAATCAGGTATTAAATCAATTAAACAAATGAATGAAATCAAAAAAATTAATGATAAATTATCTGATACTTATGATAAATTAGAAAAAGCCTATTTAGAAAGTATCCAAACTTTACGTTACACTGTAGAAGCTAAAGATATTTATACAAGAGGTCATTCTGATAGAGTTTCAGAATATTCAGTATTAATTGGTAAACAGCTTGGATTACCAGATAATGAAATAAAAAATTTACAACTTGGTGGATTATTCCATGATGTTGGAAAAATAGGTATCCCTGACACAATATTACAAAAGGAATCTAAATTAACAGATGATGAATATTCAGAAATAAAAAATCATCCTTCAATAGGAGCACACATTTTATCTACAGCAACTATTTTTCAAGATATTATACCAATTGTTAAACATCATCATGAAAGATATGATGGTACAGGTTATCCTGGTCAATTAAAAGGAACTGATATTCCATATTTAGCAAGAATTACTGCTGTTGCAGATACTTTCGACGCTATGACTTCAAAAAGAAGTTATCGTGATTCATTACCATTAGATGTTGTTATAGCAGAATTTGAAAAAAATAAAGGAACACAATTTGATCCAGAAATAACAGATGTATTTTTAGATATATTAAAAAATCACTATGATAAAATACAAGAAATACAAGAAAAATACAAATAAAAAAAGAAAATTTTAAAAATTTTCTTTTTTTATTTTATTTATTAAATTTTCATAGAAAGTCCTACCTTTTGTCTTTCCTTATCAATTTTAATTACTTTTACTTTAACAACATCTCCAACTGAAACAATTTCAGAAGGATTTTTTACAAATTTATCACTCATTTCAGATATATGAACCAATCCATCATGTTTTACACCAATATCTACAAAAGCTCCAAAATCTATTACATTTCTTACTGTTCCAGTTAAAACCATTCCTTCTTTTAAATCTTCTAATTTTAACACATCACTACGTAAAATTGGTTTTTGCATTTCTTCACGTGGATCTCTTCCTGGTTTTGATAATTCTTCTATGATATCAGTTAATGTCATTTCACCAATTTCTAATTCTTTTGCTGTTTTTTCTATATTAACAGATTTTAATCTATTTCTTAATTCTTCTATTTTTTCTCTGTCTTTTAAATCTTTTTTATCAAATCCTAAACTTTCTAATAATTTTTCAGTTGCTTCATAACTTTCAGGATGTACTGCTGTAATTTCTAAAGGATTATCTCCATCTAATATTCTTAAAAATCCGGCACATTGTTCAAATGCTACTTTCCCTAGTTTAGGAACTTTTAATAATTGTTTTCTATTTTTTAATTTTCCATTCTCATCTCTATATTTAACTATATTTTTAGCAATTGTTTTATTTATACCAGAAACATAAGATAATAATGAAGGTGTAGCAGTATTTACATCTACCCCAACTTTGTTAACACTATCTTCTACAACTCCAGTTAGGCTTTCCTCTAATCTTTTTTGATTTACATCATGTTGATATTGTCCAACACCTATTGCCTTTGGATCTATTTTAACTAATTCTGCTAATGGATCTTGTAGTCTTCTTGCTATTGAAATAGCACCTCTTATTGATACATTTATATCTGGATATTCTTCTGTTGCAAGCTTTGAAGCAGAATAAACAGATGCTCCCGCTTCACTAACTATAACATAATGAATGTCTCTTGCTGTATCTTTTAACATATCTGCTACAAACATCTCAGACTCTCTTGATGCTGTTCCATTACCAATTGCAATCATATCAACTTTATCTTTTTCTATTAATTTTAAAAGTTCCCTTTTAGCTCCTATTACATCATTTTGTGGTTCAGTAGGATATACTGTTGTATAATCTAAAACTTTACCTGTTTCATCAATAATAGCAATTTTACATCCCGTTCTATAAGCTGGATCAAACCCCATTACAGTTTTTCCTTTTATTGGCGCTCCAAGCAATAATTGTTTTGAATTTTGCCCAAATACCTTTATTGCCTTTTCTTCTGCTTTTTCAGTTAAATCCGAACGAATTTCTCTTTCTATTGAAGGCTCTATTAATCTTTTAAAACTATCTTCAATAGTTTCTTTAATCATATTTGTAAATTGTGTTTCACCTTTTATAACATCTCTTTGGATATATGCTAAAATTTTATCTTCAGGCTTTTCTAATTTTACCTTTAAAAATTCTTCCTTTTCTCCACGATTAATAGCTAAAATTCTATGGCTTGGTATATATTTTATAGCTTCTTGATAATCATAATACATTTCATAATTTGATTTTTCTTCAGGTTTTGAAGCTTTTGTTTCAATTAAACCTTCTCTATAACATAATCTTTTTATTTCTTTTCTATATTTACTATTATCAGATATATTTTCTGCAATAATATCTAAAGCACCTTTAATTGCATCTTCTACATTTGCAACTACTTTATCTTTGTTTTTCTTATCTTCATCTGAAAGTTTTTCTATATTTATGTATTCTTTAGCAATTTCTTCAATTGGATTTTTTTCTTTTTGCTCAAATATAATATTAGCTAATGGTTCTAATCCTTTTGCTTTTGCAACTGTTGCTCTAGTTTTTTTCTTTTGTTTATATGGTCTATAAACATCTTCAACTTCTGCTAATGTTTTAGCAATTGCAACAGCTTTTAAAATTTCATCTGTTAATTTTCCTTGTTCATCAATTGATTTTATAACTTCTTCTTTTCTTTGTTCTAAGTTTCTTAAATAATTTAGTCTTTCTCCTAAATTCCTAAGTGTTTCGTCACTTAAACCACCTGTAACTTCTTTTCTGTAACGAGCAATAAATGGAATTGTGTTTCCCTCATCTATTAATTTTATTGTCGCTTCTACTTGTTTTTCTTTTATATTTAATTCTTCTGCTATTAGTTTTATGATTTTTTCCATGTTTTATTATTTCTCCTTATACTTTTATTCTATTCCTAAGTATTCATTATACGTAATTTCTCTATCAATTACATTTCCATCTTCTTTTATATCAATAATTCTATTTGCAACAGTTTGTGTTAATTCATGGTCATGTGATGTAAATATAAGATTCCCTGTAAATTTTTTCATTCCTTCATTTAAAGATGTTATACTTTCCATATCTAAGTGGTTTGTTGGTTCATCAAATATTAAGAAATTAGCTCCTGATAACATCATCTTTGAAAGAACACATCTTACTTTTTCTCCTCCTGATAAAACATTAACTTCTTTTAATGCCTCGTCTCCAGAAAATAACATTCTTCCTAAAAAGCTTCTTACATATGTTTCATCTGGATCTTTTGAATATTGTCTAAGCCAATCTGTTATACTTTCATTTGAATTAAACAAATAAGCATTATCTTTAGGAAAATATGATTTTGTAATTGTTGTTCCCCATACAATTTCTCCACTATCTGGTTCCAACTCTCCAGATATTATTTGAAATAATACTGTTTTCGCTATTTCATTGTCTGCTAAAACTGCTATCTTATTTCCTTCTTTTACATCAAAAGAAATATTGTCTAACAATTTTACTCCATCAACTGTTTTAGTTATATTTTTTACTTGTAATACTTCTCTTCCTGGTTCTCTATCTGGTTTAAAATCAATATATGGGTATTTTCTATTTGATGGTTTAATTTCCTCTAGTTCTATCTTTTCTAATGTTTTCTTTCTAGATGTTGCTTGTTTAGATTTTGATGCATTTGCACTAAATCTAGCAATAAAGTCTTGTAATTCTTTAATTTTTTCTTCTTTTTTCTTGTTTTGTTCTCTTGCTTGTTTTAATGCTAATTGACTTGATTCATACCAGAAGTCATAATTTCCTGGATATACTTTAATTTTTCCAAAGTCAACATCTGCAATATGTGTACAAACTTTGTTTAAAAAATATCTATCATGTGATACTACAATTACAGTATTTTCAAAATCCATTAAGAAATCTTGTAACCAATTTATACTTTTTAAATCTAAATCATTTGTAGGTTCATCTAATAATAATACATCTGGATTTCCAAATAAACTTTGTGCCAATAGAACTTTTACTTTATCTTTTGCTTCTATTTCTCTCATTAATTTATAATGATTTTCAGGAATAATTCCTAAATCATTTAAAAGCATGGCTGCATCTGTTTCAGCATTCCAACCATCTAGTTCTGCAAATCTTTCTTCTAATTTTGCTGCTTTCATTCCATCCTCTTCAGAAAAATCTGGTTTTGCATATATCTCATCTTTTTCTTTCATAATATCATACAATTCTTTATTTCCCATAATAACTGTATTTATTACACTATAATCCTCAAATGCAAAGTGATCTTGTTTTAATATAGATAACCTTTCTCCTTTATCTAAACTAACATCACCTTTACTTGGTTCTAATTCTCCAGATAAAACTTTTAAAAATGTTGATTTTCCGGCTCCGTTAGCACCAATAATTCCATAACAATTTCCTTTTCCAAATCTAATATTTACATCTTCAAATAATACTCTTTTTCCAAATCTTACTGTAACTCCATTTGCACTTAGCATAATCTCTCCTCCTTACAATATTAGAATTATACATTATATTTACTTTTTTTTCAAGCTTATTTGCATTTATTGGAAATCCATGTTATAATAATTATGTTACTTTGAAATGAAGTTTTAAATAAGGAGGTAGTATATGCCAAGAAGAAATGGTAATAAGTACCACCGAAGAAAAGGTTTGAATGAATTAAGAAAAAAATATAATACTGATGCTGTTGTTAAAAAGCTCAGAAAAGAACTTATTTCATCAAACATAAAAGACCGGATGTAATATCCGGTCTTTTTTAATCATCAAATAATAATTTTATTCCCCATAATCCTGATATTCCGACTAGAGCATAAATTATTCTTGAAATTATAGTCATATCTCCAAATATTGCAGATACTAAGTTAAAATTAAAAAATCCTATTAATCCCCAATTTATAGCCCCAATGATTATAAGTACTAAAGCTGTTTTATCAATTACTTTCATATTATCCTCCCATTTTATATTTTCAATTATATTATTTATCTTTTTTCAATTTTTATACATTATTTAAATAACTTATATGAAATTTTAATATAAAATATTAAATAAAAAAATAACATATAAATTTTTTTATTTTAAATTTATATGTTATTTTATCTTGTTTTAATCAAGCATATCTTTTCTTTTTAACCACCATGATACTAATAAAGTGGTAATTACTGAAATTAATACCATTATAACAAATCCTGCAGGACTATCTTGAAATGGTAATCCAACATTCATTCCCCAAAAACTTGATACCATTGTTGGAACAGCTAAAATAATTGTTATAGAAGTTAAAAATTTCATTACTCCATTTAGATTATTGGAAATTATTGACGCATATGCATCCATTGTTCCATTTAAAATATTACTATATATTTGAGCCATTTCTATAGCTTGTCTATTTTCCGTAATTGCATCTTCTAGTATTTCTTCATCTTCTTCATATAATTTAACAATTTTTCCTCTCATTGTTTTTTCCATTACTAATTCATTTGACTTTAAAGAAGTTGTAAAATATACTAAACCTTTTTCTAAAGTTAATAATTTCAAAAGCTCTTTATTTTTCATAGAATTTTTTAATATATATTCTGCAATTTCTGTTTCTTTATTAATTTGTTTTAAGTATGTTAAATAGTATGAAGAATTCAAATATAGTATTTGGAAAATAAATCTAGTCTTTTTATATGTTTGAAAATTTTTTATTTTATTTTTTGTAAAATCTTCTATTACTTTATTTTTTCTTAAAGATACTGTTACAAAAAAATCATCTCTTACAACAATCATACCAAGGGGCATTGTTGCATATATATCATTTTCTTCACTTTTTTCTATTACTGGAACATCAACAACAAAAAGTGTTGTGTCATCATCTTCTTCATGGTCAATTCTAGCTTTTTCTTCATAATCTAATGCATCTCTTATAAAGTCTTCTTGTATGCTTATACTTTCACATACATTTTTTATTTCTACCTCGGACGGGTTAATCAAACTTATCCAGCTACCTTTTTTAAATTCCTTAATTTCTTCTACTTTATTTGTTTCCATGTTTGTATTATATATCTTTAACATAACCCATCACCTCTTTCTCCCAATACTATTATTTTAAACTTTTTATCTCATTTTGTCAATATTTTTATCTAAATTATGTAAATCATTTTAGGTGAATTTAAACTAATATTTTTTATCAAAAGTTTGAATAGTAATAACTTACAAACAACCTATAAAATTTCAAAAATTTTAATAAAAATATCACTTTTTATAATATAAAAAAACAAGAATGATAAATTCTTGCTTTTTTTGGTGAGCCATCGGGGGATCGAACCCCGGACCTCCAGATTAAGAGTCTGTTGCTCTACCAGCTGAGCTAATGGCCCATTTCTTAAATTGACTTTTTAAATTATATTATCTTTTTATCCTTTTGTCAATATTTTTTGTTTCTTTGCAATAATAAAAATCCCAAAATTATTTTGAGATTTTTATTATTATTTATATTCTTTATTGAGTTACATCTGGATCCTTCGTAGAACTACTTTCCTCTCCAGTATTGCTACTACTATTTGTATTATCTTTACCACTTGTATTTGTGTTATTATTTTCACTACTAGAAGCTGGCTTATTATTTACATTTTCACTAGGTTGATTATTTACTGGTGCTTGAGTTTCTGTTTTTGTATTTTTTAATATAATTCTTGTCATAGCATCATATGTATCTTTAGATAGTAATTCTGTTGAAATTACTTTTCCATTTAACATTTTTGTAATATAAGTTTCTGTCTTTAAACCATTTGCTCCCTTTTGTTTTACTTTTTCTGTTCCTGCTGGTAATGTACTATCTTCTACATATTTAGTTGTAAATGGAATAGAAGCCACTGTTCTTGTACTAAAAGTAAATGTATACTCATTTTCTTCTTTTATTCCATATATTGATACTGTTGCTATACCATTTTGAGCACTTGCCATAATTCTTATTGGATATTTTCTAGTATTTTTAAATTTAAAATCTGTCATACCATATACAACTGTAGCATCCCTTCCTGCTGGAACATAAGAAGTCACAAATTGATGGTTTCTTCTTTCAACTATTTTTAAATTTGACATTAATACTGAATTATATAATGTTGAAGATATTTGGCAAATACCTCCACCTATACCATCTACAACTTCACCATTTTCATATACTTTAGCATTTTTATATCCAGCTTGTGCTGTTCTAGCGCCTAATGCTTTATTATATGAAAATGTTTCGTCTGCTAACACAACTTTTCCATTTATTTTTCTACATGCAATTATAAGATTTGATGTTCTATCTTTATCGCTTGCATCATATCTTGTTGTAAATGTCGCTAGCTTATCTGGAAAAGCTTCAGATCCAATGTCATTAAGAGTAACCTTAGGCTTTGTTATAGTTAAAGGGATAACATATTCTTCTTTTTCTTCTTCTAATATTTTTTTAGCAGCCTCTACATCAAAGTCAACGCCTTCAACTTCTGGATGTACTTCAAATGGATCTTTTGTATAATACGCATCTTTAGCTTCTTTATACACTTCCGAATGAATCTTTTCTATGTCTATTTCTTCTGGTTTTTTACTCTTAACAGAAATTTCAATATCATCATCATTAGAGTTTACATCACTTAATCTTTCTTTTACCTTATTTAGTAATTCATCTGTATCTACACAAATACCTTCTTTTCCTTTTGTTATAAGTAATTCATCATCTTCAACTGAATAAGTAGATTCTATAATTATTCCTGGTAAATTAACTCCTATATCTTCAAGTGATTGTTTTGCTACTTCTTCATTTAATGACATATTAACTAATATATTTTTCTTCCCTATTAAAGTAGTTATAATATTATAATTATTAAGTATAATATTATTATCTCTTCCAATTAAATATGCTTCATCAACTGCTTTTTCTATATCATAATTAACCTCTAATAAAGATGGACTTAATGTAGCTTCATAATCTTGATATTTTAATCCAATATCTTTTTCAATTTTACTATTATAAATATTTTTTATTTTCTCTGCAGCTTCATTTTTAGATAATCCTGAAACATCTACTCCAGAAATAGAAATACCACTTATAATATTATTATTATTTAAATTTAAAACGGCAAAAACAGTAGATAATACTAGTAATATTGCTATTATTACTACACATAAGATAATTCTCTTCTTTTTCTTATTTATGTTTTTTTTATAATTTTCTTTATACATTTCTTTTTCTAATTTTTTCGCATTTTTATCTACTTTTTTAAATTCTGTTTCTTTATTATCCTTTTCTTTATTTTCAACTTTTTTTTCTTTATTTTTTTTATTTTCTTTCGCTGTTTGTTTTACTACTTTCTTTTCGTTTTCTTCTTTTTGTATTTCTTTACTTTTTTCCTTTAAAATCTCTTTTTCCATAGTTTTCCCCTTAGTTTAAATTTCTATTTTTAATATACCATAAAGTATTTATTTTTACAAGATTTTTATTATCATTATATTGTAATAATATTATAATATTTCTGTATTATTACTCGTTTTTCTTAATTCCCTAATATCACAGGGATTCTATGCAACAAAAATTTACATGAGATAGAAAAATTTTCATAAAAATACTTGAACATTGTAAAAAATAATATTATAATGTTGAAAGCAAAAGATAAATAAGGAGAGAATATAAATGGAATTAACTAAAAACATATTTTTTAATACAGATAAATTAGTTGAAAATAGTAAAGTAAAAATTTCATATACAGGACAATTATTTCAAGATGCTTCTAAAGAAGTATTTATTCATTATGGATTTGGATTAAATTGGGATTCATTAAATGATATACAAATGGAGAAAACAGATTTAGGGTTTCAAGCTGAAATAGAATTAAAAGAAGGAGATACTTTTAATTTCTGTTTTAATAATGGAAATGATATTTGGGACAATAACAATGGTCAAAATTATATCTTTCCTTTAGAAAAAGTTCAAAATGAATTAATAGTTATGGAAGATGAACCTGTTTCATTAGGATCTGCTAAAAAATTAAGAAAATCTTATTTATGGAGTAAAAAAATAAGATTAGCTGTATATAAAATAATTACTTACTTTCCAAAAATAATTTCTGGAAACTATTATAAGAAAAAAACTGCAAATTCTGAAAATTAATATTAATTATAAATATAAAAAAGCCATATGATATATGGCTTTTTTATGTTATTATCCATCCTCCATTAACAGAAATAACTTGACCTGTTGTAAATTTATCTTCAATTAACCATTCTACACATTTAGCAATATCTTGTGGTTTCCCTATTCTTCCTAGAGGTGTTTCATTTTCTAATTCTTTTATTTCCTCTTCACTTAAATTTGAATTCATATCTGTATCAATAACTCCTGGTGCTATTGCATTTACTCTTATATTTGATGGACCTAATTCTTTTGCTAAAGATTTTGTCATACCATTTATCCCTGCTTTTGCTGTTGAATAATGTACTTCGCATGAACTTCCAACCATTCCCCAGATTGATGATATATTTATAATACATCCGCTTTTATTATGAATCATATTATTTAAAACTTCTTGACTCATAATAAATACTGAATTTAAGTTTGTATTTATCATATTGTTCCAATCACCATCAGTTATTTGTGTAAATTCTTTAAATTGTGCTATTCCAGCATTATTTACTAAAATATCTATATTATTGTATTTTTTTAGTGTATATTCTACTAGTTTTTTTGCTTCTTCTCTTTTTGAAACATCTGCTTTAAATATATCTATTTCAATTCCTTGTTCTTTTAATTCTTGTTGTAATTTTTGTGCTTTTTCTTCTGATCTATTATAATTTGCTATTACTTTTATTCCTTTCTTTGCTAAAGTTTTAGCAATTTCTCTTCCTATACCTCTGGAAGCACCTGTTACAATTGCAATTTCCATAATTTAATATCCTTTCTAATAATTTAAATTCATAAATAATATATATCTAATAATATAAAAAGTCAATAATTAAGAATAACTTCAAAACTATTGACCTTTTTCATGGAGCCACTTCCCAGATTCGAACTGGGGACCCTCGCATTACAAGTGCGATGCTCTGGCCAGCTGAGCTAAAGTGGCATTAAATATTAAATTGGTGACCCGTACGGGAATCGAACCCATGTCTCCGCCGTGAAAGGGCGGTGTCTTAACCGCTTGACCAACGGGCCTAATACAAAAAACTAAATAATTGAAAAATTATTTAGTTTTTTTGGTGAGCTATCCGCGACTCGAACGCGGGACAACTTGATTAAAAGTCAAGTGCTCTACCACCTGAGCTAATAGCCCACATAAATGTTAAATCACAATGCTTATATATATTACTATATTTTTTTTACTTTGTCAACACTTTTATTAAATTTTTTTGTCTTTTTTAGTTACTTATTGTTACTATCCATCTCTAAATATAAATTTTTCAGTTAATTTACTAAAAGTATTTATTACTTATAAGATGAATAGCAACTATTTATTATGAATTTAACTTTTCTATAACTTCATTTACATCTATTCCATGAACAGCACAAGCTTCTTCTAAAGTTTCCATTTGTGATGCAGGACATCCTAAACAATGCATTCCAATTTCTAATAAAATATCAGCTTTTTCAGGAGCTTTTTCTAATATTTCTCCGATTCTTGTATCTTTATTAAATTTCATTTATATTCCTCCTTTAAATAATCAATATAAAAATTTTAACATAAATTTTAAAAAAAGTATAGACAAATTATAAAAATTATTGTATTATGGAAAAAATTGTAAGGCGGTGATAATAATTTCAGATTTAATTAATTTATACTTCATAACCTATATTATATATCTTTTTATCACTTTATATTCATTATATAATTATATCGATATGAATTTATTTCACAATGTTCAAGGTTCTAAATTAAAAATCAAAAAGAAATTTTTAAAATAAGGAGGTTCTTAGTCTTAATAATTTATGAAAAAATTATTTGTTTTATCTTTTTTTATTTTTTCAAGTTTTTTTACTGTTAAACTTTTTTATCCGATATATTATTCAGAAGAAATTATAATTACATATGGAATTAATCCTTTTGATATATGCTCAAATAATTTGCAATTATGGAATATTATTAAATTATCTTATATTTTTGTTTTTATTTTTTCTAATTTTACTATAAGTAGTTTTATTTTTAATCGTTTTTTTAATAAATTTAATTGTCTAAAAATCAACTCCATCTCAACTAATAATAAAAAAGAAATTCACTCCAATAATTTCAAAAAAGACTTAAATTTATTAATTGGATTAGATTCTACTACAAACACCAAAGTTTATGTTCCAGAATTAGGATTATACCAAAACTTTTTAATTACAGGAACAATAGGATCTGGAAAAACTTCTAGTGCTATGTATCCTTTTACAGAACAATTAATTAAATATAATAGTAAAAATTCAGATAAAAAAATAGGCATGCTTATATTAGATGTTAAAGGCAATTATTATAAGCAAATAAAATATTACACAAAGAAATATAATCTTTCTAAAGATTTAATAATAATACAATTAAATTCAAATGTATTTTATAATCCATTACACAAACCAAATTTAAAACCACAAGTTCTAGCAAATAGATTAAAAACTATACTATTATTATTTTCTGAAAATAATACAGAATCATATTGGATTGATAAAGCAGAACAAGTTCTAACAGAATGTATTAAATTATGTCGATTATATAATGATGGTTATGTAACCTTTTTGGAGTTACATAAATTAATAACTATTCCAAATTATTATAAGGAAAAAATAAATATTTTAAGAAATCTTTTTATATCTTCAAAGCTAAATAAAAAACAAATTTATGACTTAAATGCTTCTTTAGATTTTTTTCAAAAAGAATTTGATTCTTTAGATTATAGAACAAAAAGCATTCTAATATCTGAAATAACCAGAATAACAGGTAGCTTCGTTTCTGATTATGATGTCATGAGAACTTTTTGTCCTCCAAAAGAAAAACTTAATTTCTTAGGATTTAAAGATATATTAAAAAAAGGAAAAATTGTAGTTTTAAATATGAATATTTCTGAATATAGTATTCTTTCTAAAATAATTGCGACATATTTAAAATTAGACTTTCAAACAGAAATTATTTCTAGTATTTCAAAAAACAATGTAAAAACAAGTGCCTTTATATGTGACGAATACGATAAATACGCAAGTAAAACAGATTCTGAATTCTTTTCTTTGAGCAGAGAAGCTAAATGTATTAATATAATTAGTACTCAAAGTTATTCATCCCTAAAACTCTCTTTAAAAGATGAATATCAAGTAAAAGTACTCTCTCAAAACTTAATTAATAAAATATGGTTTAGATCTGATGATTTATTTACAATAGAAAATGCTCAAAAACAATTAGGAAAAGAAGAACAAAAACGTATTTCTAAAAGTATCTCTGAAAGTGCTAAGAAAACTAATTTTAGTTATATAACAAACACTTTACATTCTCAAGATTCTAATATATCTGAAAGTTACAACACCTATACTCAAAAAGACTATATATATGACACTAATTTTTTTACTCAAAAACTAGAAACTTTCACTGCCCTTACATTTTTATCTGATGGAAATAAAATTATAAGCACAAAAAAATTAAATTTATTTCCGTACTTTAAAAACAATTAAAAACCAAGAAAGGAGTCTTATTTGAATAAAAAAATTTTTTATTTATTTTTTATAATTTTATTATTTCTATTATTTTATGTTACTTTTTCTTCTACATCTTATGCATTGGGTGATCCTCAAATTGTAAGCAAAATAAACTCTGCATTTCAAAGTATAGAAAAATGGATACTTAAAATTTCTACTCCTGCAGCAGCTGTAGCTGTTGGCACAGGTGTTTTTATGAAAAAATTCAGTTTTGGAGATGAAGAAAGAATTAGAATAGGAAAAAAAATAATTAAAAGTTCTTTATTTTCTTATGCCTTTATTCTTGCTATTGATCTAATTCTTTCTGCAATCAAATCGTTAATTAGTTAAGGAGGTTTACTTGGAAAATAATACTGATATATCTCAAATAATTCTTGATACTATAAATAAAATTTTTGAAACTTTATTTAGTTCTATTGATAATAACTTATATAATGTTTTAGACAATCTTACTTTTATAAATTCCGATATTTTAAATGATAAAAATTTTGAAATTATATTTGGAACTTCTGCTTCAAATGGAATACTCTTAATTGCAAACTCTTTTTTACTTGCTTTTATATTATATTATTCCATTCGTTACTTACTGTCTCATTTTACATATTCTAATATTGAATCCCCATCAAGTTTTGTTATTAAAATAATTGTCTGTGGAATTTTTATGAATTTTTCATTTTTTGTTATAACAATGATTTTAGATTTAAATTCAAATATTTCATTAGCAATACAAAGTTTAGGAAAAGAACTCACTGGAAAACAAATTTGTTTTTCAGAGTTAATTACAATAATTAATTCAAATATTTCAATAAATATAAGCTCATTAAATGTATTTTCAATTGATGGATTAATAAAAAGTACTTTATCTATATCTTTATTAAACCTAGTTCTTTCATATTCATTAAGATATGTAATGTTAAAAGTTCTTATTTTACTTGCTCCTTTTTCAATATTATCATTATGTTTAAATTCTTCAAGTTGGTTTTTTAAAACTTGGATTAAAAATTTATTTGCATTACTATTTATTCAAATTATAGTATCTATTATTTTATTAATATTATTTTCTATTAATTATTCCTCTTCTAACTTAATTAGTAAATTTATTTATATTGGTGGAATATATGCATTAATTCAATCTAATTCTTTTGTTAGAGATTTTATCGGTAGTGTTTCCACAAATGTTACACAAATTGTTAAAAGTTTTCATAAATAATAAATACTTTTATAAAAGGAGGTTTTATGAAATTTATATTTCCACAAAATTATAATTTTAAAAATAAATTATTTGGTATATTTGACTATACTACTATTTTAGTTAATATTTTATGGTCAGCTTTTATATTAATTATTATAAATTTTTTTGTGCAAAATTTAAATATTAAAATTTTTATTTTTATTATTACTTGTTTTCCCTTAATTCTTTTTAGCATTAATGGATTTAATGGCGAAAATATAATTTATGTTTTTTCTTATATAATTAAATTTATATTTAAACAAAAATTATTCTTATTTAATAAAAATAATTAATCATATATTTATCTTGAATTTTTTGTCTAAAAAAGTTATAATCTAAACTATATACAATAATTTATTCTTTTATAGATAGGAGAAACTCATATGAAATTAGAACAAAATGATAAATCACTTTTATTTTCTGAAACAACAATACCAGATATATTTTTTTCTGAATATCTTTCAGAATTGCCTAGTGATTATTTAAAAATATATTTATATATAATGTTTTTATCTAAATATGGAAAAGATATAAAATTAAACGATTTATCTAAAAAATTAAATATACAATTAAAGATAATTAATGATGGATTAAAATATTTAGAAGAACATAAATTACTAACAAAAAAAACAAATGGATATATTATTAATGATATTCAAGAACTAACATTACACAATTTATATACTCCTAACTTAACCATGTCAAAAGAAAAAATTGAGCAAAACTCTAAAAATCAATCAAGAGCAAAAGCTATAGAACATATTAATAATATGTATTTTCAAGGAATCATGGGTCCATCATGGTATAATGATATAGATTTATGGTTCAAAAAATTTGGATTTGATGAACAAGTAATGATAGCCTTATTTGACTATTGTTATAAACGTAGCGCTTTACACAGAAACTACATTCAGGCTGTTGCAGAATCATGGGGAACAAATAAAATAAAAACATGGAATGATTTAGATAGATACTCTGAAAAGCAAGAAAATTTAAATAAATTCAAAAAAACTATTGCCAAAAAACTTGGAAAACATAACGGACTTACTCAATATGAAGAAGCTTATATTGAAAATTGGGTTTTAAATTACCAATATGATATGGACATAATAGAAATTGCATTAAAAAGAACTACTTATAAGCAAAACCCTACTTTTGAATACATAAATAATATAATAACTGATTGGCATGAAAGAAAATTAAAAACTCCTTCAGAGGTTAATGCTTTTATGGAACAACGTAAAAAACAAGAAAAAAATACAAAAAATTTAAAAAATACTACAACAAAAGCAAGTTATGAACAAAGAAATTATGATAATTTAGATTTTCTTTATGCTAATAATAAAAATGCTTAATTATAAATAATAAGGAGAATTAAATGGCTAATGAAATTTTAAATTCTTTATTAAAAGAATATGAACAAAAAAAATTAAGAGCAGAAATGGATGTAGAAACTAGAAAAACACAATTATATAAAGACATCCCTAGGTTAGAAAGAATAGAAGAAGAATTAAGTAATTATTCTATTTCTACAGCAAAATCCATTTTAGCTAATAAATCAACAAATTCTTTAGAATCTTTAAAAGACAAAATAAATGACTTAAAAAAGGAAAAAGAAAAAATACTAAAATCTAATAATCTTGATATTGATTACTTAAAACCTTTTTATGATTGTCAAATTTGTAAAGATACTGGTTATATTATGGACAATAATTATAAAACTCAAATGTGTTCATGTTTAAAACAAAAATTACTTGACTATTCTTTTAATAAATCAAATATGTCAACTTTTAAAAAAGAAAATTTTGATAATTTTAATATTGATTTATTTTCAGATATAGCTAATAAAGAAAAATATAAATATGATATATCACCAAGAGAAAACATTACCAAAATAAAAAATAGATGTATAGACTTTATAGAAAACTTTGATAATCCTGATAATAAAAACTTATTATTTATCGGAAATACTGGTTTACGGTAAGACTTTTATGTCTAATTGCATTGCTCAAGAAATGTTACGTCAAGGAAAAACTGTTCTTTATCAAACAGCTCCTATACTTCTTGAAAGTATAATCGATTATAAAATGAGTAAAAACAAAAACTCAATTGATAATATTTATAAATCTATATTAGAAGCAGACCTACTAATAATTGATGATTTAGGAACAGAAAGTTTAAATAGTATGAAATTAAGTGAACTATTTACAGTTATAAATACAAGAATTTTAAATTTAAATAATAAAATTACAAAAACTATAATATCTACAAACCTAAATATTAATGATATATTTAGAAATTATGAAGAACGAATTGGATCTAGAATCGCAGGATATTATGATATTTATTATTTTTTCGGAGATGATTTAAGATTTAAAAAATAACATAAAAAAAATAAAACCAAAAGAAAAATTCTTTTGGTTTTATTTTTTTATTTATTCTTCAATTTCCATATCTGGTCTTAAAGTTTCTATACTTACAACTTTTCCACCATCACTTGTTCTCATTAATGTAACTCCTTGCGTAGATCTTCCTAAAATACTTACATCTTTAACATTAAGTCTAATAATTGTTCCTGTATCTGTAACAAGCATAACATCATCATTTTCTCTAGCAATTCTTACTCCTACGATTTCACCTGTTTTTGGTGTTATTTTATATGTAATAACTCCTTTTCCACCTCTATTTTGAACTCTATATTCATCTAATTCTGTTCTTTTTCCGAAACCATTTTCAGTAATTGCAAGTAATGTAGCCTTTTCTTCGCTTATAACAGATTCCATTCCTATAACTTCATCATCATCATTTAATCGTATTCCTATAACTCCTTGAGAAACCCTTCCCATAGGTCTAACATCTTTTTCATCAAAAGTTATACATAAACCTTTTTTAGTAACTAAAACTACATTGTCTTGTCCATCTGTTAATCTAACTTCTATTAATTCATCATCTTGTTTTAATGTTATTCCTTGAAGTCCTGTTTTTCTTGCTGAATTATATTCTGATAAAGCTGTTTTCTTTATTAATCCATGTTTTGTAGCCATTAATAAATATTTTCCTTCAGCAAAGTTTTGAATAGGTATAACTGCTGATACTTTTTCTCCTGGATCTAAACTTAATAAATTAACAATTGCTGTTCCCTTAGCAGTTCTACCTGCTTCTGGAACTTCATATCCTCTTAATTTATATAGTTTTCCCTTATTAGTAAAGAATAAAATTGTATCATGAGTTGATGCTGTAAATATTTGTTTTACAAAATCATCTTCTCTCGTTGTCATTCCTGTAATTCCTTTTCCACCTCTTCTTTGACTTCTATATGTATCTATTGGTAATCTTTTTATATATCCAAAATGTGTTAAAGTAATTACTGTTTGTTCTTCTTTTATTAAATCTTCGATATCAATTTCGCCCTCTGCAGCAACTATTTTTGTCTTTCTTTCATCTCCGAATTTATCTCTTATTTCTATTAATTCTTCTTTAATAATATCAAAAACTAATTTTTCACTAGATAAGATTTCTCTTAAATGTTTAATTAATGCCATTAATTGTTCATATTCTTCTTCTATTTTTTCACGTTGCAATCCTGATAATGTTTTTAATCTCATATCCAAAATTGCTTGCGCTTGTATATCAGATAAGCCAAATCTATCCATTAATCTTTCTTTTGCATCATCATATGATGAACGAATAATATTAATAATTTCATCAATATTGTCTAAAGCAATTTTTAAACCTTCTAAAATATGAGCTCTTGCTAATGCTTTGTCTAAATCAAATTTAGTTCTTCTTAAAATTACATCTTTTCTATGATCTATATAACAATCTATACATTGTCTTAATGTTAATATTTTAGGTTCACCATTAACTAATGCAAGCATTATAATACCAAATGTTGTTTGCATTTGTGTATGTTTAAATAATTGATTTAATACAACTTGAGCATTAGCATCTCTTTTTAATTCAATTACAACTCTTACTCTATCTTTTCTATCAGACTCATCTCTACATTCTGAGATACCTTCTATTTTCTTTTCTTTTGATAAATCTGATATTGCTTTTATAAGATTTGCCTTATTTACTTGATAAGGTAATGAAGAAACTATAATTCTTTGTCTGTTACCACTCATCTCTTCAATATCTGTTTCAGCTCTTAATGTTATTTTTCCTCTACCTGTCTTATATGCTTGTTTTATTCCTTCAATTCCAAGTATAATTCCTTCTGTTGGGAAATCAGGTCCTTTTATAACTTCCATTAAGTCTTCATCTGTTACTTCATCTTCATCAATAATTTTTATTATTCCATTAATTACTTCTGTTAAATTATGTGGTGGTATATTTGTTGCCATACCTACGGCAATACCTGATGATCCATTAATTAATAACGCTGGTATTCTTGCTGGTAAAACTGTTGGTTCTTGTAGTCTATCATCATAGTTTGGCATAAAATCTACAGTATTTTTTTCAATATCTGTTAACATATATGAAGAAATTTTAGACATTCTTGCTTCTGTGTACCTCATCGCTGCTGCTCCGTCTCCATCAACAGATCCAAAGTTTCCATGTCCATCAATCAACATATATCTCATTGAAAAATCTTGTGCAAGTCTTACCATTGCATCATATACAGAACTATCACCATGTGGATGATATCTACCTAAAACAGATCCAACTGTATTAGCACATTTTCTGTATGGTTTATCAGATGTAATACCATCTTCATGCATAGAATATAATATTCTTCTGTGTACTGGTTTCAAACCATCTCTTACATCAGGAAGTGCACGAGATACAATAACGCTCATGGCATAATCTATATATGCTGTACGCATTTCTTTTTCAATGTCTCTCTCTATTATTTTTCCGTCATTTCTTTCTTCTGGTCTTTCCTCCATTTTTTTCCCTCTTTTCTTTATTTTTCTACATTTGTATTATACTAAAATAGATTAAATTATGCAAGTAAAAATCACCAAAAAGTTTAGGGAAATAAGCAATTTTATTAATATTCAGCTTTTCTTTTGAAAAAAATATGCTGCACTAAAAAAGTACAACATATTTTTATTTTTTTTTCAATTACTCAATTTAATTTTTTAGCTAATTCTATTTGTTCTTCTGTTAAATTAAAATTTTGTCCATTATTTTTTATTAAATTGTGTAATAATTCAATTTTCTTTGCTTCATTTATTGTATTTTCAATTGGCACCAACTTTTCTAAGTTATTTTGTATTTTTTTATATTCTTTTTCCATACCCTGAAAATCTTTATTTTTATAAAATTCTTTCCAATTATTTATATACCTGTCTGTATGTTCTACTGCTTGACTTTGCTCTGTAAACATTTGATTTATATTATTTTCTACGTTATCTAATATAACATTTTTTCCTTGTTTTATAGTTTTAGCAACGGTATTATTTATTAATCCTTCTTTTCTTACTTTATCAACAACTATATCTAGCAGATTAGAGACTCCATCAATTATCCCTCCTGTTTTTACTGCATTTTGCATTTGTGTAACATTTTCAAAATTTCCTGTTACAATTCCAACAGCACTTTTTCCCAAATCTATTGCATCATCAATTGTTTTTGTAATTCCATTCTTTAAACCATAATTTAATAAATTATCCTTTATATTAATTAATTGATCATCTATAAATTCTGGTAATATACTTCTTATACCAATATCAATTGCAGTATTAATAGTTTTTCCTAATGCTGATTCCAAAAAATCTTTTTGTGTTTTATTATTTTTTATTTGATTATCTAATTCTAAATTATTATTTTTTTCTAATTTATTTATTTCCATATTTATACTCCATTCTTTTATTAATTTAATTTATTATTTTATTTATCATTTTTATTAATTAAATTATTATTTCTATTTAATATAATTTTAATATTAAAATTACTAAAAAATATTTTTTATTTAATAATTTAAAATAATATTTTTTTATTTTTAAAAAATCTTGTAATTACTCTTCTTATTATTTTTTATATTTTATAATTTCTAAATAAAATTATTTGTAAATTCACATTTTAATTTCAATAAAAATTTTTTACCTGATTTATATTTTTAAATTTTTTAATTGAAAAATAATATTTTTCGCTCATTATATGTAAACCAATATTAACTTCTATTTAAATTTCACTTTTATAACCCACAAATCTTTTAATTTATTTTACGCCTAATAAATCCCAAAAAATATTTTCTTATTTTAGTCTATAAATTTTATTTATTTTTTTATTATAAATTAATTTTTCTATAAATAATGTTAACCTGATTTTTATTTTCTATTTTAAATCAAATCTCATCAATTCAATTCTGTTTTTTATCTATTATTAAAATTATTTGTATAACAGTTTTTTATTTTTTAGTTTATATTCTTTTTTTATTTTTGTTAAAAATATTTAATTTGTTTTTTAAAATTAAATATTTATTTTTATTTTATTGTTTTATTTTTATTATTTAAATTTATTTTTAT
>JABLTQ010023180.1_pt1 | contig 76673 bp, 62 predicted proteins | sample 7160101 | NCBI WGS metagenome assembly JABLTQ01 (sample SAMN14651228, study PRJNA627086) | human gut metagenome | isolation source: feces | host: Homo sapiens | reverse complement strand
TGGCTGCGGTCAGGGTGGTCTTGCCGTGGTCAACGTGGCCTATCGTGCCGATGTTTACGTGCGGCTTAGTGCGCTCGAATTTTGCCTTTGCCATTTTCTTTCTCCTTCAAAAAAAAGTTGTTTTTATGTTTATTTGCCTAAAATCTTCTTCGCGACGGCCTCGCTCACCTGCTCGTAATGGTCAAACTGCATTGTGAACGTGCCCCTGCCCTGCGTGCGGGACCTGAGGTCCGTTGCGTAGCCAAACATTTCGCTCAGCGGGCATATCGCGTCTACAACCTGCGCATTGCCGCGGCTGTCCGTACCTTCTATGCGGCAGCGGCGGGAGGTCAGGTTGCCTATAACATCTCCCATGTACTCATCAGGCATCACGACTTCAACCTTCATAACGGGTTCAAGCAGCACGCAGCCGGCCTTTTCCAGCGCATCCTTGAGCGCCATGGAAGCGGCGATCTTGTATGCCATTTCGGAAGAGTCAACATCGTGATAGCTGCCGTCAAGCAGCGTTGCCTTGAAGTCAACAACTTCGAATCCGCCAAGCGAGCCGGTCTTGGAAGCTTCCTCTATGCCGGCCTTGATAGCGGGGATGTATTCCTTGGGAATAACGCCGCCAACTGTCTTGTCCTCGAATTCGAATCCGGCGCCGGGTTCCAGCGGGGAGAATTCCACCACGCAGTGACCGTACTGACCGTGACCGCCGGTCTGGCGAACGTAACGGCCTTCGCTCTTGACGGTGCGGGATATGGTCTCGCGGTATGCGACCTGCGGACGGCCGACCTTGCACTCAACGTGGAACTCGCGTATAAGCCTATCCACGATTATTTCAAGGTGAAGTTCGCCCATGCCGCTTATTATGGTCTGGCCCGTTTCCTTATCGGTAAAGGTACGGAAGGTGGGGTCCTCATCGGCAAGCTTTGCAAGCGCAAGGCCCATCTTTTCCTGGCCGGCCTTGGTTTTGGGCTCTATGGCCACCTGTATAACAGGATCCGGAATCTCTATGGTTTCAAGCAGCAGCGGATGCTTTTCATCGCAAAGCGTATCGCCCGTGCCGGTCTCCTTCAGTCCGCCAAGCGCAGCTATGTCGCCCGCGTGCGCCTCGGGAATTTCGGTACGGCTGGAGGCATGGATAAGGGTTATCTTGCCAACGCGCTCGCGCTTACCCTTGGAAGCATTGTAAACATAGGAATTTGACTGAAGCGTGCCGCTGTATACGCGGAAGAAGGTCAGCTTGCCCACGAACGGGTCGGCAACAATCTTGAACGCAAGCGCCGCGAACGGTGCATCATCCCTGCATTCGGTCTTTATTATCTCCGTGCCGTCCACGCTGGTGCCTTCCGCGGGGGGTACGTCCAGCGGAGAGGGCAAAAAGTCCACTATCGCGTTGAGCAGGGGCTGCACGCCCTTGTTCCTGTAAGACGTTCCGCATACAACGGGCACTATCTGGTTGGCTATGGTGCCCTTGCGCAGGGCCTTCATAATATCCTCGTTGCTTACTTCTTCGCCGCCGAGGTATCTTTCCATCAGCTCTTCGTCCACGTCCGCCGCGGCTTCAATCATGGCGGTGCGGTACTCTTCGGCCTTTCCCACCATGTCGGCAGGGATATCCTCTATCCTTATGTCCTTGCCGTCGTTATCGTAATAAACCTCGGCCTTCATGGTTATAAGATCTATCATGCCGCGGAAGTCGGCTTCCGCGCCGATGGGCAGTTGAATAGGCACGGCGTTTGCGCCAAGCCTGTCCTTCATCATCTCTACCACGTTATAGAAGTTCGCGCCTATTATGTCCATCTTGTTGACATAAGCTATGCGCGGCACGCCGTATTTGCTGGCCTGACGCCATACGGTCTCGCTTTGGGGCTCAACGCCGCCCTTTGCGCAGAATACTGCCACAGCGCCGTCCAGTACCCTAAGCGAACGCTCAACTTCCATTGTGAAGTCAACGTGACCCGGGGTATCGATGATGTTGATGCGATGCTGCCGCCAATAGGTGGTGGTGGCAGCGGAAGCGATGGTTATACCGCGCTCCTGCTCCTGCACCATGAAGTCCATTGTGGCTGCGCCCTCGTGTACCTCTCCTACCTTGTGTATCTTGCCGGTATAGTAAAGTATACGCTCGGTAGTGGTGGTCTTTCCGGCATCGATGTGGGCCATGATGCCGATGTTTCTCGTTTTTTCAAGCGGGGTTTCTCTGGCCACTTGCAGCCCTCCTCTACAAAAAATTTTATAAAATCTATATACACGCCGCTTCCGCTTTTTGCAGAAAATCGGACCCAGCCGTTAAGCCGGATCCGTTTTTGCAGCAGTATATTGCCGTTATTACCAGCGATAGTGCGCGAAAGCCTTGTTGGCCTCGGCCATCTTGTGGGTATCTTCCTTCTTCTTGAAGGCGGAACCGGTCTGGTTTGCGGCGTCCATGATTTCGCCGGCAAGGCGCTGCATCATGGTGTGCTCGCTGCGGGCGCGGGCATAGCTTACCAGCCACCTGAGACCGAGAGTCTGGCGCCTTTCGGGCCTTATCTCGATAGGTACCTGATAGGTGGCGCCGCCCACGCGGCGGGCCTTAACCTCAAGCACGGGCATGATGTTGTTCATGGCCTGCTCGAATACTTCCAAAGGCTCGCGGCCGGTCTTTTCGCGAATGATTTCAAACGCGCCGTAGCAAGCCTTCTGCGCGGTACCGCGCTTACCGTCCAGCATGACCTGGTTGACGAGCTTCGTCACCAGCTTGCCGCCGTACATAGGGTCATCAAGAACTTCCCTCTTGGGTACAAATCCACGTCTCGGCATCTTAATTTCCCTCCTTATTTCTTGGGTCTCTTGGCGCCGTAGCGGGAACGGGCCTGCATACGCTTGGCTACGCCCGCGGTATCGAGTGCGCCACGGATGATGTGGTAACGAACACCAGGCAGATCCTTTACGCGGCCGCCCCTGATGAGGACGACGCTGTGCTCCTGCAGATTGTGTCCCACGCCGGGGATGTACGCGGTACCTTCAAGACCATCGGTCAGGCGTACACGCGCTATTTTACGCAGAGCGGAGTTAGGCTTTTTAGGTGTAAGAACACGAACCGCGGTGCAGACACCACGGCGCTGGGGGCACTGCTTGAGGATAGGGGAGTTAGACTTGTAGCTCACCTGCTCACGGCCCTTGCGAACCAACTGGTTAATGGTCGGCATTGAAGAATTTCCTCCAAACAAAATTAATATTCTTTATATTAAGAAAATCCCTTGCAACCCCTTGAAAGGGACATTTTCCGCAACTTAGATATTGTAGCATTCATTTCGCGGCTTGTCAATCGATATAGCCGGAATTTTTAGGCATTTTCGCTTTTTTCGCCATGAATACCGTCTTTATTTATCATCTCGTCCGGCATTGCGGCAAACAGGCCATGGCTCATCGGCTTTTTGGAGAATACCAGCCTGCTCACGCCGTGCTCGGCAAACAGCTCAAACCAGCCCTTCTCCTTCAGCTCCGCAAGCATCGGCGCATTCATCACGTTGAGGTACGTCCGCTTTGCGTAGCTGCGCTTCATGCCGCGGTAGGCTATTTCCGCAACCGCTATGCCTATTATTGCCCACGCCGCGAATATATAAAACGGCAGCCCGTGCGTAATAGCCATGAGCGGCTCGTTCACGCTCCTAAGGCTAAGCACTATAAGGCCGCTTAGCAAAAACGCGGCTATTATAAGCCCCTTAACGTAGCTCAGGCGGGTAATGCGCTGCTTGCATTCTTTGCAGCAACTAACCTGCGCCGGAAGCAATGAGCCGAAGCGCGGCTCCTTTTTCAGCAGGCCCAGCAGCCCCTTCGCCCTGTGCTTGCGCGCACCGGGATGCCCCATGTCGAAAAAGGCATAGTATTCCCTTTTGCCCTTTTCGCCTTTGCACAGCACGCATTCTTCGCCGGTAAACAGCTTTGCCATGCCGTCCTCCGGCAGCAGGGCGGCCATGTCCGCAAGGTCCTGCTTCACACGCGCGGTCTTTTCCTCGTCAGAGCAATCCACCGTGCATTTTTCGCAGCTTTCCATGTTAAGCGCCGCGCAGTATTCGCTGCCGTAAAGCGGACAGTCCGCGTTTGTATACTTTGGTTGGGTCATATACTGTTCTCCTTACGCGGTTATGCTTTGGGCCGCAATGGAACTTATGCGCCCCACGCGGCCCAAATATGCGTTTGTTTTTATTACTGTTCGGCGTTCTTGGGCTTCACTTCCACGTTGCGGTAACGTTTCATTCCTATGCCCGCGGGTATCAGCTTGCCGATTATTACGTTTTCCTTCAAACCTACCAGCGGGTCTACCTTGCCCTTTATGGCGGCTTCGGTCAGCACCCTGGTGGTCTCCTGGAAGGATGCGGCGCTCAGGAACGAATCGGTCGCGAGGGCGGCCTTGGTTATACCAAGCAGCTTCCTCTTGGCAACGGCGGGCTGCATGCCCTTCATCACCATTTCCTCGTTCTCGCGCTCGAAGCGGAATATATCCACCAGTTCGCCCGGCAGCATATCCGTATCGCCCGCGTCCTCAATCTGCACCTTGCGCAGCATCTGGCGGATAATTACTTCAATGTGCTTATCCGCTATCTCAACGCCCTGTGAACGGTACACGTCCTGAACTTCCTTGAGCATATAGGCCTGCACGTCCTTTACGCCCTTTATCTTCAGAATGTCGTTGGGGTTGATGGAACCGTCGGTCAGCTCGTCGCCCGCCTCTATCGTGTCGCCGTTCTTCACCTTCAGCTTGGCGCCGAAGGGAATGAGATACTTCACGGCTTCGTCGTCGCCGGTTATGGTGGCTTCGCGGCGCTGGCCTTCGGTTATTTCAACCTTACCGGCAATCTCGCTTATAACCGCCAAGCCCTTCGGCTTACGCGCTTCGAATATTTCAACTACACGGGGAAGACCCTGGGTAATATCCGTTGCGCTTGCAACGCCGCCGGTATGGAAGTTTCGCATGGTCAGCTGGGTACCCGGTTCGCCTATGGCCTGCGCGGCAATTATGCCTACCGCCTCGCCTATGTTCACCTCTCCGCCGGTGGCCAGGTTTGCGCCGTAGCACTTGGTGCATACGCCGTGGTCGCTGCGGCAGGTGAATACGCTCCTGCACTCCATGCTCCTTATGCCCGCATCCACTATCCTGTTGCGGATGTCGTAGGTTATCATGCTGTTGGCGGGGCACAGTACCTCGCCCGTTTCGGGATGGACAACCTCGTTCACGCTGTAGCGGCCCAGTATACGGTCGCCAAAGCTTTCAACTACCTTGTTGCCGTCCATTATGGCCTCTATCTTCATGCCCTTGGGCGCTTCACCGCGCAGGGCGAAGCAGTCGTCCTCGCGCACTATAACGTCCTGAGAAACGTCAACAAGTCGCCTGGTCAGGTAACCGGAGTCCGCGGTACGCAGAGCCGTATCGGCCAAGCCCTTACGCGCGCCGTGGGAGCTGATGAAGAACTCAAGCACCGTAAGACCTTCGCGGAAGTTTGCACGTATAGGCACTTCTATGATCTGGCCGTTCGGGTCGGCCATCAGTCCGCGCATACCGGCAAGCTGACGGATCTGGTTGGTGGAACCACGGGCACCGGAGTTTGCCATCATGAATATCGGGTTGTATTGATCCAGCGAATCCATAAGGGTCTTGGTGACCTTGTTGGTCGCGTCGTCCCAAATGTGTATTACGTTGGTACGCCTTTCCGCATCGCTGAGGAAACCGCTCCTGTACAGGCTGTCTATCTTGTTTACCTCAACCTCGGCCTCGGCCAGTATGGTCTTCTTCTCTTCCGGCACGGTTATGTCCTGGAAGCCTATCGTTATGCCGCCCAGTGTGGAATAACGGAAGCCCATCGCCTTTATGCGGTCCAGCATTTCGCTGGTTTCGGTCGCGCCGTAACGGCGGTAGCACTTGTCTATTATCTTACCAATGTCCTTCTTGACGACCAGTTTATCGACCTCAAGCTTGAACATATCGTCCGCAGTGTTCCTTTCAACGAAGCCAAGGTCCTGCGGTATGGCGTTGTTGAATATAACGCGGCCGATGCTGGTGTCTATCACCTTTCTCAGCTTCTTGCCTTCAAATTCGCGCTCTATGCGGATTTTCACCTTGGCATGCAGCGAGCATTCGCCCGTCTGATACGCCATTATGGCTTCATCCTCGCTGGCAAAGGCCTTGCCCTCGCCCTTTTCGCCGTCGCGCTGCAGGGTAAGGTAGTAGCAGCCCAGAACCATGTCCTGCGTGGGTTCCACAACAGGCTGGCCGCTCTGCGGCTTAAGTATGTTGTTGGATGCAAGCATGAGGAACCTTGCTTCCGCCTGCGCTTCAACGCTGAGCGGAACGTGCACGGCCATCTGGTCGCCGTCGAAGTCCGCGTTGAATGCGGTACATACCAACGGGTGCAGCTTTATGGCGCGGCCTTCAACAAGGATTGGCTCGAACGCCTGTATACCAAGGCGGTGCAGCGTAGGCGCGCGGTTGAGCATAACGGGATGCTCTTTTATGACCACTTCCAGCTCGTCCCATACCTCTGTACGGACGCGCTCCACCATGCGCTTTGCGCTCTTTATGTTGTGCGCAAGGCCGTCGTCAACAAGCTTCTTCATTACGAAGGGCTTGAACAGCTCCAGCGCCATTTCCTTGGGCAAACCGCACTGATACATCTTCAGCTCAGGGCCTACGACTATAACGCTTCGGCCGGAATAGTCAACGCGCTTGCCCAGCAGGTTCTGCCTGAAGCGGCCCTGCTTACCCCTAAGCATATCGGAAAGGGACTTGAGCGGCCTGTTGCCGGGGCCGGTAACGGGGCGCCCGCGGCGGCCGTTATCGATAAGGGCATCCACCGCTTCCTGAAGCATACGCTTTTCGTTGCGCACTATAATGTCCGGCGCATGCAGCTCAAGCAGCCTCTTGAGGCGGTTATTTCTGTTTATAACCCTGCGGTAAAGGTCGTTAAGGTCGCTGGTGGCGAACCTGCCGCCGTCCAGCTGAACCATAGGCCTCAGTTCCGGCGGAATTACCGGCACCGCGTCCAGTATTATCCATTCGGGCTTGTTGCCGCTCTTAAGGAAGGCTTCAACAACGTCCAGCCTCTTTATGGCGTTTGCGCGCTTCTGGCCGGAGGAGGAGTTGACCTCGTCCTTAAGCTGCTTTTCAAGCTCCTCAAGGTTAAGGTCCTTGAGCAGTTCCTTTATGGCTTCGGCGCCCATGCCGGCCTTGAAGGCCTTGGGGCCGTATTCGTTCTGCGCGTCACGGTATTCCTTGTCGCTGAGAACCTGCTTATACTGAAGCGGTGTGTTGCCGGGATCGGTAACTACAAACGCCGCAAAGTACAGCACCTTTTCAAGGTTCCTCGGGCTCATGTCCAGCAGCATCTTCATGCGGCAGGGTATGCCCTTGAAATACCATATGTGTGATACGGGGGCGGCCAGCTCAATGTGGCCCATGCGCTCGCGGCGCACCTTTGCGCGGGTAACTTCAACGCCGCACTTATCGCACACCACGCCCTTGTAGCGCACGCGCTTATATCTGCCGCAGTGGCATTCCCAGTCCTTGGTCGGCCCGAATATGCGTTCGCAGAACAGTCCGTCAACTTCCGGTTTGAGCGTGCGGTAATTTATGGTCTCGGGTTTTTTGACCTCTCCGTGCGACCATTCCCTTATTTTTTCCGGGGATGCAAGGCCAATCTGTATAGCGTCAAAATTTGTCAGCTCGAACAATGCTTTTCTCTCCCTTCATCCGCGTTTTATTCGCCGTCGAACTCGCTGAAGTCCGCATCCGAATCATCGTCATCGTCATCATTGAAATCAAATTCGCTGAAGCGATCGTCGTTCTCCATCGGCGCCATGTCGGGCACGTCCTCAAGCCCGCTCATGTTCACGTCGATAGGCGTTGTGTCGTCATCGTCTATCATTTCGCCGATCTGAATCTCCTCGTTGGTGTCGCTGAGCACCTTTATGTCAAGGCCGAGGGACTGCAGCTCCTTGATAAGCACCTTGAAGGACTCCGGTACGCCGGGCTCGGGCACGTTTTCGCCCTTCACTATGGCTTCGTAGGTCTTTACGCGGCCCACTATATCGTCGCTCTTTACGGTCAGTATCTCCTGCAGCGTATTCGCCGCGCCGTAGGCTTCCAGCGCCCAAACTTCCATTTCGCCGAAGCGCTGTCCGCCGAACTGGGCCTTGCCGCCGAGCGGCTGCTGAGTTACCAGCGAGTACGGGCCGGTGGAGCGGGCGTGAATCTTATCATCTACCAGGTGATGCAGCTTCAAATAGTACATGTAGCCGACGGATACCCTGTTTTCAAAGGGTTCGCCCGTGCGGCCGTCGTACAGCACCGTCTTACCGTCCGGATCCTTTCCGGCCTTAACAAGCAGATCCTTTATATCCTGCTCGCTCGCGCCGTCGAATACAGGCGTTGCAATGTGCCAGCCCAGCGTTTTTGCCGCCATGCCAAGGTGCAGCTCAAGTACCTGACCTATGTTCATTCGGCTCGGAACGCCCAGCGGGTTAAGCACTATCTGCAGCGGCGTGCCATCCGGCAGGAAGGGCATATCCTCTTCGGGCAGTATCCTTGAAATAACACCCTTGTTGCCGTGGCGGCCTGCCATCTTATCGCCAACGGATATCTTTCTCTTCTGCGCAATGTATACGCGCACCAGTTCGTTCACGCCGGGGGCAAGTTCGTCCTTGTTTTCGCGGGTGAATATCTTCACGTCCACTATAACGCCGCCTTCGCCGTGGGGCACGCGCAGGGAGGTATCCCTCACCTCTCTTGCCTTTTCGCCGAATATGGCGCGCAGCAGGCGCTCTTCCGCGGTCAGCTCGGTTTCGCCCTTAGGCGTTACTTTACCAACCAGTATGTCGCCGCTCCTTACCTCTGCGCCGATGCGGATTATGCCGCGCTCGTCAAGGTCGCTGAGCGCATCCTCGCCAACGTTGGGTATGTCGCGGGTTATTTCTTCCTTGCCCAGCTTGGTGTCGCGGGCTTCGGTTTCATGCTCCTCTATATGTATGGATGTGTATACGTCGTCCTTAACCAGCTTTTCGCTTATAAGTACGGCGTCCTCGTAGTTATAACCCTCCCAGGTCATGAAGCCTATCAGTATGTTGCGGCCAAGGGCTATTTCGCCGTGCTCGGTGCTTGCGCCGTCCGCCAGCACGTCGCCTACCTTCACCTTGTCGCCCACGTTCACTATGGGGCGCTGGTTTATGCATGTGCCCTGGTTGGAACGCTTGAACTTGATGAGCTTATACGTATGGCGAATGCCGCTTGCATCCTCGGTCACTACCTTATCGGCGGCAACATAGATAACCGTTGCATCCTCGTGCGCAACTACCACAACGCCGGAATCGTGCGCGGCCTTGTATTCCATACCGGTGCCGACCACGGGCGCTTCGGGCATGAGCAGAGGAACCGCCTGGCGCTGCATGTTCGATCCCATCAGCGCGCGGTTAGCGTCGTCGTTTTCAAGGAAGGGTATCATTGCCGTTGCAACGGATACCAGCTGCTTGGGCGAAACGTCCATGTAATGCACCTGCTCGGCAGGCACTTCGATTATTTTATCCAGCCAGCGGGCTACGACGTGATCCTTTGCGAACCAGGTATTGCCCTCCTCGGTGGTAACGGTGGCCTCGTTCGCCTGCGCAACTACGAAGTCGTCCTCTTCGTCCGCGGTCAGGTATACTATGTCGCTGCTGATGGAATGGTTCTTGCCGTCCACCTTCCTGTAAGGCGCCTCTATAAAGCCGTACTTATTGATGCGCGCATATGTGGAAAGCGAGTTTATAAGGCCTATGTTAGGACCTTCAGGCGTTTCTATGGGGCACATGCGTCCGTAATGCGAATAGTGAACGTCTCGCACGTCGAACGTGGCGCGGTCGCGGTTCAAACCGCCGGGACCAAGTGCGCTCAGCCTGCGCTTATGCGTAAGCTCCGCCAGCGGGTTTGTCTGGTCCATGAACTGGGAAAGCTGGCTGGAACCGAAGAATTCCTTTATCGCCGCTGTAACGGGGCGGATATTTATAAGGTTGCTGGGCATGGCGGTTTCCATGTCCTGTATGCTCATGCGCTCGCGCACAACGCGCTCAAGCCTGGTCATACCAACGCGAATCTGGTTCTGCAGCAGCTCGCCTACGCTCCTTATGCGGCGGTTGCCCAGATGGTCAATGTCGTCCGTGCGGCCGATGCCGTAATTCATGCCGATAAGGTAGCTTATGCTGGCTATCATATCATCGGGCAGGATGTGCCTGGGTATAAGGTCGTAAACATGCTCCTTCAGCAGGGCCTTGAGCTCTTCCTCGTCCATGCCCTCGCCTTCCTTGAGCAGCTGCATGAGCGTGGGGTAATGCACCCTTTCGTTAAGGCCTGCTTCTTCGGGATTGAAGCTGAGGAAATGCCTGGCGTCCACGAACAGGTTGCCAAGGACCTTTATGCGCTTATCCTCCGCCGTGACGAATATGCCGCGCACGCCGGTGTTCTCTATGCGTTCGGCGGTCTCCGCGCTTATGCGCTTGCCGGCTTCAACTATTATTTCGCCTGTGGCGGGGTCTATAACATCGTCTGCGCTTATTTGTCCGGCTATGCGGGCGGCAAGGCTCAGCTTCTTATTGAACTTATAGCGGCCTACGCGGGCCAGATCGTAGCGGCGGTCAAAGAACAATGCGTTCAGCAGGCTCCTTGCGCTTTCCTCCGTGGGGGGCTCGCCGGGACGCTGACGCTTGTATATCTCTATAAGACCGTCCTCAACGCTCTTGGTAGTATCCTTATCAAGAGTGTTCATCAGCCTTTCTTCTTCGCCCATCAGCTCGATTATTTCGGCATTGGTGCCGTAGCCCAATGCGCGCAGCAGCGCGGTTATGTAAACCTTGCGCTGGCGGTCTATCTTGACGTGCAGCACTTCGCTGGAATCGGTTTCGTATTCCAGCCATGCGCCGCGGTTAGGTATTACCTGGGCGGAATAAAGATTCTTGCCCAGCTTATCTATGCTGCGGGTATAATATACGCCCGGAGAACGCACAAGCTGGCTGACTATAACCCTTTCAGCGCCGTTTATGATAAAGGTGCCTTGCTCGGTCATGAGCGGGAAATCGCCCATGAACACCGGCTGCTCCTTTACTTCTCCGGTTTCCTTATTGATAAGCCTGACCAGTACCTTCAGGGGCGCGCAGTAATTAACGTCCCTTTCTTTGCATTCCTCAACGGAGTATTTGGGATGGTCAAAATCGATTGAATAATCGACAAACTCCAAAACGAGTTTTTCCGTATAGTCTGTGATCGGGGAAATGTCGTCAAGTACCTCCCTAAGGTCCTCTTCAACAAACCGCTTATAGGAGTTCTTCTGAACCTCTATAAGATCCGGCATGTCGAGAACCTCGTTGATACGGGAGAAACTCATGCGTTTCCTTGTGCCCATCTGCACTTCATGTACCATCGTGTTCACTCCTCTATATCGCGCTTGCGCGGCGTTTATAGCCGATGCGCCGCCCCGGCATGAGCGTTCCCGTATACGCGGGCCTGCATACCCCGCATTTTAGGGAACAGCGCGGCAGTCTCTGGGAAAATGCAGACATTTCCCACAGATTACCATGCTAACGCAGTTTAACATTGTACCAAAGAGAATTAGGCTTGTCAATGCTTTTGACAGGCCGATTTGAGATTTATTCAAGAAAAGTTTGCCATTTGTTTACATTTTGGGCGGGAAACGGCGGCAATTACCGTTTCCCGCGCAATGTGTGTTATAGTGTGTATTTTACGCTTCCGCTCCCGCAAGGGCTATTATGGCGTCCGCAATGGTCTTGGTGTCCTCTATCAGATCGTTCACCGGAATGTATTCATCCGGCATATGCGCCCTGCCCGGTTCGCCGGGGCGCTCTATACCGAACGCCACGGAGTTCTTCATGTGCCTTGCGTATGTTCCGCCGCCTATGGCAAGGGGTTCAAGCCTCTGCCCGAAGCGCGCGGCGTAAACGTCCAGCAGCTTCTTCACCAGCTCGTCATCGGGGCTTATATAGTAGCCTTCGCTCCAGCTTATGTCCGTCTGTACAAGGCCGGTTTCCTTTATGCCTTCGGTTATCTTCTTTTCAAGCTCCTCCGCCTTGCTGGATATGGGGGCGCGCACGTCGAATGTAAGGCGGTGTATGCCCGTTTCGTCCCAGTCAAGTACGCCGGGGTTAAGCGTGAGCCTGCCGGATGCATCCTCGCTGTCTATGCCCAGCGTTTCGCCGTGGCAATCGAACTTCAGCGCGTTGGTGAGTGCGTTCACGGTGTGCGCATCCTCGCCTTCAAGGGGCAGTTTATCCAGCAGCGCAAGCATTGCAAGCATGGCGTTCTTGCCGTGTTCCGGCTCGGAGGCATGCGCCGCAAGGCCCTTCATTATTATCTTTGTGCTGTTTTCGTCTATCGCTTCCGCGCTGCACGCAAATTCGCTGCCTTCCATAAACGCTTCCATTATGGGCACTATGCGGGAAAGCGCCAGCGGCACGGTGGCCACGGCCTCGCCCGGCACAACGTTGCGGCGGGTGCCGGCGTGCAGGGTTATGGCGGAATCAAACTTCTTTTCGTATTCCGTGCGGAATATCATCTTTTCGCTGTTCACAACGGGGTATTCGGCATCTGGAGAGAAGGAGAGCGTGGGCGCCTTGGCAACCTGATTATAATGCTTCAGGCAACTCATGCCGCTTTCCTCGTCGCAGCCGAGTATGAGCCTTACGCTGCGCCTGAGCGGCACGCCGCATTCCTTTATGGCCTTCATGGCGTACAGCGCCGCAAACGCGGGGCCCTTGTCGTCCATGGTGCCGCGGGCATAAAGCTTGCCGTCGTGTATTTCGCCGCCGTAGGGGGGATACGTCCAGCCCGTGCCTTCCGGCACAACGTCCAGATGGCATATAACGCCAAGCTGCTCATCACCGCCTGCCATATCTATCGCGCCGCAGTAGCCGTCGTAATCCACGGTATCAAACCCAAGCGCCTTGCCGCGCGCAAGCGCATCGTCAAGCGCTTTTCTTATCATCGGCCCAAACGGCGCGCCTTCGCTTGCATGCTCGGTATCCTTTACGCTCGCTATGCTCAGGTTCGCCCTAAGCGCCTCTATCAGTTCTTCCTTATGATCGTCTATCCATTTGTCAACAGCGCGATTCATACCTTTCCTCCATTGCTTTACTATCGTGCAGCATTATGCTGACTACATTACAGCATACCCTATTATGCCGCTTTTTTCAATCTTCGCTTTATATTTTTATTTATAAACCTTTCTCATTCCGGCCTTTATATATTTATAAAAAAATGGTAATATGTATAATCAGATAAATACTTATGGAGGGTAAGTTTTATTATGAATATACTTATTGCGGCGCTGCTCGGCCTTGTTCAGGGGCTTTGCGAATTTCTGCCCGTATCAAGCAGCGGCCACCTTGTGCTTTTTCAAAATATTTTCGGCATAAACGAAGGCGCAATGTTCTTCGATACCATGCTGCACCTTGGCACGCTTGCGGCCGTTATAGCCGTTTACTACCGCCAGCTTTGGGCGCTTATCAAAAAGCCTTTTCAAAAGAAGGTATATCTTCTTCTGCTTTCCACCCTTGTTACAACGGTGATAGCGTTTGCATTCAAGGATCTGTTTGATTCCGCATTTGAAGGCAAGTTCTTAGGCATAGGCTTTTTGATAACGGCGGTTATACTTTTCCTCAACGAAAAGCTGTCCCACGGCAAAAAGGACATTGAACACATGAAGTATACAGAATCCCTCGGCGTGGGCCTTATGCAGGGCGTTGCCATATTTCCCGGCGTTTCAAGAAGCGGCTCCACAATCGCGGGCGCGCGCTTCTTCGGCCTTTCTAAAGAGGCGGCGGCGGAGTATTCGTTCATATTGTCCATACCCGCAATACTCGGCTCCCTTGTGCTGCAAATTCCGGACGTCGCTGCGGAGGGACTTCAGGGCACGGACTGGGGCTGCGTTATTGTCGGCACGATAGTTGCTGCCGTAAGCGGCTATTTTGCAATACGCTGGATGCTCAAGCTGATAACGAAAAAGAGCCTGAAGGGCTTTATCATATACGTTGCGGCGCTGGGCGTGCTGGTGCTTTGCGATCAGCTTATATTCAACGTTTTCTTCACCAATCCGTTTTAAGCGAGGATAGGCCATGGACCCGAGAGCAAGGGCGGTTTACCGCGTTGACGTGCGCAGCTTTTTCGATACCGATGCCGATGGGCTGGGCGACATAAATGGCATTGCCGCAAAAATAGATTATATAAAGGAGCTGGGCGCGGACACGCTCATGCTTTCACCCGTGTTTTCGGGCGAAGGCTTTATGATAGACCCTGAAATAGGCACGGCGGATGACCTTGACGCGCTTATAGACAAGGCCGCGTCCCGCATGATAGGCACCGTGCTTGAGATGAGAGCCGATATGCCCCTTAACGATGCTTCGGACATAGACCGTGCCTCTGCCGCCATGCGCTATTGGCTGGACAGGGGCGCAATGGGCATTGCCGTAAATACCGATGCGCTCACCGCATCCGGCGATAAGCGCGCGCTGCACCGGGCAATGTGCGCCCTGAACAGGAATGTTTTTTCGCTGTATCCGGATTGCTTCACGGTCGGCATAGGCAAAAACGTACCCTTTGAGGACGCCGTGCAGCTTACGCGGACGGAAAACCGCGAACTGCTGATGCAGCTTTATACCCCCGCACACATGGCGGAGGCTTTCTCCCCCGCTTCCGGCTCCCTCGGCGCGCTGTTCGGCGGCGGGGATGCAAAGCGCTTTAAGCACGATGCGGACTATTATCAGGTGCAGGGCGAGTTGAAGGGCGGCTGGTTCCTGAACGGCATTTCGCTTACGCAGGGGCAGTTTTCTTCGCAGCAGGAGCTTACGCGCCGCCTGCGCTCCAAGGCCGCCTGCCTTTACGTTATGACCGGGCGCGGTACCCCGCTAATACGGCAGGGCGACGAAATAGGCCTTTATGCCGAAAACACCCCAATGCAATGGAACAATTCCCGCGCCGCCGGCTTCACACTTGGCACGCCCAGGCTGAAGGGCGAAAATTCGCTGAGCCACATAAACGTTGAGGACGACATGACGCATATGGATTCCGTATGCTCGTTCTATAAGCGCTCAATAACGCTCCGCCGCAGCCACAGCGCGCTTATAGGCGGCGAATACGCGCCCGTTGATTCCGAAAATCCGCGCGTTATGGCATACACCCGTTCGGACTGGGCGGAAAGCCTGCTTGTGGTCATAAACCTTACCGACCGCGCGGCAAAGGTTGCGCTTACGGGCTGCAAAAAGGGAGAATGTCTGCTTTTCACCAATTCGCCCAAGCCCATTGCCGAAAGCATGAAGCTTCAGCCGTATGAAGGCTTTGTGTACAGATTAAGGTAAAGCAAAATGGAAGCTGACAGCGCGCGCATATATATAATTGATGAAACAGCGGCTGATGACAGCCGCACGGAGCGGCTTATCCGCCTTGCGCGCCTGTATGCTGCGGAGGAAGCCATGCCGCTTCCGCAAACGCTTTGCATTGCAAAGGGCGAATACGGCAAGCCGTATTTTGAAAACGCGCCGTGGCTGCACTTCTCCGTGTCCCATTCGGGCGGGCTTTGGGTGTGCGCATTGTGCCGCTGTGATGTGGGCATAGATATTGAGCAGCATGCCGCGCGCGATCATGCTGCGCTCTCCCGGCGCTTCTTCCACCCGAATGAAATAGAGTATACTCGCCGCGGCGGAACGGAGGCGTTCTATTCCGTTTGGACGGCAAAGGAAAGCTATGTCAAGCTGCTCGGCACGGGTATAGGGGGCAGCTTTTCGCATTTCAGCGTTGTTGAGCGCGGTGAAATATCGGGTGATCGGCTCTTTGCCCGCTTCACGTCCATCCCCGTGCGGGAAGGGTACTCGCTCACCCTCTGCCGGTGGGACGATGAGTGAAAATCCGACAAAATTCGATTTACCGTATGCCGATATACATACCAAATAAAAGGAGACGACACCTATGAAAGTTGACCATACCGACAATTTGGCCGGAAACGGCGCTGAAACGGGCACGGCGAGCGCTCTTTATGCGTCCGCGTCCCCGCGCGAAGTGCGCGCGCTCATCCGCGCGGGCGAGATAACCTCCCCCACCGCCGGCATGGCCGCGGGCTATGCGCAGGCCAATTTGGTAATACTTCCCGCCGAATATGCCTCTGACTTTGCCGAATATGCCCGCATCAATCCCGCCCCCTGCCCCGTGCTTGAAACGCTTAAAGCTTCGCCCTACACCCGCCTTATGGCAGCGGACGGCAACATATTGACAGACATTCCCAAATACCGCATATATCGTAACGGCGCGCTTGACGCGGAAGTGACCGACGCAAGCGAATATTATCAAAGCGGCATGGTGGGCTTCCTTATAGGGTGCAGCTTTTCATTCGAGGAAGCGCTTATGCGCGCGGGCATAGAGGTGCGCCATATTGCAATGGGGCGCAACGTGCCCATGTATAAAACAAATATTATGACCAAGCCCTGCGGCCCGTTTTCCGGCCCTACGGTATGCTCCATGCGGCCAATGACGCGCGAGCAGGCCGAACTTGCCTATAAAATAACCGCCGCCATGCCAAACGTGCACGGCGCGCCCGTGCACATAGGCGACCCGAAGGACATAGGCATTGCGGACATTATGCGGCCCGATTACGGCGACAGCGTGGAAATACGCGAAGGCGAAGTATGCGTATTCTGGCCCTGCGGCGTTACCCCGCAGGCTGCGATAGAAAACGCCAAGCCGCCCATAGTAATAACCCACAGCCCCGGGCATATGTTCATAACGGACATATTGAACAGCGAGCTGAACGATTTTCTTGAAGCGCACAAGGGCGAATAAGTAAAAAAAGTGGCCGTGAGCCACTTTTTTGTTATGTATAGCGCTTTACTGCTTTCTCAGCTTCGGGCCGGGGTCGCCCTGCTTCCAATGCCTGCGGCAAAGGCTTATGTATTTATCCTCCGCCCCCAGCACCACCTGTTCGCCCTGCTTGGTTATGCCGCCCTTGCCGTCAAGGCGGGCGTTGCAGGTTGCCTTGCGGCCGCACCAGCATATTGTTTTAACCTCCTCTATGCTGTCCGCCCAGGCAAGCAGCCACTTGCTCCCTTCAAAAAGCTCCCCGCGGAAGTCCGCGCGCAGCCCGTAGCATATCACAGGCACATTGTATTCATCCACAATGTCCGTCAGCAGCTCCACCTCCGCCTTGGTAAGGAACTGCGATTCGTCCACAATTATGCAATCATATTCCTTCCGCTTAACGGCTTCCCAGTCCATTTCGTCAAACAGCGTGCATTCATCCATAACGCCGCTGCGGCTTTTCATAATATGCACGCCGTCGCGCGTATCTGTGCGCGGCTTAACGAGCAGAGCCTTCTGCCCCTGCTCTCCGTAATTATACTTTACCATTATGGCGTTTGCGGTCTTGCTGGAGCTCATCGCCCCGTAGCGGAAATATAGCTTTGCCATTTAGGGATATCCTTTCATATATGAGCTGATGGATATATTGTATCAGACATAGTGAAGAATATAAAGTACAAAAACCGCGCATATTATGATAGAATATATTTAATCATAACTAACTTCAGGAGGAACCTATAATGGCAATAAGCGTATTTCAGGTACAAAGCCCGCTTTCTCAGGTAACGCGGGAACGCACGAACGAATATCTTAAAACCGTGGGCAGCGCCGTTGGCGAGGAGCTTGTGCGCGTTGATTTGGACGAATTTGAAAAGGCGCCCTTCGCGCTGGTATTCGTGGCCTCCGGCGGAAGCGAGGGCATATTTAAGGAAGGCTATGAGCGCATATGCAAAAAGCCCTGCTATATACTTACCAGCGGCGAAAGCAACTCCCTTGCCGCCAGCATGGAAATACTTTCCTTCCTAAAGCAGCAAGGCAAGCGCGGCGAAATACTGCACGGCAGCGTTGAGGACGTGGCAAGGCGCATAAACGCGCTGAAGATGGCCTATGCCGGAATAGAAAAGCTGAAGGGCATGCGGCTTGGCGTTATAGGCGCGCCCTCCGATTGGCTTATCGCAAGCGATGCCGACGGCGCGGCGTATCAGGCTAAGCTTGGACTTACGCTTGTTCATATCCCCATAAGCGAACTGATAGAAGAAACCAAGAAGGGCGGCTATGAGCCGAATCAATATACTCAGCTTCTCATGGCGCAGGGCTACGACAAGGCGGAAATGGAAAAGAGCCTTAATGTATACGGCGCGCTCAAGCGCATAATTGCCATGTACGATCTTCGCGCGGTCACCGTGCGCTGCTTCGATCTTCTCAATACCGTGTTCACCACCGGCTGCCTCGGCCTTGCCATACTCAATGCGGAAGGTATATACGCCGGCTGCGAAGGCGATATCCCCGCCGCCGTATCCATGGCAATACTCGGCGCGGTATCCGGACAGGATGTGTTCCTGTGCAACCCCAGCCGCATAGATACCGCCGCGGGTGAAATGGTGCTGGCGCACTGCACGCTGCCCGTAACCATGCCGCGCAGCATTCGCCTTACCACGCATTATGAATCCAACATCGGCGTTGCCATAGCCGGCGAAATCCCCGAAGGCCCCTGCACCATATTCAAGGCCGCGGGCGATCTTTCCCGCTTCTTTGCAAAGCGCGGCGAGATAACCGAAAACCTGCACGAATCCTGCCTCTGCCGCACGCAGATAAAGCTTAAGCTTGACGATTTCTCATACTTCCTCACCAACCCCATCAACAACCATCATCTGGTCTGCTGCGGGGATTATACGGACGCGCTTAACGAATTCTTTGCCCTTATTGGCTAAGGTTATGCCTACACGGCGCATCATACGGCCGGCGGACAGCCCGTTCGCCGGCCTTTTATGCCCACGCGCGGGAATATTTACACATGACGGCATAAATATGGCTCAAAAATGTTATATATAATCAAATTGCATCTTTTATTTCACAATTATTTTTGATAGAATAAATAGAACCATGCGGATTAATAATCGGCGTGGTCAAAAATAAACGGAGGATAAAAGCATAATGAAGAAAATTGCTGCTCTGATGCTGGCTCTGGTAATAGCCATAGCCGCTATCGGCTGCTCCGCTCCCGCGGATCAGAACCAGGACAACACTCCCGCTAACGACAACAAGGAACCCTATCGCGTAGCCATGGTTACCGATACCGGCGGAATCAACGACCAGTCCTTCAACGCTTCTGCGTGGGCCGGCCTGCAGAGGGCTCAGGAAGAGCTTGGCTGCGAAGTTAAGTACTTCGAATCCAAGACCGACGCCGACTATGCCCCCAACCTCGAGACCGCTGTTGACGAAGGTTATGACCTTATCCTGTGCATCGGCTTCCTGATGGCCGACACCCTTAAGGAAGTTGCCGCCAACTATCCCGATCAGACTTTCGCTATCGTTGATAATTCCAGCGTTGGCGATAACGTTATCGGCGTTAACTTTGCCACCGAGCAGTGCTCCTACCTGGTAGGCGTTGCCGCTGCCACCATGACCCAGACCAACAACGTTGGCTTCGTTATCGGCATGGTCAGCCCCGTCATGAACACCTTCGGCTATGGTTTCTATGCCGGCGTGCGTGACACCAACCCCGATTGCCAGATTCAGTGCTACAATGCCAACAGCTTCGGCGATGCCGCGGGCGGTAAGGCTGCCACCATCAATATGTACACCAACGGCGCGGACGTCGTTTACCATGCCGCCGGTGCCACCGGCCTTGGCGTAATCGAAGCCGGCAAGGAACAGGGCAAGCTGGTAATAGGCGTTGACCAGGATCAGTCCTCTCTGGCCCCCGAAGCCGTGCTGACCAGCGCCGTAAAGCGCGTTGACAACGGCGTATTCGCCCTGTGCAAGGACGGCGTTGAAGGCACCCTCAAGCCCGGCAGCGATGTCAACTACGACATCACCTCCGGCGCTGTTGACGTAGCCCCCACCGACACCCTGATGAGCGACGAGTGCAAGGCTGCCGTTGCCGCCGCCAAGGAAAAGATCCTCTCCGGCGAAATCAAGGTTCCCGCCACTACCGAGGCCTTTGATGCCGCCTATGGTTCCGATTACTACACCCTGGATGACTAATAGCTGAATAAGCGCATCCCTGCCCGAAGCATATCGGGCAGGGATTTGTTATAACAAATCCATTATCACATCACGCAAACACATATTTTTTATTTTAAGGAGGTGAGCCGGCTTGGAGGAAAACGGGCGCATAGATATGAGCCGTCCCACGGTTGAAATGAAGAACATAGTTAAAATGTTCGGCTCCTTCAAAGCAAACGACGGAATTAACCTGACCGTTCACAAGGGCGAGATACACGCCATTCTCGGCGAAAACGGCGCGGGTAAATCCACGCTTATGAACATATTATACGGGCTGTATCATCCCACATCCGGCCAAATATTCATAAACGGCAAAGAGGTTTCCATATCCGGCCCCAATAAGGCGATAGAGCTGGGCATAGGCATGGTGCATCAGCACTTTATGCTCGTGCAGCCGTTCACCGTGGCCGAAAACATAATACTCGGCATGGAGCCCATGCTCCCCGGCGGGCGGGTGAACATGAAGGCGGCGCGCGCAAAGGTGAACGAAATATCCGCCCGCTACGGCCTGCAGGTGAATGCCGATGCCAAGATTGAGGACATATCCGTAGGCATGCAGCAACGGGCAGAAATACTGAAGGTGCTGTACCGCGGCGCAGATATATTGATACTGGATGAGCCCACGGCCTCCCTTACCCCGCAGGAGATAGAAGAACTTATCGAAATAATGCATAACCTTGCGCGCGAAGGGAAAACCGTTATACTCATAACCCATAAGCTGAAGGAAATAAAAGCCGCTGCGGATTACTGCACGATCATCCGCCAGGGCAAATATATAAACACCGTAAGCGTTGCGGACACTACGGAGCAGCAGCTTGCCGCCATGATGGTCGGCCGCAGCGTTGAGTTCAAGGTGGACAAGGCCGCCATAGAACCGGGCGAGGTTGCGCTGGAGGTGCACGATCTGCACGCCAAGGATTACAGGAACGTTGAAGTTCTCCGCGGGCTTGACTTAACCGTAAGAAAAGGCGAAATAGTAGGCATAGCGGGCATAGACGGCAACGGCCAAACCGAGCTGGTGGAAATACTTACCGGCCTAAAGAAAGCAACTCACGGCGCAATCACCATGAACGGCCATGACGCTTACAATAAAACGCCGCGCCAGCTTTTCGACATGGGCATTTCAAGCATCCCTGCGGACAGGCATAAGCACGGGCTGGTGCTGGATTTCTCGGTCGAGGATAATCTTATACTGCAAAACGCGGACGAAAAGCCGTATTCCAGCCACGGCGCGCTCAATTTCAAGGCCATTGACGAGCACGCCAGGGAGCTTATTGAAAAATACGATATTCGCCCCCGCGGCTGCGAGCATGAACCGGCGGGCGACCTTTCCGGCGGCAACCAGCAAAAGGTGATAATTGCAAGGGAGGTTACAAACGACAAGGATTTGCTTATCGCCGTTAACCCCACGCGCGGGCTTGACGTTGGTGCGATTGAGTATGTGCATAAGTACATTGTGGATCAGCGCAACAAGCACAAGGCCGTGCTGCTGGTAAGCTTTGAGCTGGACGAGGTAATGAGCCTTTCGGACAGGATAGACGTTATATTCGAAGGAAAGATAGTCGGCAGCGTGCGCGGAAACGAAGCGGACGAAAAGCAGCTTGGATTGATGATGGCGGGAGGATCGGCGCATGAAGAATAGCATAAACACAAAGCGCTTTGTTGAAAAGCTGCAGGAAAGCGCGTTCACCTATACGCTTATCTCCATTATAATCGGCTTTATAGTTGGCGCTATCGCCCTGCTTATCGCCGGCTATAACCCCATCGAGTCATATGGCAAGCTGTTCGGCGTTATATTCCGCTCCACAAAGAATATTTCGTATAGCTTCATTGAATATTCCGTGCCGTATATACTCACCGGCCTTTCCGTCGCCTTCGCGTTCAAAACAGGCGTGTTCAATATAGGTGCGGAAGGTCAATACGTTATGGGCAGCGTTGCCGCAATGCTGGTTGGCGCGTTTGTTAAGGCCCCCGCGTATATACACATTCCCCTCTGCATAATCGCCGCGCTTGCTGCGGGCGCGCTCTGGGGCGGACTGGTAGGCTTTTTGAAAATCCGTTTCGGCGCGCACGAAGTGCTGTGCATGATAATGTTCAACTGGATAGCCTACTATTTTTCAAACTTTATAGTAAATCTTGACTGGGTAAACGTCGGCGACGGCAAAACCTGGTCCGTACCCATTGCGGATACGGCAAAGATAACCATATCCGATTGGCTGCCCGGCCTTTCGCCCAAAGCGCACTTCGGCGTGTTTATAGCGCTTATATGCGTTGTGGTGATCTATTATATAATCAACCGCACAACGCTTGGCTTCAAGCTTAAGGCAGTCGGCTTCAACCGCTCCGCCGCGGAATATGCGGGCATAAACGCCAACGGTTCCGTACTTACGGCGCTGAGCATATCCGGCATGCTCGCTTCCCTTGCAGGCGCGCTGCAGGTTATGGGCGTAACGTATAAGGTCAGCCAGTTTGCGGGGCAGGAAGGCTACGGCTTCCAGGGCATAACCGTTGCGCTTATAGGCGGCACCAATCCTTTCGGCGTGCTGCTGGGCGCGGAGTTCTTCGGCGCAATGAAGTTCGGCGGCACGCGCTTCGATGCCCCAAGCGAGATAGTTGACATAATAATGGGCTGCATAGTGCTGTGCATCGCCATATCAAGCCTGCTCAGGATGATGATAAGCAGCAACAAAAAGAATAAGGGAGGCGTATAACATGGACCAGTTGCTTAAAACGCTCGGCATTGTGCTTAATGCCACGCTTATGTATACTCCCCCGCTGCTGTTTGCGGCGCTCGGCTCCTGCTGCTCCGAAAAATCCGGCGTTATAAACATCGGTATAGAGGGCATGATGACAATAGGCGCCTTCACCGGCGCTGCCGTGGGCTATTTTTCCGGTGATCCTTGGCTGGCGTTCCTTTGCGCGGGCCTTGCGGGCATGGTTTTTGCGCTGATACACGGCTTTGCCTGCATAACCTGCAAGGCGGACCAAACCATATCCGGCACGGCAATAAACTTCCTTGCCAGCGGCATTGCCGTTTACGTTTGCCGCCTGCTCTTTGCAGGCAATACGGAAACGCACCCAGTGCCCAATAAGCTCCCCCGCATATTCAACGGCCTTTTTGAATGGTGCAACGCCAACCTTGGCGGCAAATGGGGCGAAGCGTTTGCAAAGAACGGCTTTCTCGACAACGTGTTCAACACATACGCTTCTGCGTATATAGCGTTCATATTGGTGCTTGTGATATGGTTCGTATTCTATAAAACGCGCTTCGGGCTCAGGCTCCGCGCCGTGGGCGAGCATCCGCAGGCGGCGGATACGCTGGGCGTAAACGTGTCCCTCGTGCGCTATATCTGCGTTGCGCTTTCCGGCTTCCTTGCGGGTCTTGGCGGGGCGAGCATAACGCTTGCAACGGTTTCCGTTTATCGCCCGTCCATAGTTATAGGCCAGGGCTTCATAGCCATTGCCGCGGTAATATTCGGCAAGTTCAAGCCGCAGGGCGCTATGCTTGGCTGCATACTGTTCGGCTTCTGCAACGGGCTGAAGGTAGTCGTCGGCTCAAACGGCTCCATACCGGTGAACATAATATCCATGATACCGTATGTTGTCACTATAATCGCGCTCATACTCTTCGTTGGCAAGGCGCATGTTCCCGCCGCGAACGGCAAGCCGTACATCAAATCAAAATAATCAAAAAACTACACGGCGGGCGCGGCAGCCAAAGGAACCGCTTTACCATAATGTAACCCTTCAATATCAAAAGGGCGAGCCTTTTCGGTTCGCCCTTCTTTTATTCTGCAAAGATTTAGCTGCGCCTGCGGCTGCGCGCTGCAACGAACGCCGCGGCGGCCATTACGCAAAGCGCTATGCCCATGTACGCCGTGCCGGAATCGCCGGTCTGCGGGGGCAGGGGCTTGGTGGGAGGAATCACGGGAACGTAGTCATGGTAATCATAATAGTAGCTGTTGGTTACGGCAACGCTCGCTGTGCCGTTTTCGCCCGTGCTGACATATATTCCGTTTGTCCTGGGCAGATCGTACCCTGCCACGGCCCTGCCGGTGCTTACGGCGGAATAATTCGCCCCGGTGAACACATAGCCGCTCAGGTACGGGCTCTGCTCCGTCACTTCATATACGTTATAGCCAACCTCTATCGTTGCGGAATAGGTATTGTCGCTGTTGCGGTTAAGCACAACGGCCATTGCGCTGCCCAACGTCATGCCGTCCTCGTTCATGGGGCGCACATACACGGTGAAGCTGCGGGGCAGGTCGTAAGCGTAAACGCCGCGGAAGCTCTTGGTTATGGTCAGCTTGCCGTTCTGGGGCTTCTGCTCCTCGGCATACCTGTTGGTTATTTCAACATGGCCTTCCGTCATATCGGCAAGCTCTATTTCCTGCGTAGTCTGGCCGTTTATGGTTATGGTGGTGGCTTCGCAGTAGTAGCCGTTTATTTCGGTGCAGCCCTTCTCCTCTATGGTGTATTTGCCGGGGGCCACTTCAATATCAAGCCTGAACTGATTACCCTTGTTCAGCTTGTGCTCGGTGCCGTTCACGGCAACGGTAACCTCGTAGCCTTCGGGTATATCCACGCCCTCAACGGTTTTCTTGATGGTCAATTCCGCCTTAGGTTCTTGCTTTTTGGAGTAGGTATTGGTCACGGTAACGGTTTTCTCGCCGCCCTCGGCAAGCGCTATGCCGTTATTCGCGTCAAGATTGCTGTATTCGGTCTTTACGAAGTCGTAACCATCTATGTTGGAATTAGCAGTCTCGGTCACGGTGTAAGTACCCGCGTCGAGCTGTATAGTCTTGCTGAGCTCGCCCTTTTTCAGGGTTATGGTCTGATTGCCTACGGTCACGGTAACTTCGTAATCATCGGGCAGTTCAACGCCATCCTCAAGCCCTTCAACCTTCTTTATCACGGTCAGCTTGGCCTTTTCGGGAACACGCTCGTATTTGTTGACGATGGTGATATCGGCCTTGCTGTTGTCCGATACAGACATGCGGAATATTTTGTTTATGCCGTTTCCATCGTAGGGACGGTGTTCCTGCGTATCCATGCCTGTAAGCTGATAGCCGTTTATATCTGTGAAGGCAACTTCCTTTATGTAGTAACGGTCTTCTTCAAGCTCAAGCGTATGGGAGAAGCTGTTCGCCTTGTTCAGCTTGAAGGTCAGGTCAACCGTCTTATTCGCGTTATACACATTCACGGTAACTTCGTAATTATCGGGAACGTCAACGCCTTCAACGATTTTCTTTATGGTAAGCTTACCGGGATTGATTACCGTGCCATGCTTGACATATTTATTTGTGATAATAATAGTCCTGCCGTCGTCGTCCTCATCAAATGTTATCTTGAAGCCATTGGCTATATTCCGCTCCCAAATCGTCGCCTTTACGAAATCGTAATTTGGAATACCGGATCTATAGGTTTCGCTTATAGTATATTCCTTGCCAACCTCAACCTCGAACTCTACCTCCATAAGGTTCGCTATGCTCATGGTCTTTTCTTCGTCGCCGACCTTCACCTTTATAGTGTAATTCTCCGGAAGCTCTCTTATGCCGTCGCCATCTATGGCCTTACATATTTTAATCTTTATCTTCCCCGGTTCGGGAGTGGGGGTAGGCGTGGTGTCGATTTCCCACTGGGCTACAAGCTTTGCGTGGGTATACACGTTAAGGCTCTGTCTTTCGCCTATGGTGCTACTCGCGCCTACCTGCTCGGAGAAGGTCAGCTCGTTGCCGTTCCTTGTGCATTTTGCATAATAGGTCACTTCCCAGCCGACGAACTTTACTTTCCATTCGTCGGCAACAACCGACTTCACATTGGTAGTCACGCTGTTGGTGGTATGCTTCCAGTTCTTTATATCCGATACCGCAGAATAATTGTATTCAAACTTGGTATTGGCAACAAATTTGCCCGCGCCAATGCCGTATGCGTTGTCGCTGCCCTCGGTTGTCCACCATGCGCTGTTATTAAGCGCTTCGGCAAGCTTGGCGTTATTCCCGCACAGGGTCAGCACATTGCCGTAGTCGTATTCAACATAAACGGGCTGCGGTATGGGCGCAACCTGAATAAGTATGTAGTAACCATGGTTGCCATTGCTGTTGCTGCTGTGGCAGAAATTCTTGCTGTTAAGCTGAGTGGACAGCTTGAACGTGCCGTCATTCTGCTTTACAGAATCCGCAAGGCTGAAGGGAACGTTATAGGCATTGCCCGCGCTCCATGTTTGGCAGCTGTACGGACTCGCCGCGCCAGGGTCGATGCAAGCCACAACTATTCTGGATACATAGTGGCCTTCCGCCGCCGTTATGGCAAGCTCCACGCTCTGCTCCGTTTGGCTGCTTGCGGAAGTATAATAGCTGCTCAGCGCCATGCCGTTGGCTGTGCCTGTTGTGTTGGAATCCTGATGCGTAACGGCGGCGCCGTTCAGCGTCACCGCGGTCACGCCCGTGCCGTTATTGCCGGTTTTTGTAGTCCCGCTACCCGTAAACGTATCCCAAACGACCTTTTTGTTGCCATTCCATATTCTTTGATCGAGGTAGCCGCCCTGCTGCCCTCCGCCGGGTCCGCCGCCGCCACCGGGTCCGCCCTTATCCGCGAGCGCGATGCTCGGAATAAGCGCAAGCGCCATGAACAGAGCCATTACAAATGCAAAATGCCTTCTCATAAATTCCCTCCTGTTTTTCTATGTTTTTTCACCACTCACACGCATCCGTGTTTTTCTGTACCGGCATACATGGATACGCGTGTGTATATTATAGCATGCCGTCTCTTGTCCGCTCAACCTAATCTTTTATTATTCAATCATTATATATTTTTAGTTTGATTAATTAAGCAAGCGCATGGCATAGCACCATGCGCCCGTGTGATTCGCTTTTTTCAGCCTTCCATCTGCTTCCCCAGGAAGTTCGCCGCCGTTTCCGTGGCCTTTTGCTCCGCGCGGCCTATGGATGCGTTCTCGTCGCGGCTGAGCAGCATCACCGCGCCTATCGGATCCCCGGCGCAGATTATCGTGGCTATCGCCGCCGCGGCAAAGGGCTGCGCCCCGTCCGCAGTAATGTGCGGCGCCGTACCGCCGTCCGCCCCAACGCACAGCCTGCCGCGCCTGTCCATCAGCTCCTCAAGGTCGCTGTGTATGGGCTTATCTATCAGCTCCTTGCGGCATGGCCCGCTCGCGGCTATCACCGTGTCCTTGTCGCACACGGCCGCCGTCATCCCAAGCGCCAGCTGCAGCGATTCCGCGTATTCCTTCGCAAAATCCCCCAGCTCCCCTATCGGCGAATACTTTTTCAGTATCACTTCGCCCTCGCGGTCGGTGAATATCTCCAGCGGGTCGCCGTTACTGATAACATTGACACGAAAAACCTTGTCCTCGTGGTTTTTAGAGGACTGAATCAGCGTGTTTTCGATATTTTCCGTGCCTTGGTTAAAATTTGCGGCGTCCTCCGTTTCCGCGGGGAGCGTGCCGCAGCGCAGCAGCGTGTCGATGTCGGATTGAAGCCTGATTTCCAAGTGATCCTCAAAGACGAGAATCTTGTCGATCAGCAGCTCCAGATCATTTCGTTCCAGCTTATCCTTTTCCAGAATGTCGCGGAACACGTCGATGGCGGTCTTTGTCACGCGGTTCACCTGAATGATGGTGTTGCGCTTATCGGACAGCAGGTCGATCTGGTGGTTGATGCCGTCGATCTTTTTTTGCAGGTCAGCTTCCATCTCGTCATACAGCGCCTCGATAGAGGCTTCCTGCTCCGGCTTTTTCATGATCTCCCGGATGCGCTGGCGCTTGGTGACCTTCAGCTCCTCGGTGAGATCGGCCAGCACCGCTGCCAGATTGTCGGCGGACTGCTCCGTTTCCGCCACCTGCTCGGTCTCGCGCTTCAGCTCCTCGTTGAGCCGTTCCAGCATGGCGGCAGAGCCGTCCGCGAGCTTGCGCACGTAGCTTTTCAGCAGCTCGTCCAGCCGGTCAACACGGATATGGTGGCTGGTGCAGCCCTTGAGACCGCGACGGTGATACGTCCCGCAGGTGTATGCGGGCGCTAAATCGCTGCGGCTCATGGCGAACAGCGGGCTGCCGCAGTCACCGCACTGCAAAAAGCCGGAGTACACGTTGTCGTTGACCTTGACGCCGCGATAGTTATTGCGGCTGCGCTTTTCCCGCAGCGCGCGGGTGATAGCGAAGGTGCGGTAGTCGATGATGGCCTGATGGTGGTTCTCGATGACGATGTGCTCATCGTCGTTGCGCTTGATGTCCTTGCCGTTGATCTTGGCGCGGGTGTACTTGCCCTGCCGGAGCGTGCCGATATAAAAATCGTTGTCGAGAATGCCCTGCACCGTGGCGATGGCCCATGCGTTCTTGGCCTCCCGCTTGGTCTTTTTGCCCGCCGCCTCCTTGCGCATCCGCTCGGACATCCGCGGCGTGGGAACGCCCTCGTCGGTGAGGTAGTTGGCGATTTTCTTGTAACCCCAACCGGCGTTGTTGTAACGGTCGAAGATGATGCGGACAATCTCGGCCTCGGTGGGGATGATCTCAAATTGCTTGTCCTCGGTCACGAGATAGCCGTAGGGCGCGGCGCAGATCCACTCGCCATCGTTCTGCCGCCGCTTCACAACACTGCGCACCTTGCGGGAGGTGTCCGTGACGGGCATTTCGTTCACAAGGAACTGGAACTGGATTTTCAGCCAGTCGTCGTCATTGGGGAAGTCCACGCCGTCGCCGATGGAGACGATGCGCACACCTGCGTCGCGCAGGTCTTCCAACTCCACCAAACCGCGGCTGTTGCGGCGGGAGAAACGGGAAAAGTCCTTGATGATGAGGATGTCGTATTTGTGCCGCATCAGTCCTCGGCGCATCTCCTGATAGCCCTCGCGCTGCTCAAAGGTGTAGCCGGAGCGGTCGCGGTCTTCAAAGAATGTCAGCGTGCTGCCGGGAAAGTGGGTTTTTACATAGTCCTCGATGATGGCCTTCTGGTTTTCAATGGAGATGTTCTTCTGCTCCTGCTCATCATCCACGGAAATACGGGCATAGCCCGCGATGTCAAATGTTTCAATCATGGTCATTCACCCTTGAGATACTTTTCCGTTTGGCGGTCAAACTCGGAAATGTACGCCTCGTCCTGCTTTTTGCGAAACTCCTCGTAGATCGCACCGACCTTTTTCGCTGCCGCTTCCCGCGAGATGTGACCCTTGCCGTCCAGCACGTTTCGGCGGTTGTTGGTCAGGAATCGATCGGTTTCGTTCAGCCAATCCTGCATACTCATCAGCTGCTCGTCCTCTGCCATCAGCTCGGCGTAGTCGATGAACATGGTTACCAGCCGGTTCAGGCGGGACAGCTCCTTTTCGTTCAGGTAGTTTTTCGCCACCAACGTGTCGCTTTTTAGTATCTTTCCATCCGGCGCGCCTTTCCATGTGGTAAGCCCCATCGTGGGACTGTCCAGTGTTGCCCGCTCGGAAATCAGCTCCGCGGCAGTCTTGCCGGTGACGGCGTAATGCAGCTTGTTTTGTACGAAGGCATAGAAGGCCTTTGTCGTCTCACTATTTTTGTCGTAATCGTAGCTGCACTGCTCGAAGACATCCGCGATTTTCTGATAGGCGCGGCGTTCACTGGCGCGAATCTCCCGGATGCGCTCCAGCAGTTCGTCGAAGTAATCCTTGCCGAACGGACGGCCGTTCTTCATCAACTCGTCATTCAGCACAAAGCCCTTCTGGATGTACTCTTTGAGCGTCTTCGTCGCCCACTGGCGGAAGCGTGTGGCCTTCTTGGAATTCACGCGGTAACCGACCGCAATGATGGCATCGAGGTTATAAAAATTGGTGGGCTTCGTAGAAAATTCGGAAATTCCGAATTTTCTCATGCAGGATGCTTTGTCCAGTTCTTCCTCATCGAAGATGTGTGACAAATGCTCGCTGATATTGGACTTACTGGAGTCGAACAATCCTGCCATGCCAACCTGCGTCAGCCAGAATGTCTCATCCATAAATACAACGTTTACAAATTCTTTTCCGTTTTCATCGCTGTACAGGAGAATTTCACTGTGCTCCATCATTTTATGTTCCATTTGCGTTTCCCTCCGTTTCTCTGGCGGCAAGCATGAACCACACATATCTTCTGATAAACATACTATTTTAGATAATATTGTACATGATGTTTTCAAGCTTTGCAAGGGCAAAAAAGAAAAGGGCGGAAGAGATTTCTCTCTTCCACCTGAAGTTCAGCGCACCATGCCCGCGGCCTTCTGCTTTTTTGCCTGCTGCACGGCCTTTTCGGCGCTGCGGCGGCGATTGAAGAGCAGCAGATCCCGCGTGTTCTCGTAAAGGTCGCCCTTGCCGGACTCGAACACGGCGACCATGTATTTCTTCGTCTTATACTTGGCGTAAATCTCTTTTAGCCCCTCCCGCAGGACGGGGTCAATTTTTTCTGCATTTGTCAACCAGATTTCCACAATTTTCTGATCGTCCCTGATGCTCATTTCCAAACAGAACCGCCTCCTTTATACCTTTATTTTTCTCATCTTTCCTGCTGCTTATGCGCGGCCACCTGCTTTGCCGCCTGCAAAATCTCCGGCGGGATGCCATCCACCATGCGGTGCAGCTCATCAAGCTCCCGGAGCTTTTCGTTGATCTCCAATTTTTTCAGGATGCTTTCCTTGGACGATGCGTCCAACTGCTTCTCCATCGCCGCGTTCTCGGCGGTCAGCGCCTTATAATCGGCGTCGTACTTCTTGAGCTTCGTCCGCAGAGCCTCTGCGCCGGGAACGTACTTTCCCAGCAGCGCCGCCAGCTCTTCTGTCTTGGCCTTCTTGTTGAACGGATTAGTATCGTTCAGGATGGCCATGATCTGTTCTTTCATCTGGTTCAGGTATACAGCTTCCTTGAACACCCGTGGTGGGATATGGTCGCGCCCGGTTTCGCCGGCGCTTTCGCCGCGTTCCAAATCGGGGTAATTTTTGACCATGTGCTCTCAGAACCTGTCCTGCCACTGCGTCAGCTTCTTCTTGTTGCCGACGATTTCCTTGGCGCTGAGCCGCCCGTCCACCGTCAGCGGGATAAAGCAAAGGTGCATGTGGGGTGTTTTCTCGTCCATATGCACCACGGCGGAGATGATGGTTCTCGGGTCTTGATGCTCTTTGATAAAGCCCAGCGCCTCCTGAAAATAGGCTTTGATTTCGTCCTTTTTCTTCCCCTTGAAGAACTCCGGGCTGGCCGTCACCAGAGATTCCACCACGCGCACGCTGTCTGACCTTGTGCAGCAGCCCGCCTCGGCGATCTGCTTTTCCACTTCTGCGCGGTATTTGCGCTGCGGCGTCACCAGATGAAAGTTGAGGTGACTGCGGGACGTATCCACGTCAGGATTGCTGGCGTATTTCTCCTTGGTACGCTCGTTGTGGGACTCGATATGCCCGATCTCCGGCCCTTTGTACTTGGCAAAGCGGAGAATAGCGTACTGTGCTTTCATCGGCGCTCCCCTCGCTTCACCCACACGATGTCGCAGTCCAGCACGTCGGCCAGCTCCATAACCTCCTTATAGCGGATGCTCTCCCGCTGCAATTTTGCGGACAGATTGGAAACGCTGTCGCTCCAATCGTATTCATCAGCCAGTCGGTCAACGACCTCCTGCATCGTAAAACCGGCACGAATGATCTGCGATTTGATCTCATTTCTGATGCTCATAAAATCCTCCTGTTTTTTCGTGATGAAAACAGCAAAGCGGGTTTCTGTTTCCGAAAACCTGCTTCGCTGTTTGGCGTAATATTCTGTCTTTCTGAAATCCGCTGGAAAAGCGGCGGTCAATGCCCTCTTTGTAAGTGAGGGGTAGTTGAACTTGAAAACATCCATACCATCCGCCCATCCATCCCGGATGTTTGGGATGGATGGGATGGAGCTTTTTGCGTTTGATCTCATAAAACCGGCGGCGCGACCAGCGCCTCAATGCCCCAGAAGCCGTTGACCCGCTTGCCAAGGGCGTTCTGGATGTGGTTGTCGTGCTCTAATCCGAACTCATCGGCGTGCTTTTTGAGCGTCATGCTCACCGTCCGTGCGGCAAGCGGCTTGTAGGCGTTGTCGCTGCACCACAGGCAATAGATACCATACAGCGCGGCGGAGGGGATGGCGCTGTCGGCCTTCAGGCGGATGTAACCCTCGGAGCGCAGGAACAGCAGCACATTGTCGGCCTCGCGGCGCGCATCCTCACGGTTTGCTTTCGTCTGCGAGCTTTCGGTGAAGCGGAAGTTATTACTTTGCAAGCGCCGCAGACCTTCGAGACACCAGAGGAATATCCCCCCGATCTCGCCGCAGAGCTTGTCCGCGAGAAAGGGGTCGTCCTCGCGGTTCGGCGGCCTTTTCTTCACCGACAAAATGAGCTGGCGGCGATAAAAGCCGTCCGAGTAGTCGTAGAGCGATTCCAGATCGCCGTTGGAAAAGGCAAGAAACCGGACGTACATCTTGCCCTGATAGCTCTGCTCGCCCTTGCGCTCCAAGTCCATCGGCATTTCGGCGGTGATGAGGGACTTGAGATAGTGCGTGGATTGCAGCGCCTCCAGCTTCATGTCGTCATCCACCATCAGCAGCTCGTGCTCCAGATCGGCTCTGGCAAAGGGGCTGCGCTCCACCTTGGCGATGCTGCCGTTTTTCAGGTTGCTGCCGAGCATTTTCTGCATCACCACGCCGATGCGGCTCTTGCCCTCGCCGCCGTTGCCCTTGAGCAGCATCATCACCTGCCCGCGGTTCGTCGGAATCAGGCAGTAGCCGAGGTATTCCTGCAAGGTCAGGATGTCCTCCGCTTCCAGCAGATCGGACAAAAACCGCAGCCATGTCTCCGGCCTGAGCGTTTCCAGCAGACTTGTGGCGCGGCGGGCCGTGCCGCTCGTAAAATGCGGGCGCAGCATCTCATAGATCTGCTTGCGAATGCCTTCTTCATCAGCAACGCGGCCCTCCACGGTGAAAAAGCTGCCGTCCACGCAGACCATCGGGTGCGCCGATAGAAAGTCCCCACAGAACAGCACCTCGTTGAAGTGCTTGTCCTGCATCCAGCGGGGGCGGTTCATTTCGTTCCATCTTCGTCCCCCTGATCTGCCGGTTTCGCGCCTCCATCAGCGCCAGACGGTTGTCCTTCTGAAAGTCGGTCACCACCTCGGCCCGCTCCTTAGGCGTGCCGCAGGTCAGAATGTCCAGCATATTTTCGATGCGCTCCAGCATGTGACAGGCCTCCGCATAGCGCGGGTCGATGGCATCCTCCGGCGATTGCGGCGCGCAATGCGCCTTCCAGTCCTGCAAGATTTGCAGGTAATCCCCCAGCAAACGGAAGCTGCGGCTTCCCAGCTCTGCCTGCGACTTGCTGCGCTTCAGTTTCGTCAGAACGGATGGCTTCTGCTCGACAATGCCGAGGTCTGCCGCCAGCTTCTTCGCCGCGTCATAGCCGCTCAGGCCGAACAGCCTTGCCGCAAGGTCGATCACATCGCCGCTTGCCCCGCAGCCGAAGCAGTAGAAGTAATCCTCATTCAGCTTCATGCTGGGCGTGCGGTCGGCGTGGAAGGGGCAGCGGGTCATGCTGCCACGGTTTACTTCCAATCCGTAGTATTCGGCAGCCTCTTTCACGGAAACTGCCGTCTTGATTTGTGTAAATAAATCCATACCTGTTTCCTCCTATAAAATAATTGAACTTCGCCGTTCTGCCCGATGTCGTTCCTGCCCGAGAATCTCACTCCGGCGTTTCGTTCTCCTTGGTACGCGGAATGCGGTACTTCGCCGGAAAACATATCCCATCAGACGGTCATGAAGTTTTCAATGTGCTGCGTGGTTTACGTCTAAATTTTAGTAAGAAAACAGGCCCTTTCCCGTATATCCAAGAGGTAGGAAAAGTGGGGTAGAAGTTGAAATTTTCCACGCTTTGAGACACAAAACGGAAAGGCATGATATAATGCAGAAAAATGGAAACAGAGGCTGCTGTATGCAAGTTAAGCTGACAATCGGAGAGCGGTTGAAGGATTTGCGAGTAGAGCGCAAGCTGACCTTGGAGCAGCTTTCCGCTGAGGTAGGCATCTCAAAATCCGCACTTGGCAAATATGAAGCAGATAACGGCAAGGACATCAGCCCGTACAGCATCTTGGTGCTGGCTGACTATTACGGTGTTTCCTGCGACTATCTGATGGGGCAGACGGAAACGAAAAATCACCCAAACACAGCTTTGCATGAGCTGCATTTGAGTGATGCTTCGATTGATGTATTAAGAACAGGCAAGTTCAACCACCGGCTGCTGTCGGAGCTGATCTGCCACAAGGATTTCCAGCGCTTTATGCTGGATGCTGAGATTTACGTTGACCGGATCGCAGATATGCGGGTCAACGATATGAATGCCGTGCTGGAAGCTGTCCGGCAGATGGCATTGATGAAAAACGGCGGCGAAGAAAATGACCTGCACCTGCGGACGCTGGAAGTGGCGCAGATTCGGGAAGATGAATATTTCGGAAGCCTGATTGCAGATGACCTGAAAGGCATCCTCCGTGATATTCGGAGTGAACACCGCCCCGATACCATGACGGCATATGAAACATCCCTCGCCGCAACCATGCGGGATCAGTTGCAGGATGCAATGAACTTTGAGGGAAGCTCGGAAGAAAAGAAAGCAAAAGCTTTACTTGCCACGTTAGGGATCGATTATGATGCCATCACAATGGAACAATTTGTCAACTTGATCGAGGTACTAAAGCTGTCCAAACACCTGAAAACTCCCATCAGCCAGCGTGGGAAAACGACCATGACCCACGGCAAGGGAAAACGGAAGAAACGCTGAAACAGGAGCGTTGCTGCGGCGGGACGGGGGCTGTATATACCTCTGCTTCCACGTCGTCACAAACTCCATATCCCTCGCTTCGCCGCGAGCGGCAAAGCTCACTCATTTCGTTGCTCCTCCTTTCCCCGCAAAATCTCTGATTTTACGGGGAGCCCCGTCAGCCAGTCGGATTTTGCTTCTCAAAAATCCTGCATTTGCGCCGTAACCCACGTCACAAAATCCGCCTGTCCTACTGACGCAGAAAAGTGTCTGCCTACCACTATCTGCCCTCATAGCAGATGGCGAAGCCAGCCCCTTTCCCGCGTCAGCCGAAAGCAAAGGTATAACACACTAGACTTTGCGAAGCAAAATCGTGTGCCAACAGGGCGGCTCGCGCCCCTATTGGAAACCCCGCGGCAACGGGAATTGCGCCCCTCTGAATACCCCATATTTTCTTCGCAGTGAGTACCCAAACTGTAAAAATGCAGTTTGGAACACCTGCTCAGAAAATGCAAAAGGAAGTCCGTACCGATGAGTGGCGGACTTCCTTTTTTGCTGACAATCTGAAATCGTTACGATACAGCTTTCGATTGTCAGCGCCTGCGAGGGGACATGATGCGTAGCAGACGACAGCCAAATTCTAATTTTATCATTAACGCAAAAATGAGAAAATTGATATTGACAGCGATGTAATTCAAGGATATACTATAATTGCATCATTCGATAAGATTTGATGAAATTGAAATTCAAATGAGGGCAGTACATGAGAGCGTTCGACTTCAAAATAGAATACAACAAATTGCTGACGCCAGAGGTCGTGGCCTACCTGACGCAGATTCACGAATACAAGGGGCAGCAAAATCTCTTTATCGAGGCTAAAGCGGATGCGTTGTCTGAACTTCTGGAAGTTGCGAAAATTCAGAGCACAGAGGCATCTAACCGCATCGAGGGAATTATCACCACGGATGACAGACTGAAGAAAATCGTGCGTGATAAAACAATGCCAAAAACTCGTAGTGAAAAAGAGATTGCCGGATACCGCGATGTGCTTGCAACTATCCATGAAAGCCACGATTTCATTCCTCCAAAGCCATCTATCATTTTGCAGCTTCACCGCGACTTATTTAAATTCAGCGGAAAAACTATCGGAGGAAACTACAAAAGCTCCGACAATGTCATTGCAGAAGAACTGGCGAATGGTGAGCAGATTACCCGCTTTCAACCGATCCCTGCATGGGAAACGCCGGAGGCTATTACGGCGCTGTGCGACGCGTTTCAGACGGCCATGCAAGACACCGACCTTGACCCGCTGCTGTTGATTCCCATCTTCATTCTGGATTTTCTCTGTATCCATCCCTTCAATGACGGGAATGGCCGCATGAGCAGGCTCCTGACACTGCTGCTCCTGTACCGCTCCGGCTATATCGTGGGCAAATATATCAGTATTGAGAAACTGATCTCCGATACCAAGGAAACCTATTACGAGACTCTGCAAGCCAGCTCCTATAACTGGCATGAGGGAACCAACGACTATGCCCCCTTTATCACCTATATGCTGGGTGTTCTGGTGGCGGCGTACCGGGATTTTGAAAGCCGGATCGAGCTGCTGACCACCAAGGGACTTTCCAAGCCCGACCGTGTGCGGGAGATCATCAAGAACCACCTCGGCAAAATCACCAAGAGTGAAATCATGGCCAAATGCCCGGATATCAGCCAGATCACCGTCCAGCGCGCACTGGCGGATTTGATAAAGTCTGGAGAAATCTTGAAAATCGGCGGCGGACGCTACACTTCTTATACTTGGAACAGGGAGAGAGAATAAATGATTACAGGTGAACTAAAAAACAAAATCGACAGCCTCTGGGATATTTTTGCGGCGGGCGGACTGGTGAACCCGCTGGATGTTATTGAGCAGATCACCTATCTGATGTTCATCCATGATCTGGATGACACCGACAATCTCCGGGCCAAGGAAGCTGCCATGCTGGGGCTGCCGTATCAGAGCATTTTTGCGGATGAGGTGCAGGTCGGTGACCGTACCATCGACGGCCAGCAGCTTAAGTGGAGTGTATTCCACGATTTCCCCGCCGGAAAGATGTACAGCGTGATGCAGGAGTGGGTGTTCCCGTTCATCAAGAACCTCCACGGAGATAAGAACAGCGCCTATTCCAAGTACATGGACGATGCCATTTTCAAGCTGCCCACACCGCTTCTGCTGTCCAAAGTAGTGGATGCGCTGGACGAGATTTATCGCCTGATGAACGAATCTCAGGCGGTGGATGTGCGGGGCGATACCTATGAATATCTACTGAGCAAAATTGCCCAGTCAGGCCTCAACGGCCAGTTCCGTACCCCGCGCCATATTATCCGCATGATGGTGGAGCTGATGGACCCAAAAGCGGATGACGTGATCTGCGACCCGGCCTGCGGCACTTCCGGCTTCCTTGTTTCTGCGGGTGAATACCTGAAGGAGCACCGCAAAGAAGAAATCTTCTTCAACCGCCAGAAGAAGGATCACTATATGAACCACATGTTTTTCGGCTACGACATGGACAGAACCATGCTCCGCATCGGCGCGATGAACATGATGACCCACGGCATTGACAATCCCTTTATCGAATACCGGGACAGCTTGTCCGATCAGAACCCGGACAAGGAAAAGTATTCTCTGATTCTTGCCAATCCACCGTTCAAGGGCAGTCTGGATGCCGACACCGTTTCGGCAGATCTGCTGAAAGTCTGCAAGACCAAGAAAACCGAGCTGCTGTTTCTGGCGCTGTTCCTGCGGATGCTGCGCATCGGCGGACGCTGCGCCTGCATCGTGCCGGACGGCGTGCTGTTTGGTTCGTCCACCGCACACAAAGCCATCCGCAAAGAGCTAGTGGACGGCAACCGGCTGGAGGCCGTGATCTCTATGCCTTCCGGCGTATTCAAGCCCTATGCAGGGGTGTCTACCGCGGTGCTGATCTTCACCAAGACCGGCCACGGTGGTACAGACAATGTGTGGTTCTATGATATGACCGCCGACGGCTTTTCGCTGGACGATAAGCGCAGCCCGGTGGCAGACAACGATATCCCTGATATCATTGCACGGTTCCGCAATCCGGATGCCGAAAAAGACCGCCAGCGCACGGAAAAATCCTTCTTCGTGCCCAAGGCGGAGATCGTAGAAAATGGCTATGACCTGTCCATCAATAAATACAAGAAAACCGAGTATAAGCCCGTGGAGTACCCGCCGACCAGTGAGATTTTGACGGAGCTGCGGAAACTGGAGCAGGAAATTGGCGCGGCGATGGATGAGTTGGAGGGGATGTTGAAATGAAAAAGAGAGTATATGACTACATTTGCAGCCACCCGGATGCAAGCATTCATGATATTGCGTCTGCAATAGATAAACCGGAAATGGAAGCCTTGAATATTGTAGATGCTCTTCATGGGGAAGGGTATATTACCTTAAGTCGAATGGTTCCGCTCAGCCCAGAGAACTTTGACAGCTGCCGGTACTCTGCGACTGGCAAGCAATATTTTGGTGATTAAATTCGGATTTGTGGGGATGAACGGATGAGAGTAAAACTTGACAAAGTATGCAAACGGATATACGCAGGTGGAGATGTCCCTAAAGACAGGTATTCAACGGTGAAAACCGCTGAATACGCTATCCCTATATACGCTAATGCGGAAAAAGATAATGGCTTATATGGATATACTGACACTGCACGAGAAAATGAATTGAGTATTACCGTTGCAGCAAGAGGAACTATTGGTTTTACAGCTATACGGAGAGAACCTTTTTTACCTGTAGTCAGGTTGATTACAGTCGTGCCTGATTTGTCAACGGTTTCTGAACGCTATTTATACTACGCGTTGAGAAATTGCAAGCCTGCATCCAGTGGAACATCAATTCCTCAATTGACTGTACCGGATATTAAGAAAAACGAAATTGAATTGTATAGCTTATCTGTACAAGAGACGATAGCAGATAAACTAGACGCTGTTGGCAGGGTTATTGAACTGCGCCAACAACAGCTCCAAAAGCTGGACGAGCTCGTCAAAGCCCGATTTATCGAACTGTTTGGCACCATTCACGATAACAGATTCGGCTTCAGCGTTGTAACACTACAAGATGTTTCTGCGCCAATCAAAGATGGAACGCATCAAACGCCTACATATACTACCGATGTGGAAAATGGATATAAATTTCTTTCATCCAAAGACGTAACTGCTGGGAAAGTCGATTGGTCACACCTAAAATACATCCCTGAAGAGCTCCATCGAGAGCTATATGCCCGTATATCGCCTCGGAAGGGTGACATATTGCTTGCAAAGAATGGTACTACGGGTATCGCGGCTATAGTAGATAGAGACGAGGTGTTCGATATCTATGTTAGTCTTGCGCTCATAAGGCCACTCGGTGTGGACCCGACGTATTTATGGGCAGCAATCAATGCTGCAGAAACGAAACAACAATTTGATGCAAGTCTCAAAGGAATCGGTGTTCCCAATTTGCACCTGGGCGAAATTAAGAAAACTCGTATTATTTTGCCTCCTATGGAGCTGCAGGAGCAGTTTGCGGCCTTCGTCGAACAGACCGACAAATCAAAAGTTGCCGTGCAGAAAGCGTTGGACGAAGCACAAATGTTGTTTGATAGTTTGATGCAGAAATATTTTGGATAAAAGGAGAAAGAAAAATGGAAAATAGCGCATTGGTAATTATCACAGCTTTATGTTCCGGCCTGATTGCAACACTTGTTACAATACTGTGGCAAAGAAAAGCACAACAACAAGCCGAAAAGAAAAGAATATTTACGGTTTTAATGTCTAAAAGATATGATATAGCCGCAGAAGAGAGCGTTGAGGCGCTCAATATGATTGATGTGGTGTTTTATGGTTCTAAGAAAGTTCGAGAAGCATGGAAAGCCTTTAATGATGCGACAAAGCTTCCGGAATCTCCGACAAAGAATCAGACAATTACAGATAAACATTTGCGCCTTCTTGAAGTAATTGCAGAGGATATTAGATATAATAATATCTGTTGGGAAGATATTAAGCGATATTATTATCCAATCGGACTATCGGATAAACGTCAACAAGAAGCAATATTACGAAAAGTCCAAATTGATGCCGGAATTGCACAATTAAAGGAAACTCAGGGGCACGAGAATAATGCGCAGATTGATTCTCAAACAGCATTAAATAATCAAGTGTTAATGAAAGCTTTAGAAAATCCAGAAGGATTTGCAAAGTTACTTGGTGCTGTAGAAAAAGCGCAAAATCTCGGAAAAAATGCTCAAGAAAAGAGATAGTGAGAGGTGATAAGCGTGACCAACTTTGACATCTTCGCAACCATCCCGCAATTTGAGTCTTTCGCTTCCGTGGCTGTTTCCGCGGAGCGGATTCTACATATCGATCCCTCCGCCTGTGTGCTGAACTGCCGCAGGGCGATGGAGTTTGCCGTGAAGTGGATGTACTCCGTGGACAAGGCGCTGGTTATGCCTTATCAGGATTCTCTGGTGAGTCTCATGAATGCCGAGGACTTCCGGGACATCGTGGGCGCAGACATCTGGCGGCGGATGGATCTGATCCGCCGCATGGGAAACAACGCCGCCCACACCGGCAAGAAAATCACCGAGGAGCAGGCGGCGCTGTGTCTGGAAAACCTCTATGTATTCTTGGATTTTGTGGCCTATTGCTATGGTGAGAACTACACAGAGGGACATTTTGACCGTTCCTTGCTGATGCAGCCCGCCGAAGCGCCCGCAGTTCCTTCGCAGACGATACCCGATGTGGATTTTGCAGCCCTCATGGCGGAGAACGCTGCGCTGAAGGAGGAACTCACCGCCCGCCGAGCCGAGCAGCAGCAGACCTATGTGCCCAAGCCCCTCGACCTGTCTGAGTACAAGACCCGCAAGCTGTATATCGACACCATGCTCACAGATGCGGGCTGGACGGAGAGCAAGGACTGGCTGAATGAGGTAGAGCTGCCCGGTATGCCAAACAAGTCCGAGGTAGGTTATGCGGACTATGTGCTCTACGGCGATGACGGACGCCCCTTGGCAGTGGTGGAGGCAAAGCGCACATGCGTGGACGTGGCCAAGGGCCGCCAGCAGGCAAAGCTCTACGCCGACCTGCTGGAAAAGAAGTATCACCGCCGCCCGGTCATTTTCCTGACCAACGGCTTTGAGACCCGCATTACGGACAATATCTATCCCGAACGCAAGTGTGCCGCTATCTACTCCAAGCGGGATCTGGAAAAACTGTTCAATCTCCAGACCATGCGGACAAGCCTGAAAAATATCATGGTGGATCGGAAGATAGCCGGACGTTATTATCAGGAGGGCGCGATCAAGGCAGCCTGCGATGCCTTTGCACGCAACCGCCGCAAGGCGCTGCTGGTCATGGCCACCGGCTCCGGAAAAACGAGAACAGTTATTGCCCTATGCGATGTGCTGCTCCAGCATGGTTGGGTGAAGAATATCCTGTTTCTTGCTGACCGCAACAGTCTGGTAACGCAGGCCAAGCGCAGCTTTGTGAATCTGCTGCCCGATCTCTCCGTTACCAACCTCTGCGAGGAGAAGGATAACTACACAGCGCACTGCGTATTTTCTACCTATCAGACCATGTACAATGTCATTGACAGCGTACAGGACGAGGAGGGCAAACTCTTCACCTGCGGGCATTTCGATCTGGTCATCTGCGACGAAGCTCACCGCTCCGTTTACAACAAATACCGTGATATTTTCAATTATTTCGACGCGCCGCTGGTTGGACTGACGGCCACGCCAAAGGATGAGATCGACAAGAACACCTATGAGATATTTGAACTAGAAAACGGCGTACCCACCTATGGCTATGAGCTGGCGCAGGCGGTCAAGGACGGGTATCTGGTGGACTTCCTGTCTGTAGAAACGAAACTGAAATTCATTGAACAGGGTATCGTCTATGATGACCTTTCCGACGCGGACAAGCGGGCTTACGAGGACACTTTTGAAGACGAGAATGGTGAACTTCCGGAGAGTATTGCATCGTCGGCGCTGAACGAGTGGATTTTCAATGAAGACACCATCCGGCAGGTGCTGAATACGCTGATGACCAATGGCCTGACCATCGACTATGGCAGCAAATTGGGCAAGACCATCATCTTTGCAAAGAACCACATCCACGCCGAGAAAATCCTTGAGGTGTTCAACAAGGAATATCCGCACTTGCCCGGTTTCGCCAAGGTCATCGACAACTATATGACCTATGCGCAAAGCGCCATCGATGAGTTTTCTGATCCGAAAAAGCTGCCGCAAATCGCCATTTCCGTGGATATGCTGGACACCGGCATTGACGTGCCGGAGGTGCTGAATCTGGTGTTTTTCAAGAAGGTCATGAGCAAGGCGAAGTTCTGGCAGATGATCGGGCGCGGCACCCGTCTGTGTCCAGGGCTGCTGGACGGTAAGGATAAGGACAAATTCTACATTTTCGACTTCTGCGGCAATTTTGAGTTCTTTCGTATGAATAAAGGCAGACCTACCGCCAATATGATCGCCCTGCAAGGTGCGATCTTCCATCTGAAGGCCCAAATTGCCTTCAAATTACAGGACTTGGCGTATCAGACGACGGACTTGATTTCCTTCCGCAAGACGCTGGTAGAGGACATGGTGCACAAGGTGCAGGAACTGAACAGGGAGAACTTCGCTGTCCGGCAGCACCTCAAATATGTAGAGCTTTACTCAAATGCGGACAACTACAATGCGCTGACCTATGAGGACACCCTGCTCATGGGGCGGGAGCTTGCACCGCTCATTACACCTGAAGAGGACGATGCCAAGGCGCTGCGGTTCGATGCGCTGATGTATGGCATCGAGCTTGCCTATCTCGCCGGAAAGAAATACGGCAAAGCCCGCAGCGACCTGTTTAAGAAAGTTTCCGCCGTTGCATCTGTGGCGAACATCCCAGAAATCATGGCTCAAGCCGAATTGATCGACAAAATTCTGCATACGGACTATGTAGAGAATGCCGGAATCAACGAATTTGAGCATATCCGGGAAAATCTGCGAGACCTTATGAAGTATATCCCGCAAACCAGCGTGCGCTATGATACGAATTTTGATGATGAGATTCTCTCTGTAGACTGGAATGAATCAGATTTGGAAAATGATGACCTTAAGAACTACAAGGCTAAAGCAGAATTCTATGTGCGGCAGCACATGGACAATGTGGTGATTGCCAAGCTCAAAAGCAATGTCCCCCTGACCGCGGAAGATGTACAGGCACTGGAGAAAATTCTTTGGAGTGAAGTCGGCACCAAGCAGGACTATGAGGCCGAGTATGGGCAAAAGCCGCTGGGCGAGTTCGTGCGGGAAATTGTCGGGGTTGACATGAACGCGGCAAAGGAGGCGTTTGCGCAGTATCTGAACGATGCCAGCTTGGACAGCAGGCAGATTTACTTCGTAAACCAGATTGTGGAGTACATTGTTCATAACGGCATGATGAAAGATATGTCCGTTTTGCAGGAAGCACCGTTTACCGACTACGGCAGCATCGTGGAAGTGTTCACAGACCTGTCCGTGTGGGCAGGCATCCGACAGGCGATTGAGCGGGTCAACGCCAATGCGCTGGCGGCGTAAAAAAATTCATTGATTAGGAGGGAACACAATATGGCAAAAGACTTGACAGTATCTCGTATTGATCGTCAGAATATTCTCAACAATGACTTGGCCGTACAGGAGATTCAAGAAAAATCGGGAATCCAAGGAATCTTGTGGGAAAATAAAATATACATCACCAGAGAAGATGTTGCTACATTTTTTGAAGTTGATATTCGGACAATCAGCAGATATATTGAGCAAAATAACGAGGAACTAACGCAAAATGGTTATGAAGTTCTCCGGGGAAAACGACTTAAAGACTTTCTCGAAGCAGGGCAGGAGAGATTTGCTAAGGACATTTATGTCCCTAGCAAAATTCGTCAACTTGGTGTTTTTGACTTCAAGTCATTTCTGAATTTGGCAATGCTTCTTTCCGAGAGCGATCGAGCAAAAGCATTACGACAAATGATGCTCGATATCGTTATTGATTTGATTAATCGGAAAACCGGCGGTGGAACAAAATACATTAACCAGCGAGATAAGGACTTTGTGTTTGCATCGCTTCAAGAAGATAACTATCGTAGAAATTTTACAGATGCACTTAAAGAATGTGTTGAAGATGACAAATATAAGTATGCTCGGTTTACTGATATGATTTATGTCAGTATTTTTCGTGAGAAGGCGAAAGAATACAAGAAAATATTAGACCTAAAGGCCAACGAGAAAGTTCGCGACACATTTTACAGTGAAATTTTAGATATTATTGCCGCATATGAAAGCGGCCTGGCAGACGCTATTCGCAAAAAGAATACTGAGTTGAACCGCAAAATGACAATATCCGAAACAGAGATATTGTTTCATGAGTTTGAAAATATGGCATTGTGGAAACCACTGATTCAAAGAGGGCGCATTAAAATGGCTAGCCGGGATATGGCGTTAAGAGATGCGTTCCATTACCAGCTTTCTGAGTATATCCAGCCTCTTGAGAAAAACGAGTATCAAAAGTTCCTAGGAGCAACAGGAGATGAACTTGAAAGACTTATGGAGGAAAATAAAGATGTGCTTAAACGGCTAAAGGAGCGTAATTAAATGGAAGGCCTAGTGTATCTTACGCTTGAGCAAGCAGAGCGCACACACGAGAAGACAATCCAATATAGTGGCGGTGGAACTTATGAGCATTTTGATTTAGGACGGTTGGAGAGCGTTTTACATAATATACAAAACGATGATTACTATCCAACGTTTGAGGAAAAACTGACGCACCTCTTTTTTTGTGTTTGCGAATTTCATTGCTTTGCCGATGGTAACAAACGTCTCGCCATAACACTGAGTGCGCAGTTTCTTTTGTTAAATGGTTATATGGCGGTAGCGAAAAGCTTTTTTACGGTGATGGAAAATATCAGCTATCAGGTTGCTGCTGGGAAAATCGATAAAGACCTGTTGCTTCGAATAATTACCGCCGTGATGGATGGCACATATGATACAGATGAGGAACTGAAAATTGAGATTATTCATGCGATCGAGTAGCCAATCAACAGAATACTTCCTTTAGCGTCATGGTAAAATGCCGCACGATGCCTGCATCGACCACCGTGCGGTGTTTTCCTTCTGTTTCACCCTCTCCCGGATTCTCATGGTTAATGGCCACCATTTCGTCACTATGTACTACTCCCATCCCCGTCGTTTGGCAAGATCGCCCATTGCAAAGCAGAATCTTTCCCACCGTGCCAATGTTATCTGTGACGGGTCGCCTTCGCGTATTCTCAGCGTTCTTCGTATCTCCTTGGGTATGACTACGCGGCCCAGCTCATCAATCCTCCGCACAATTCCGGTTGCCTTCATGGTTCTCTATTCCTCCTGAATAATTCATTTCCATGCTTGCCATATCATGTTTTGTATCGGTAGTATGTGGAAGGATAAGAGGGATTATGCATGAAAGCAAACTATTATGCAGCGGTGCAAAGTTTTTTGCAATTGACGCTGCATTATACGAATGCTAAGATTTAGCTATAAAGTTAGTTGTCGATAACCTTATTGTTTTTCTGTATTTGTGGTTTATATTTTTAGCGGAGGATAGCTATGCTGGAACATTACCTTGACCAACTTGGCGATATGCTGCACCTGTGTGCGGATACAGACGGCATACTTATCGTCAATAAACAAGGCGTTATTGAATACCACAGCATGCCCATGCCCGCCTATTACACACACGAGGACACCGTAGGAAAACATATATTGGATATTTACCCAAGCCTTACCGAAGAAACATCCACCATACTTACCGTGCTGCGCACAGGCATTCCTTCTTATCAAAAAGTGCAGCGCCTTATAAACGACCGCGGGCAAAACGTAACGCTTGAATCAACAACTCTACCTATAATAGTTGGCAGCAATGTTGAAGGCGTTGTAGATTCATCTCACTTTTTTGAAATAGGCCACCGGGTAGTGCGCAGCGGCCCTAATGGCGAGCTTTCAACGCTGGACAGTATAATAACCGAAAACACATGCATGAAAAAGCTGAAACAGCGCATATGGGACGCCGCGCAAACCAATTCTCCCGCCATTATATACGGCGAAATAGGCACGGGCAAAAAGCTTGCGGCCGAGGCGCTTCATCGCGAAGGCCCGCGCGCAAACGGCCCGTTTATAGTGCAAAACTGCGCCGCCATGCACGATGATGACAATTCGTTTTACTGCGAATCTGCCGGTGCTGAAAAGAATCTTTTTGAACTTGCGGACGGCGGCACGCTGCTTCTGGATGAATTTGATTGCCTGAGTCACACATTGCAGGCAAAGCTGATCAAGGCCCTCAGCCGCAATAAGCGCCACGCTATCAATGCGCCGAACGCCGCGTATGACGTGCGCGTAGTTGCCGCCATGAACGATGATCCTTATGCCGCCCTGCGCGAAAAACGGCTTAGGGAAGATCTTTATTATAAGCTTGGCGTTATAAAATTGCGAATGCCTCCGCTTAGGGAACACGCTGACGATATACCGCTGCTGATGCGCTATTTTATCGATAAATATAATCTCGAGATGAAGCGAAGCGTGCACGTTGTGAGCAGCATGGTTGAGAGCATACTTCGCCAGTATAGCTGGCCGGGTAACGTTCAGGAGCTAAAAAATGTTATAGAGGGCGCGCTCGTATCCATGCGTTCCGATACACTCAGAATAAACGACGTCCGGGAGGTGCTGCTTTCCGTATCCGGCCGCGGTTCTCTCCCCGGTATGCTGGATAGCACTCCTCCCGCCAATTCCGAAAGCTTTTCTTTGAATGAAGCGCTTGAAAATTACGAAAAAGGCATAATACTGCAAGCGTTGCAGGAAACTCACTCCATATCCCAGGCAGCAAGAAGGCTTGGCATTTCCCGTCAAAATCTTCAATACAGGCTGCAAAAATACAATATCTGACCTCCACGCTAACTGAATCTTTAATACACTTTGAAGGAGAATGAACAATGCGCAGATTATGGTACAACGCAACTGTTGCCAGCATGGATGGCAACATGAACGCCTATCAGGCCATCGGCACAGATAGCGGCAAAATAGTGTTCCTTGGCAGCAGCGCGGATGCCGAGCGTCAAAGCTGGGACGAGAAGCGCAATATGAACGGGGCTATGATATTGCCCGGATTCAATGATACCCATATGCATATGCTCTATTATGCCACATTCAGCCGCAGCGTTATGCTGTTCGGTGTGGATTCGATAGACGGCATGGTTGGACGGCTGCGCAATCGAATAGCAAAAGAACAACCTTCTTATGTAATAGGCGTGGGCTGGAACCAGGAGTACATGAAGGAAAGCCGCCTTATTACAAAGGCAGACCTTGACCGTGTATCGCGCGACATACCCGTATTTGCCGTGCGCGCATGTATACATGTTGCCGCATGCAATAGCGCAGCACTTGAACTGATAAGCAAAGCGGAGCTTAGCGATGATATTCGCGTCGGTATAGATTACGCTACCGGCATACTTCGTGAAAGCGCCGTTGGGCTGTATCGTACGGTTGTGCCGCCGCTTAGCGATGCGGAAATAGAAACGCTTATACTTGACACTCAGAAGAAGCTGAATGCGGACGGAATAACCGCCATACACACGGATGACCTTACATCAGTGCCCGGCGTTGAAGGCGAAAGGCTTCTTAGCATATTCAAGCGCATGGATGACAATAACAAGCTTACCGTTCGCGTTATAGAGCAGGCGCAGGGATATGGCGATGGTTTCAAAAGCGTACTCTCCATGCGCGATGCCACTCTTAACTCAGGCGGACTTTTCCGCGTATATACCCGTAAATTGCTGCTTGATGGTTCCCTTGGCGCAAAATCCGCCGAAATGATAAACGGCTATATTGACGATCCTTCAAACCACGGCATAGCAAATTTCAGCGTGGATGAGCTTTATCATCTCATTCGCGAAGCCAATGCCAACCGCATGGACGTTGCCGCTCACGCAATAGGCGATTTGGCCTTGAAACAGCTTTGCGACATATTTGAGCGCGTGCTCAATGAAGATCCATGGCCGCAGCATAGGCACGGCGTTGTACATGCGCAGATAACCACGCCGGAGCTGCTTGGCCGTATGAAAAAGCTGGGGCTTCAGGCGTATATACAGCCCATTTTTATAGACGCAGACATGAACGTAGTCGCGGAACGCATCGGCGAAAAACGCGCAGCAGAATGCTACCAATGGAAAACTATGCGCGATATGGGCATACATACAAGCGGCGGGTCGGACTGTCCTGTTGAGCCGTTTAACATTCTCGACAATATGCGCAGCGCTATCACGCGGAAGAACCGCGCCGGCACAAAAACATATCTTATTGATCAGGCTTTGAGCACCGCGGACGCAATACGCCTGTTCACAAGCGATGCCGCATGGGCCGCGCGCGATGAAAACATACGCGGCACGCTTGAAATAGGCAAACTTGCCGATATGACAATACTCGACAAAAACCTTTTCGCAATCAATCCTGATACCTTTACAAGCGTAAACGTTTTAGAAACCGTTGTAAACGGCATTACGGTATTCCAAGCGTAACAGCCGTTGCGTATACAAAACCACATAAGAAGGAGGATATGCATGACAAACAAAATATTTGAAAAAGCCATCGGCATTAAGGATCAGCTCGTAAGCGACCGCAGGGCGCTGCACAGGATTCCCGAATTTGGTGTATCCACGCCTAAGACAGCAGCATATGTAACCGCGCGCCTTAATGAAATGGGCATACCGAATCGCCATTGCGGCATACATCGTCCAGAGGACAGGGAAATTGCCGTGCTTTCCGGCTGCCCCGATGCTCCTGATTCAACGGGCGTAGTGGGCCTTATCGGCAAAAGCGGCCCGTGCTTTATGCTGCGCGCCGATATGGACGGGCTTCCCATTAAGGAAGAAACCGGCCTTGATTACAGTTCCGAAAACGACTGCGGACATATGTGCGGTCATGACGCGCACGCGGCAATGCTCCTTGGCGCGGCAAAGATACTCAAGGAAATGGAAGCTGATCTTCCCGGTCAGGTAAAGCTTATGTTCCAACCCGGCGAAGAAATGGGCTATGGCTCAAAAACCATGATAGAGGATGGTTTGCTTGAAAATCCCCCCGTTGAGGCAGCTATGGCGCTGCACGTTTGGCCGCAGATGGACGTTGGACAACTCTATTTCAGTCCCACCGTTACCTCCGGCTCAATGGCCACGTTCTATATCGCAATAGAAGGTAAGGGCGGGCATTCTTCCGAGCCGCAAAAGACAATAGACCCCGTTATGATAGCAAGCGAGCTGAGCAGCGCGCTCAATCTTATCATCCCGCGCGAAGTAAATCCCGATATATTTGCCACTCTTACCGTGGGGCTTATAAAGTCCGGCACCGCATCAAACATAATCCCCGGTACGGCAGAAATGGCCATATCCATAAGGACGCTCGATCCGGATGTATATGATTATTTGCTTAAACGCGTGCCCGAAGTTGCTAATGGCTACATCACAGCATGGCGCGGCAAGTATACGCTGAGGATACACAAAACGCCGGGTACCGTATGTAATGCCGCCCTTTCCGCAGAAATGAGCAAATACGTTGGTGAAATACTCGGGCAGGAAAACGTCTGCCAGGCGCCGCCCATGAAGGGTGCGGAGGATTTTGCGTATGTAAGCAAGTGCGTTCCGTCCTTCTTCGGCTTCCTTGGTGCGGGCGGTGCGGATTATTATCCGCTGCATAATAGCCGCACCATAATTGATGAAAACGTGCTCCCCTACGGCGCTGCAATACTTGCCAACTGCGCCGTGGAGTGGCTAAATTCTCATAAATAATTAAAAGGAGATAAACCAATGAGCGACAACACCAAGAAGAAAAAGCAGTTCCGCCTGCCGCATATGTATCTGGTAATTGCGATACTTATGCTGTTCGTCAGCCTGCTGACCTATGTTGTTCCCGCCGGCTCATATACCCGCGGAGACAATGGCGCCGTCGATCCCGACAGCTTCACCTATACCGATAGTTCACCCGTCGGCATACTCAGCTTTTTTACATCCATCCATAAGGGCTTTGTGGACAGCGCGGGCATAATTGCCACCGTGCTGCTGGTTACCGGCTGCATAGAAATCCTCAATGCCACCGGAACGTTTTCCGCGGGCATACAGCGCATGATACGCGGGGTCAAAGGCAAAAACATTGTGGTCGTAATATTGTTTTACACCATATTCACCGCCATGGGCGTTATAGGCTACCTTGATGGCCTGTATCCCTTCTATGCAATAGTTATTTCAATATTCATGAGCCTTGGTTACGATCGCATGGTCGGCACCGCGATCATAATGCTTTCCACGGCCGTGGGCTTCACCAGCGGCCTTGTGAACCCCTATACCACCGGCATAAGCCAAACCCTCGTGGGCCTTCCCATGTATTCCGGCCTTGGCTTCCGCTGCATAGGCCTTGTAGTGTTCTATGTTATAGGTCTGTTCTTCCTTGTCCGCTATGCGCGTCAAATTGAAAAAGACCCCGCGAAGAGCATAATGGGCGCCAACTTCCGTGAAGAGCAGGTTGCCCCGCTCAAAATGCAGGAAGGTCTTGAGTTCAACGCCAAGCGCATAATAACCCTTGTCGCGTTCATCGCCAGCATAGTGCTAACCGTTATAGGTGCGCTCAACTGGGGCTGGGGTATGCCTGAAATAGCCGCGCTGTATTTCCCCGTTGTAATATTGGCCGTTATTCTTTTCAAGATGAATCCCAACGAAGCCTGCGGTCACTTCATAAAGGGTATGCAGAACGTTGTCGGTACCACGCTGGTTATCGGCCTTTCCCGTTCGGTATCCGTGCTGCTCTCCTCCGGCAACATAATCGATACGTTTATACACGCCATGTCCTCCATGCTTGGCGACACAAATCGTATCGTTACCCTGCTTGTAATATACCTGTTCGTAACTCTGTTCAACTTCTTCGTGGCTTCCGGTTCCGGCAAGGCCATGATGATGATGCCCATAATGCGTCCCTTGGGCGAAATACTCGGCATCAATCAGCAGGTAATGGTTCTTGCCTATCAGTATGGCGATGGCCTTACCAACACCTTCTGGCCCACCAGCTCCGTTGCGCAGCTTTCCCTGTGCGGCATGGACTACGGCAAGTGGATAAAGTTTGCCTGGAAGGTATATCTCTGCCTCATAGCCGCGGCCTTCGTGCTGATCGTAATCGCAGACAAAATCGGCTACGGTCCGTTCTAAGCCGAATAAACGGCATAAGCAATACCCACGCAGGAGCTTCCCGCGTGGGTATTTATTTGCATCGGTTTTATTTTTCCTCACTCAAACTTCGGCGTATACATGCTCTTGCCGTGCAGCTTGAACAGCTTGCCGTTGGCAATAACGGTGTCTATCGCAAGGGCATCGCTCAGCAGCAGTATGTCCGCGCAGGAGCCTGCGGCAAGAAGGCCCTTGTACGGGTAAAGCTTCAGTGCCTTGGCGGGGTTCTCGGTAAGCACCCGTATGGCGTCCGAATACTTGTAGCCGAATTCGTTCACCATGGCGCATATCACGTCGTGATCGGCGCTCACGCGGCCTGCGGTGATGCCTATTAGTTCCTTCTTTTCGTTCCACATGGGCAGGCTGCCGTTCCCGTCGGAGCTGAGCGTTACCCTGTCCTTGGGCGCGCGGGAGAAGGCTGTGTTCAGTATGCCCGCAACGTATGAAGGATTGGTGCCGGCGGTAAAGTCTATGTAGCCGCCAAGGCTTGCAAATTCAACCGCCTGATCCATGTGGCGGCTCAGGTGAGTGGGCCTGAACACTCTCACGGGCAGGTCGCTGGTTTTCACTATGTCTATTATCTTGCGCAGCTCTTCTTCGCCGGAGCCGGTGTGCAGATGCACTATGCCCGCCTTGCCGGAAAGCATGCCGCCCATGCGCGCCGCGTGGCCAAGGCGCGTAAGCTCGTCCTTCGTTATGCCGGAGCCGCGGTGGTCGGATATTGCCACCTTAACACCTATTATCTCCTGAATAAACGTTATGTCGTCGATAACGGAGCCGGTAAGGGTGTGCGTCGGGTACCAATATGAGCCGGTAAGGCAGTACGCCGTCCAGCCTTCCTCGTTAAACGCCTTCGTCTTGGCAACAAGGTTGGCAACGCTGCGCGTTGTGCCGTCCGTACCGAGCAGACCAACAACGCTCGTCACGCCCGCATCCACAAGCTGGGACAGTTTCAGCGGCGGCACCTGGTTGGAAAAGCCGCCTTCACCGCCGCCGCCCGTTATATGCACATGCTGGTCAATATAGCCCGGCGCGGCGACGAGACCCTCGCCGTCTATCGTCTGCTCTATCAGCCTTTCAGGCACGTCTATGTTCGGGGCGATCTCTATTATGTCCCTGCCGCATATCAATATGTCCTGCACGTCCGCCGACTTGTCATACGGCCGAACGTTTTTCAATAAAATCATGTCGTTGTTTCCTTTCTGCATATATGCCGTTTTGTTCCGCTGCTATTTAATCATACAAATGGCAATATGCGCAATGGTTTTTATCAATAAATCGACTCCCCCGAATAAAACTCCCGCATATCGTCCAGCCTTATGCAGGCCAGGCGGCCTATGAATTCGGCGTTTTTATCCTGCACATCAGGATAGGCGGAGCCGCAGTCTATGTCCATGCGATCAGGGCCGTGCCATATGCACATGGGCGAACCATCCTGATAATGATGGCTGGTGGTATGACCGAATATCATTGTGTATTCGCCGCTAAGCGGCGCCTCTCCGGACTGCCTGTCCCATACGGAAAAGTATTTTTCGCCAAGCTGCGGCCGCTTTGCAAGGTAGAAAAGCTCCTTCGGCATGGCGTGGACAAGCTTATATCGCCTGCCGTTCACGGTTATGTCCAGCTCCGTCGGCAGCGCGTCTATCCAATCAAAAAGGGATTCCCGCTCCGCTTCGCTCAGCTTTTTTATGTCCCTGTGCGTAACGTCCCCGCCGTTTCTGTACCAATGATCGCGCCGCTGCTCCTGCGTCCTGTCCGCCGGGTCATAGCCCGCGCGCAGCAGGCACAGCATCATGTATTCATGGTTGCCCAGTATCATGCGCATGTTCTTCGCCGCCCGTATGCGCTGCAAAAGCTCCACGCCGTGTTCCCCGCGGTCTATAACGTCCCCCAGTATATAAAGCATATCCTCATCCGTCAGCTTAATCTGTTCCATTACTGCGTCGAACCGGCGCTTGCTGCCGTGTATATCGCTCATAACGTATATCATGCCCGTAAATTCCTCCGTTGCCGTGCCTGTAATTTTAGCAAAGCGCGGCATCGTTTGCAAGCTGTCGCAGGAGGGCTGTTTTATGGTATAATCATATCTGCCTTTTGGCAAAACGAGAATAATGCGAGGTTTAATTATAATGAACGATAAAGAAGCGCGAGAGATACGCCGCCGGTTCAAGCCGGATAAAACATGGATAAACGCCGTGCACGGCTGCTACGTTAATGAATCAAAGAAGGTTATAAGCACCTTCCGTGAAAGTGTTCAGACAATGGTTCAGGATGAATCGGAACGGTTCCTTGCCCTGCTGAAGAAGCCTATTTCCGGCACGATAGGCCGCAGCCTTATCAACCTTGAATTCAGCGCGCGGCAAGTCATGGAAAGCGAGGAGCATAAGCTGCTCATGGCCATGCGCGCATGCGGCCTTGAAAACGAGGAACTGCTCACCGCGTTCTACAACCGCGTGGCACAGACGCTGAACATAGACGGCGGTTATATAATACTGCTCGTACACGACACTTATTCCGTCCCCTACCGAAGCAGCGACGGCCATGCGCAGCACGATGCATCGGACGAGGAATTCAGCTACTTCATTTGCAGCATATGCCCCGTTAAGCAGACCCAGCCCGTATTGAGCTATCAGCTTGCGGAAAACTGCTTCAACGCGCTCAACAACGGCTTTGCCGTTTCCGCGCCGCAGCTGGGCTTCATGTTCCCCGCGTTCGATAACCGCGCCGCAAACATATACGCAACGCTTTATTACACCAAGAGCACAGCCGATAACCATCCGGAGTTCACCACGGCCGTTTTCGGCATAGAGCCGCCCATGCCCGCAGCATCGCAAAAGGAGGTTTTCAGCGAAATACTTTCCGAAGCGCTGGAAGAAGAATGCCGCATAGAAACCGTGCAGTCCGTGCAGGAGCATATAGGCCAAATAATGGAAATGCATAAGGAAAACCATGTTGAGGAGCCGCTCGCCCTATCCAAAAACGAGCTTGGCGCGGTGCTTGGTCAATGCGGCGTATCGTCGGAGCGCGTACAGGCGTTTTCCGATGCATTCGATGCGCACTTCGGCACGGATGCGGCCCTTCCGCCCGTGAACATGATAGACAAAAAGCAATTCGTCATAACCACGCCGGAGGTCACCGTGAAGGTTGACCCGGAGCGCAGCGACATGATAGAGCTGCGCAAAATAGACGGCCTGAAATACATTCTCATCCCCGCGGACGACGTTGTTGAGGTAAACGGCGTAAAGGTGCAGTTTGGGGAGAAATAACGGCAGATCACAAAAAGTCCGGCTTACGCCGGGCTTTTCATATATTCCACGGCGAATATTACCCCGCGTTGCTAGCAGTAAAGCTCAGCGTTGTGCGGCAGACGGTCTCAAAATGGGAGCAAGGTTTATCGGTGCCCGATAAAGCAAACCTCCGCACAGCCCAAACCGTGCGGAGGTTTTATATTATAATATTTGCTCTATTATTCGCTGTGTGCTTTTGGGTAGCAGCGCAAACGCCCGCTCTTTATCGCCGGATGCAAGCAATCTGCGCACATTTGACGCACTCACCGCGCAGCCGTTTATCGTGAGTCTTTCTGTTTCGCGGCATTTTATGCCGTGCTTTGGCAGCGTATCCATCAGCACGCGGTTGTATTCGTTCGTCACGGTGCTGAAAGGCTCGCTGCCTATAAAGCGGCGGCTTATTGAAAGCGCGGCGGCGATTTTTATGAACACGTTCGCGTCAAGCGCCGCCTGCACCGCCGTTGCGTCCTCCGTCCGTTTAAGGAAGTAGGACGGAAATACCGCGCGCGACACCATGTAAAGCCCCGTTGAATGCACTATTGCCCCGCGTATGTCCTTCACGCCTTCGCGCACCATTCTAAGCCTGTCCTCAAACGAAAATTCTGACGCATCCTCTCGCACCACGAATATATGCATGCTGTCGCAGCTCTCCGCCGCCCTTTGGGCAAGGTATCTGTGCCCCAGCGTAAACGGGTTGGCGTTCATAACTATCGCGCCCTGCACGCCGCTGCCGCGCTCAAGTGCGGCTATATAGCCGCCGAACCCGCCGCGCCTGTTTTCCATCAGCACCGCCGCATCGCCCGCGCGCGCGACCTCATAAAAGCCTATGCCCGCGAATATGGGCGCGTTTTTCGCCTTTGTGCATATAAAAACATGGCTTATGCCGCGCATGAACTGATATTCAAGCATGGCGGACACCAGCGTGGAAAGCATATCCTCTCCGCGGCAGCTTTCGTCCACCGCAATGCACCTTAGGCTGCATCCGCGGCAGTTGCCGCAGGCAACGAGCTTCCCTTCGCCGTTCACAATGCCAAACACCGCATCCGCCTGTTCCTCCCGCAGTATGCCGCTGCGCATCAGCAGCGCGTCCCGCTCCGCCATAAGGCGCGCGGAGGAATCTATCCGCACCGCGTCCATTTTATTCAAACCTGTATGGCTTTATCTGCCGCACAACGTCCAGTATGCTGCCGTCCCGCGCCTCAAGCACGGCAACCACCTTATCCTCCCATTCGAGCGGCTCCGGCGTGCCGACTATTGAATACGCAAGCTCCTTCAGCTTTTCTATCGTTGTGTGCTCTATGCCCGCCGCGTCAAGCCACGCGGCAATGTCCGGCCTATTTGGGTTCACGGCAATGCCATGGTCCGTCACAACAACGTCCACGCACTCGCCCGGCGTTGTTACGGTAACAACGTGCTCGCATATCGTAGCCATGCGCCCGCGCATTAGCGGCGTAACTATTATGCAGCATTTTGCGCCCGCCGCCGCGTCCGGATGCCCGCCCGGCGCTCCGCGCAGCACACCGTCCGATCCCGTAAGCACGTTCACGTTAAAGTCTGTGTCCACCTCAAGCGCGGCCAGTATAACAAAGTCAAGCTGATTCACAAACGCGCCCTTATTGGCGGGGTTAGCATACTGCGATGCGGATATTTCAAAATGCCGCGCGTTTTCCCCGGCCGATTTCACGGCGACCTGGTCAAAATCCTGCGTATCTATTATTGCGTTAACAAGGCCGCTTTCAAGCAGCGTTACCGTGGGCGCGGATATTCCGCCCAGCGCCCAGCGCATGGTTATGTTCTTTGCTTTCATCTTAGGCTCAAGGTAGCGGTTTACCGCAAGCGACGGCCCGCCCGCGCCCGTTTGGAACGTGAACCCGTCCGCAAAGTACGGCGTTGCCGCCATAACGTCCGCGCAGCGCGCAGCCATTGTCAGCTCCCGCACGTCGTTCGTCATGCGTGCGGCCTTTGCGGCTATCTTCGCCGGGTCGCCTATCGCGTCCACGCAAACGACATAGTCCACGTCTATCCCCTGTATGCTTGCGGGCAGGTTGGGGCTCGGCACGAGCGTATCGGTTATTATAACAACATGGTCGGCGTATTTTGCATCCGCCATTGCATAGGACAGTACGCCGCAGTCGCTCTTCCCGCCAACGGCGCGGGCATTGCCGAATTCGTCCGCGGTCGGCGCGCCTACGAAGGCAATGTCTATATGCACGTCGCCTTCCTCTATTGCCCTTACCCTGCCGCCGTGGGAACGTATTACGGCGGGCGTTTTCAGCTTGCCGGCCGATACAACCTCGCCAAGCCTGCCGCGTATGCCGCTTGTCTGTATGCCGGTAACTATGCCTTCCTCTATCATGTCGGCTATGGCGTCGTGCGCCGTGCCAAGGCTTGATGCCGCAATGGTAACGTCCTTTATGCCCATCGCCTTAACTTCCTTCATCACCATTGATGCAACGTAGTCGCCGTCCCTGAAATGATGATGGAAGGATACCGTCATGCCATCCTTCATGCCGCATTTTTCTATCGCTTCGCGTATGCTGCCGACCAGCTTGCTGCCCTGCGGCTTTTCGCATATGCGCGCCCTTACGCCGCATTTGGTATAGGTTTCGCCGTCGCGATATCCCGCGCCCATATATACGCCGTGCCTGCCTATAAGTTCATCGGGAATGTCCCTGCCAACTTTGTTTATCATGCTTACAGTTCCCCCTTATACATTCCGCATGCCTTGGCCAGCGCTATTGTACGCTCCGCCCCGGGCAGGAATGCAATGTCTATCATCTTTCCGTCAACCGTGAATACGCCAACGCCCTTTGCAGCGTTTTCCCTTACCGCGCGTACTATCTTTTCCGCAGCCGTTATCTCCTTTTCACTCGGGGCGTATATTTCATGCACGGCGGCTATCTGCCGCGGATTGACGAGCGATTTGCCGTCGAACCCCATCTGTTTATCAAGCAGCACCTCCGCGCGGAAGCCCTCTTCATCGTTAAGATCGGTAAATACCGTATCGAAGCACTGCACGCCCGCCGCGCGCGCCGCCAGCACAACAAGCCCGCGCGCCGTGTTCAGCTCAACGCCCCCGCGCACGGGCGAAACCTGCATCGTGCGCCTTAAATCCCCGCCCGATATGGCTATGCCGAACATGCGCCCGGATGCCGCGGCTATCTCCTGCGCGTTAAGTATACCCTTTGGACTTTCCAGCGCCGCCATCAGCAGCGTTCTGCCCTTTTCCTTACGGAATTCCTCCTCCGCCGCTTCAATGGCCTTTTCAACGGCAATAACGTCCCCTGCGCTTTCGCATTTGGCTATGCGCACGCCGTCCGCCCCCGCCGCCACGCACACGCGCACATCCTCTCGCCAATGCGGCGTATCCAGCCCGTTTATGCGCACTATCACTTCCGTATCGCCGTAATCAACGGTTTTCAGCGCTTGGTAAAGCGAAAACCGCGCCGCGTCCTTCTGGTTTTCCGCAACCGCGTCCTCAAGGTCGAGCATCAAACTGTCCGCCCCGTAAATGAGCGGATCCTTTATAAGCCCGGGCTTCTGCGCGCTGAGGAATATCATGGTGCGCCTTAATCTGAATCTTTCCGGCTTCTTCCTTTGTATCATGCTCACATTTCCTCCCATGGTATGCCCGCCTCAATGCCCGCGCTCCTGTATGCCGCGCATTCCACGCGCGCACGCAGCGTGCATTCAAGCGCGCCGCGGTCGTTCACGTCCACCTCCGCGTTCTCTATGCCAAGTTTGCTCAGCGTATCCAGCACGCTTTGCTTTATCGCCCGGCCGTATTGATTCTGCACGGTGCTTTGAATGTGCAGCACTATGCCGTCATTACCCGGCGCAATGCTTATCTGCGCATCGCTTGATTCAAGCGTGCCCGCCATCGCCCTGTTTATCAGTTGCATATGCTTTCCCTCCGCATACATATCTTTGACAATAGTATACCAGCAGTTGACTTTAACCAAAATCTAAACTATACTAACAAATATATAAGTTTAACATTATAGGAGTGCAGCTTATGAACATAAATCAGGCCAAATACATACTTACCATATTGAACGAGGGCAGCTTTTCCGCCGCGGCAAACAAGCTTTTTCTTTCCCAGTCCGCATTGAGCCAAACCGTGCACGCCGTGGAACAGAGCATAGGCGGCAAGGTGTTCGAAAAGCGGAACAATAAGCTTTCTCTCACCTATTCGGGCGAGCTTTATATTGAGGCGGCGAAGCGGATAATCCAAATTGAGGACGAGCTTTCGCGCGAACTGCACAGCGTAAAAAACGAATGCGGCGGGGTGCTGCGCTTCGGCATACCAGCGCAGCAGAGTATGACGATGCTGCCGCGCATATTGAGCCGCTTCTGCCCGATGTATCCAAAGGTGGATATCGCACTTACGGAGCAGGGCTCCAATATGCTCACCGCCATGGCCGCGCGGCAGGAAATAGACATTGCCGTCGCCCGCACGGAGCAAAACAATGCACAGCTTGAATACCGCGTGCTGCAGAACGAAAAAATGTGCATAATAGCCGGCTGCGGCACGAATATATATTCAAAATATAAAAACGGGCAAAGCATAAGCGCAACGGACGCGGTCAACGACCGCTTTGTTTACCTTAAATCCGGCCATAATGCCCGCGCCGTGCAGGATATGCTATGTATCCGCCTTGGCGTTGAGTTTCCGTGCTTTATAGAAACCGATTCGTTTGAAACCGCCCGGCGCGTTGCGGCGGACTGTGCCTGCGCCATGATCGCGCCGTATTCAATGGCCGTGACCGATGCGGATGCGTTGCACGGGGCGAAGGTATTCCCGCTTACCGATGAAATAAACGTGCTGAACACCTGCCTTGTATACAGCAAAAACCTGCACCTGAAGAAGTACATGCTGGACTTTATAGAACAAATAGAGGCGCTGTATGCCGAAAGCGGGCTTGAATAATGAACGCGGCGCTGTTTGAAGGGGCAGAAGTGCAGCTTGGCGCAATGCTTGCCGCGCGGGAAGCGCGCATGGCGGCGCAGCACGGCCTTATAAAAAAGCATAACCTGCCCGTGGTTTCGTTCACGCTTAATATTCCCGGCCCCGTGAAGCGGTTTGCGCTTGCGGATATGCTGTTCGACAGCGGCGTAGACATGATAAACCGCGCGCTGCTCTCCCACGGAATTGCGATAGCGGACGGCATCACCCGCCGCTGCGAAACCGGCTGCGAATACATTGCCGCAATAGACGGCGATGCATACCGCGCCAAGGCCGCATTGACCGCGCTTGAGGAAAGCTTCCCCGCGGCACGGCTGTTCGACATGGACGTTATAACAAATGAGTTTGAGCACGTCTCCCGCGCGGACATAGGCATGCAGCCGCGCCGGTGCTTTTTATGCAGCGCACCTGCGGCGGAATGCGCGCGCAGCCGCCGCCATTCGCTTGATGAATTGACAGATCATGTGCATACGCTCCTTTGGCAATGGTATGCGGATGCTCAGGCGGAGCGCATAGGCCGCACGGCGCAGCGAGCAATGCTTTACGAGCTTGCCGCCACGCCAAAGCCCGGCCTTGTGGACCGGCGCAACAACGGCGCGCACACGGACATGGATTTTTATACGTTTATAGACAGCGCATGCATCACCGCGCCGTATTTTGCCCAATGCGCGCGCGAAGGGTCATGCGGCCCTGCCGATTATGCTGAGCTATTTGCGCGGCTTAAAATGCACGGGCTGAAAGCCGAAGGCGACATGCTTGCCGCAACGGGCGGCGTAAACACGCATAAGGGCGAAATATTTTCGCTTGGGCTTATTTCCGCCGCATGGGCGCGGCTGATACGCTATGGCTCCCCCGTGAGCGCGGGCAGCATATGCAAAACCGCAGCCGATATATTCGCCTCCGCCGCTCCCGATGCGCACGGCCTCAGCGGGGCGCGGCTGTCCGCACACGGCGGCTTTGCATTGGCGCTTAATACCGCGCTGCCTATACTGCGGCGCGAAGCACAAAACGGCATGGATACCGCAGCCTGTGCCGCGCTTACGGCGCTGATGGCGCAAAACGAGGACACAAACATAGTCCGCCGCGCGGGAGAAGATGGGCTTGAATATGTAAAACGGCTCTGCACCGATGCCGACGCAGCCGACGCGGACACGCTTATGCGCATGGACGATGAACTTATCCACCTCAACATAAGCCCAGGCGGCAGCGCGGATCTGCTTGCGGCGGCGCTTATGCTTTACTTTGCAGAAAATGATTTATAAGTGAAACATCCTCCGTACCATATTCGGCGCGGAGGATGCTTATTTTATGCTTTATTTACTTGTCGCCCTGGCAATATACCACATTGCCGTCAACAATGGTTCTGTAAACGGTTGCGATGATGTCCGTAACGGGGTTGCCGTTCCATATTACCACGTCCGCGTCCTTGCCCACTTCAAGGCTGCCTACGCGGTCGCCAATGCCGGTATATGTGGCGGAATAGATGGTTATGGCCTTCCATGCTTCCTCCTCCGGCAATCCGTGGCGCACGGCAAGGCCCGCGCAAAGGGGCAGCGCCTCTATGGTGATAACAGGGTCGTCCGTTATTATTGCAAAGGGTACGCCCGCCTTATGCAGTATTGCAGGGGTTTCGAAGGAGCGGTTCATAACCTCGTGCTTAGTTGGCGTGCCGCCCGATGTAGGCCCTACAAACGCGGGATAGCCTTCTTCTGCCAATATGTCCGCAATGAGCGCGCCGTCCGTGCAATGATCTATCGTCATGCGCAGATTGAACTCCTTTGCTATGCGTATGGCGGTAAATATATCGTCCGCGCGGTGCGCATGCGCCTTCAGTGGTATCTCGCGCTTTAGCACGGGTATAAGCGCCTCGTACTTCATATCGAACGCCGGCTCCTTGCCCGCTTCCTTAGCCTCCATATAATTGCGCGCCTTATAGAGTATTTCGCGCAGCATGGACGCTATTGCCATGCGGGTCATGGGCGCCTTTTTGAACTCCGTGCCGTATACGCGCTTGGCATTCTCGCCAAAGGCAATTTTCATTGCCGCAGGGTTCTTTATTATCATGTCGTCAACCCGCCTGCCAACGAACTTTACGGCCATTGCCGTGCCGCCTATTATGTTCGCGCTGCCGGGCGTGGTAACGCCGCTGGTCACGCCCGCCTTTATGGCGCGCCTGAGCTGCGGATCGTACGGATTGAATGAATCCATTATTCTAAGCTGCGGCGTGAGCGGGTCGTTCTTTTCATTATGGTCGGGCGATATGCCTATTGCGCGCGCGGAATCGCCCGTGTGGCAATGCGCTTCCACTATACCCGGGGTAACAAGGCGGCCTTCGGCGTCTATAATCTCGGCATCCTCGGGCGCGTCCACCTTAACGCCTATGCCGGCTATCTTGCCGCCGTCTATAAGTATTTCGCCGTTGGCGATGTCCTCGCCCGCCATGGGGCGGATGTGTGCGTTTTTAATGAGCAGCATTGGGTTTCCTCCTTAGGTGAATTGTTATATGTAGTTTACCATTTTCCGGCAATAATACACAAGTTTTTTATCATTTAATTGACATTCACGCTTTTAAATTGCTATAATATAAAAAATATCTTCCGCAGCTTTGTATTATTAAGGATTTATACCGCGTTACAGCTTATATTGATACAAAGCTGAACTACTTGATTTACATATAGTGTAAACGTAAAAAATAAAAAGGGAGAAGCGCACATGGATTTAATCGACCGGATCAATGCCAACTACAACAACCTTTCGCGGGTTCACAAGCGCATAGTGGATTATATTACCGATAATCCGGACCGCGCGTGTTTTCAATCACTCAAGGATTTCAGCGACAGCGTGAACGCCTCGCCCGTTACCGTGCTGCGCTGCCTTGACAAGCTGGGTATAAATGGTTTCCTTGATTTGAAAAAGGAGCTTAGGGCATATACGCGGCAGAGCGTGTATCCCGGCAAGCGCCTTGCATCGGCCCTGAGCGGGCTGAACAGCACCAGCGATATTGTTCACCGCGTGGTGCAGGCGGATCTTGACAATATCACGAATACGTTTGAAAATCTCAGCTCGCGCGACATGTACCGCGCATGCGATATATTAAGGAACTGCGGGCGGGTGCATTTGGTTGCGCAGGGCGTGAGCAAAACGCTGCTGCCGTTTTTGCAGAACCGGCTCAGTTCGCTGAATATAGACGTGCAGATATTCGATGTGGACAGCACCATTTTCCTTACCAACATGCTTTCCGGCATCCGCACGAACGATGCTTTCTTCATGCTGTCCTTCCCCCGCCTTGACAACAGCCGCATGCCCTTCCTTGCGGAGCAGCTTGTTAAGCACAATATCCCGATAGTGTGCATAGCGGAAAACCCTGCATCGGCCGTTGCGCGGCACGCCACCGTAACGCTTATATGCCAGGCCGATACGCCGATATATTACAATTCCTATTCCGCGCCCATGGTAATGGCAAACGCGCTCGTATCGCTCATGGCAGGTCAGATGAAGGACGATGTGCAGGCATTTCAGACGCAGATTGAGAACCTGCGCAGCGAATATACAGCGTATTCAAAAATGCATGACGGGAATGAATCCTCCACCCAGGATGATGCAAACGAGGAGGCGCCTAAGCTTATGGAGGAACGGCCCAAGCGCAAGCGCGGCCGCCCGCGCAAGGTTGCGCCCGCTCCCGCGTGTTCCGCTGTTAAGGCAGATGATGAAGGCGCGGCGAACTGAACCCATTACAAAAAAGTAAATCAAACAATTCATTTTGCAATTCGGAAAGAGCGGCCCAACGAACCGCTCTTTCTGAATATCTTGCAGTTATCTCCACTCGGCGTAGATTTTATCCGGCCGGGACCACTTGTACTCCACAAACGGGTTTTCGCGTATGTTGCCCTTGCGCACCCAGAAGCGGCGCTCGGTAGCATCGATTATGAAGCAGGCAAGCGTTGCGCATTGCTCTATTTCCTTATCGCGGCTGTTTCGCTGGTTAAGCACGGATTCGGGCGCGCCGAAAGTGCAGTTTAGCACGGATATCATGTCCGCTATGCCTATCTTTTCCTTGCCGCTGAGCAGGCGCTTTATGGTATTGTAGCGGTTCACGCTGCTGCCCTTGCGCCCGTAAAGCAAATGCCCCTGGGAAAGGAAATGGTTAGTGTGATACGTCAGACCGTTTTCGGGATAGAGTATCTGCGCGCCGTTGGCGCCGGCCTCTATGCACATCATGTCCCCGTGCAGATTGCCGTTGGACACAAGGAAGTTCATTGGCGCCATGTGGCGGATGGAGAACAATATGTCCAGGCATTCCGCCCAGTTGCCGGTGCTTATAAACTTGCGGCGCACTATCGCGCTCGGCACACCTATGGGGTCGGTCTCAATTTCGCGCGGCAGGCTGTTTATTGCCAGTCCAACGCCCGCCTGGTTCATGCCGTAACGCGCAAGCTGGCCCGCTTCCGTAAGGCAGAAGCAGTCCGGCCCGTTGTCCTGCAATATCTCCAGCACAACGCCGTGTTCTTCCGCCCAGTAATACATGTCCCAGTTCTGCGCGGTTAGCACATGGCCATTTGTGGTGCGCTCGGGCAATGCGCCTATGCAGGAACATTCCTCCGCATCCTTATGGTGCCTGTCGTCGTGCGATCCTTCAAAGCGCAGCAGCTCGCTGCGGCAGTTGATGGCAAGTATTTCGTCAAATGAACGGCCGCAGCCTTCCGCTATGCCGTGCATCTCCTCCATCAGTTCCGGCGCAAACGCCTCTATGGCGGGTATGAACTTGGCCGCCATTTGTATTGCGTAATCCCATGAAAGGTTGGGCTTGTTGTTAAAATAGCGCTCGTAGTCGCCTATCGTGCGATCTATCAGCTCGCGGCATTCCCGCCCGTATGTTACGCCGCGCTCATGCGGCGTGCCGGAAAGGACTACCTTCTTAAACGTGTTCACTATATGTATACCTCCACAAAATCATCTGTCGCACAGATGGCACGCCACAAAGTGGCCGGGTTCTATTTCCCTCAGCTCCGGCTGTTCAGCGGTGCATCTTTCCATGCACTGCGCGCAGCGGCCCGCAAAGCGGCAGCCCGGCGCAGGGTTTACGGGGCTTGGCACGTCGCCTTCCAGCAATATGCGCTCCGTCTTAACGTCAAGCCTGGGGATAGGCACGGCGGAAAGCAGCGCCTTGGTATACGGATGAACAGGATTTTTGAACAGCTGTTTGCAGTCCGCAAGCTCAACCATGCGTCCAAGGTACATTACCGCTATGCGGTCGGAAATATGTTTAACAACGCTCAGGTTATGGGATATGAACAGATACGTCAGTCCTCTGTCCTTTTGCAGCTGCTGCATAAGATTGAGCACCTGTGCCTGAATGGATACGTCCAGCGCTGATACCGGCTCATCCAGCACAAGAAATTCCGGATTGAGCGCAAGCGCCCTTGCTATGCCAACGCGCTGGCGGCGGCCGCCGTCAAGCTCGTGCGGATAGGCATTGACCAGCCTTTCGGCAAGGCCAACCGTCTCCATCAGTTCATATACCCGTTCTTCATATTCCTTTTTGCTCTTGCAGACCTTCTGTATCACCAGCGGCTCGCCAATGCTTTCAAAAACGCTCTTCCTGCCGTCCAGCGAGGAATACGGGTCCTGGAACACTATCTGCATCTTCTGCCTAAGCGCGCGCAGCTCCTGCTTATTAAGCTTTGTCACGTCCACGCCGTTCAGCAGCACCTCGCCGCCGGTGGGTTCGTGCAGGCGCAGTATGGCGCGGCCTATGGTGGACTTTCCGCAGCCTGATTCGCCCACAAGGCCCAGCGTTTCGCCCCGCTCAATATCGAAGCTAACGTCGTCCACGGCATGCAGCAGGCCGTTCTTGGTGTTGAAATACTTTTTAAGGTGTTTTACTTCCAGCAGCTTATCAGGCATTTTCGTTACCTCCGCCGTTTATCAAATGGCACGCCACAAAGTGGCCCGGTTCAATCTCCACGTTTTCCGGATGCTCCTGCCGGCAGCGCTCGGTCGCATAAGGGCAGCGCGGGTTGAATCGGCAGCCCTGCGGCAGATCGGTAGGATCTGGCGTAAGGCCGTTTATGGGCACAAGCTCGTTCTGCTCGGTGAATATATCCGGTATGCAGGCAAAAAGGCCCTTTGTATACGGATGCGTGGTGGAGTTGAATATATGCTCCCGCGTGCCGTACTCAACAACCTCGCCCGCGTACATTATGGCAACATAGTCGCAAATTTCCGCCACTATGCCAAGGTCGTGCGTTATCATTACCATCGCGGTTTGATACTGCGCCTTCAGCTTTTTCATCAGCTCCAGCACCTGCGCCTGAATGGTAACGTCAAGCGCGGTAGTAGGCTCGTCCGCTATAAGGAAGCGCGGGTTGCACGCCAGCGCCATTGCAATTACCACGCGCTGCTTCATGCCGCCGGAAAACTGGTGCGGATAATCGCTGCCGCGCTCCGGCCTTATGCCGACGAGCTCCAGCATGTCGCACGCCTTCCTGTGCGCCTCTGCGCGGCTGCCGCCGTCATGCAGGCGTATAACCTCCGCTATCTGGTCCGCAACCGTCATCACGGGGTTAAGGCTCGTCATGGGGTCCTGGAATATCATGGCAATTTCCTTGCCGCGTATTTTGCGCATTTCCTTTTCGCTTACCTTCAAAAGGTCCTGCCCGTCGAAGAATATTTCGCCCGATACTACCCGTGCAGGGGGAGTTGGAAGTATGCGCATTATGGACTTTACGGTCGTTGTTTTGCCCGCGCCCGTTTCGCCCACAAGGCCCAGCGTTTCGCCGTTGCCAAGCGAGAGATTAAGGTTTTCCACGGCGTGCACCGTGGCGTCATAGGACTGATAGTGAACAGTAAGGTTCTTTATTTCCAAAAGCTTTTCGTTCGCCATTGTGTTTCCCTCCTTAGTCCTTCAGCTTCGGGTCAAGCGCATCGCGCAGTCCGTCGCCAACAAGGTTCATGCTGAACACCGCCGCCATGATGGCAAGGCCCGGGAATATGCACACATGCGGCGCATCGCGCAGGAAGTCGCGGCCAGTGGAAAGCATGCTGCCCCATTCCGCCGTGGGCGGCACTATGCCAAGGCCAAGGAAGCTCATGCTGGCGCAGGAAAGTATCGCCGCGCCTATTCTAAGCGTTGCCTGCACGATAAGCGGGGCAAGGCAGTTTGGCAGAATATGCTGCGTTATCAGGAAAAAGTCGTTCGCGCCCGCCGCGCGGGAGGCTTCAACAAAGTCCTGACCCCTAAGGGAAAGTATGCTCGCCCTGACTATGCGGCAGTAGCCAGGTATGCTCGATACGCCGATTGCTATCATAACGTTCTGCAAGCCTGAGCCCAGCGCCGCAACGATTGATATGTTCAAAAGTATTGTCGGGATGGACAGCAAAACGTCCATGCAGCGCATTATTATATTGTCTATCGTTCCGCCGTAATAGCCCGCTATCGCGCCCAGCGTAACGCCGCCGATGAGCGATATGCATATTGCAATAAGGCCTACGGACATGGATATGCGTGCGCCGTAAATTATGCGGCTGAGTATATCCCTGCCCAATTCATCCGTGCCGAACCAGTGGCCCGCGCTTGGGCCCTGCAAACGGTTGCGAGGATCCTGCGCATTGGGTTCATACGGCGAAATTATCGGCGCAAGCACAGCGCACAGCACCAGTATTATAACAATGCAAAGGCCAACTACCGCGCGGCCGTTTTTCCTGAAGCGGCGCCATGTTTCCTGCAATTTGCTGCGCTTCTTGGGTACGTTTGGTTTGGTTGAAATCGCGCTCATCCTTGCACCCCCTTATTTATATTGCGACCGCACGCGCGGATCGACATATGCATACAGTATATCCACCACCAAGTTGACAAGGCAGAACGAAAGCGCAATCACCAGCACGCCGCCCTGAACAACGGGATAGTTTCTGGACTTTATCGCATCCACCATCATTTTGCCAACGCCGGGTATTGCGAATATGGATTCGATAAGCACCGCGCCGCCAAGGAGCAGGCCGAACTGCATACCGATCGTGGTTATTACGGGGATAAGCGCATTCTTGAGCGCATGCACCGTTACCACCTTAAATTCGCTAAGGCCCTTAGCGCGGGCGGTGGAAATATAATCCTGCCTTATTACTTCCAGCATGCTGGAGCGCGTCATTCTTGCTATGCTTGCGGCGCTGTTGACGCCCAGCGCTATGCCCGGCAGAATAACGCAGGAGAAGGAATCAAAGCCCGATGCCGGCAGCCATTTCAGCTTTACGCAGAAAAGCAGCATCAGCAGCAGTCCGCACCAGAACGACGGCATTGATATGCCAATCATGGAGATGCTCATAACAATATTATCTATAATTGAATACTGCCTTATTGCGGACACGATGCCGAACGTTAGCCCGAACACCACCGCGAAAGCGACAGCAAAGCTTGCAAGTTTAACGGTATTGGGGAAGGTTTGCGCTATGCGCGTGGCAACGTTCTGGCGGGTGGAATAGCATATGCCCATATCGCCGCGCAGAAGGCGCACAACATAATTAAAAAAGCGTTCAAAATAGCCGCCGTTAAGGCCCAGCTCCTCACGCAGAGCCTCGCGTGCCTCCGGCGTTGCATTATCGCCAAGCAATGAGTCCACCGGATCGCCCGGCGTGATATACATAAGCGAAAAAACCAGCAGTATAACGCCAAGAAGCACGGGAATAAGCATGAGCAAACGCCTTGCAATATATTTAAGCATGGTATTGCCTCCTAATGTAATATTCACCGGCAGCACCGTCTGCGTGGGGCAAACGCTGCTGCCGGGTGTTAAAGGGGAAGAACCTTATAATCAGTCTTCGTTGACGAAGTAAAGCTTGGAGTAGTACTCCATGTCATAGGGCAGCACCTTCAGGCCGCGTACATCGGAACGCACACCGTATACGCGCCAGGGGTGGCAGATGTAGATCATGGGGCACAGGTCGTGTATCATGGCCTCGGCCTCGGATACCAGCTTGTTGCGCTCTTCGGCGTCAAGGGTGGTAACTATCTTGTCCAGTATGGCGTCCACATCGGCATCGTTGAGCCAGGTACGGTCCTGACTGCTGCCGCGGGAGCTGCTGTGGAAGAATGCATACAGGCCCTCGCCCGCGTCGCACAGCTTCATATCGGTCGCGGCGGTACCAACTTCGTAGTCACCGGCGTTGAGCATGGTGGAAAGGGTGCCGCTCTCGGTGGGCTGAAGCACGAGCGTTACGCCAACCTCCGCCCACATGGACTGGAGCATTTCGGCAAACATGTTGTTGGTGGTATTGGCAAGGTAGATGAAGGAAACCTCAAAGCCGTTTTCATAGCCTTCGGCGGCCAGCATTTCCTTGGCCTTGGCGGGATCGTACTCATACTCGGGCAGGTCGTGATTCTTACCCTGGAAGGAGGGAGGAATGGGGCCGTTGGCCTTTTCGCTGCTCTTTACGCCGTATATGGTTTCGCGGATAAGCTCGGTATCGGTCGCATGGTACAGGGCCTTACGGACGTTTACATTGTTAAGGGGTTCAACGGAGGTGTTGAAGCAGATATAACGCAGCGTGTTCTGGGCGCCGGCGAGCACATACATGTCGCTGCTTTCCTCAACGCGGTCTATATCGGTGGTCTGGAGACGGCAGTTCAAATCTATATCACCGGTCTCAAGATTGATGGTACGGGAGGTGCCTTCGGTCATTATCTTCAGCACAACGGTCTTAAGCTTGGCGGGTTCGCCCCAGTAATTTTCGTTGCGCTCAAGGGTGATGCTTTCGCCGGCGGTCCAATCGGCAACCATGTACGGGCCGGTACCTACGGGCGCGCGGCCGTGAGCATCCTCACCCATTTCGGTGATGGCCTTTTCATTCACTATGCACATAACGGCCTGGCAAAGCTGAGCCTCAAGGAAGGCATAGGGCTTGGTGGTCTTTATGTTCACGGTGTAATCGTCAACCGCTTCCACGCCGCTCAGATCAATGTAGGTCAGGGCGCTTGCGCCGGTGGTGGTGTTTGCAAGGCGATTGATGGAATACACAACGTCCTTGGCGGTGAAGTGCTCGCCATTGGTAAAGTTCACATCGTCGCGCAGCTTGAACTGCCAGGTCAGGTCGTCAATAGCTTCCCACTCGGTGGCAAGGTTAGCCTGGGGGATGGCGTTCTCGTCAAACTTGAGCAGAGTGTCGAGCACGTTGCGCATGATTATTTCGTTAACGTTGCTGGATACGCCGCCGGGATTGAGCGTAGCAGGCTCACGGTCAACGGCTATGTTGATGGTATCCTTGTCGGACACGGTCTCGTTGCCTTCGGTCACAAGTTCCGTATTTTGCACGGGAGTGGCTTCCACGTCGGTGGGAGCGTTGGTAGCAGTGGGTTCGTCAGAATTAGCGGGATTCTGCTGTGCGCATCCTGCTGCAAATGCGAATATCATCGCACAAGCGAGGAGCATTGCCAGGTACTTTTTCATGTCATTTCTCCTTATCAGATTACCCTTTTGGGGTTATTGATAATATAACCGCATTCGCATCATTTGTAAAGTACATATATTTTATAATTATGTTTTGTATTTATTATCATTGTTGCAGCCGGTTAAAATTATTCAGGCTGCCAAATTTATTTTTATGCAAAAATCTCCATTTTATGCTTGTTAAAATACTTGACTTTTTGTCGAATCTGCTGATATAATCTGCATAAAATCAGTATCATGAAATTTTATCTTGCTATTTGATTTGATTTATTTTGCAAACGCGGCTGAAAGGAGGTCTACCATGAACCTACGCGAGCAGCTATATGTGTGCGCAATCGCAAAAACCGGCAGCCTTACCGCGGCGGCCAAAATACTGAATACATCGCAGCCTAATCTGAGCCTGTTCCTAAGCAACCTTGAACGCTCGCTAAACATCAAACTGTTCGACAGGATTGGCAAGCAATTCCGCCTTACATACGCGGGTGAGTTATACGTTGCCAAGGCGCAGAAGATGATACGCCTTAAAGAGGAATTCGACGCCGAAATTTCCAGCATTGTTGAAAACATCAGCGGGCGGCTGAGAATGGGCTTTCAGTATTTCCGTTCTTCCCGCCTGATACCGCCGCTGGTATCCGCATTTTCGGAAGAATATCCGCATGTGGAGTTCAGCTTTGTGGAGGATACCGTATCGCGGCTTGAATCCATGCTTTCGGACAACACGATAGATATTTTCTTCTGCAACTGCCCAACGAAGAAGTCCGAATATGAGTATCACCCTATATATCGAGACTCCGTGCTGTTCATGACGGGCGTTGACCACCCGATAGCCTCGGCCTATCCCCTGGCCACCACTGCGGACGAAGGCTACCCGTGGATAAGCCTGAAGCTGTTTGAAAACGAGCGCTTTTTCCTCAGCCGCAGCGGCGGCAGCCTGCGCGCGTTTACGGATCAAATACTCGAATCTGCGCACGTTTCGCCAAAGCACATAATTACGCTCGATAAAGTGGAAACCATAATGGAGTTGGTCTCCCGTGGGCAGGGCGTTGGCTTCTGCGCAGACAGTTACCGCAGCTTTGTTTCCCTTTCGCAGCCGCTGCACCTGTTCTCCGTCGGCAATGAGATGAAACGCATAGACTTCTGCGCCGTTAACATGAAAGGCAAGGTTCTCACGCCCTATGCCAAGCGCGCCATAGAAATAGTCAAGGAAATCATGGACGGACAATTATATTAAATTCAAATTAAACCAAAACAGACCCACCAAGCACGGTGAGTCTGTTTTTATATTGTCACCTTATTCTTCCAGCAGGTATCCGCTTTCTTTAAGCTTTTGGGCGAAGGAGGAATACGCTGCCCGAGCCGTTTGCTCATCTATGCCGTATTCTTCCGTCAGCGCGGCGATTATTGCCGCTTCGTCGCGCCCAAGCTCAAGCTGTTTCCACAAAAACGCAGCCGTTTCGTTCAGCGTGTGTGCATACGGCGCTTTGCCGCGGGCGCTGCCGCAGGCCACCAGCATTGTTTCGCCGCACACCTCCGTGCGCACTATTCCGGGCAGAATGGTATACTTCATGCGTTGTACATCTCCTTTGCAAGCGTATCGTGGCACAGCCGGGCAGATGCTTCATCTCCGCGGTTAACAAGCTGCCACACCGGCACGGTTTGCAGCAGCCGCTCTTCCAGCGCGCAAACCCGCCGCACATCAAGCGGAGTAGACCGCGTGAACAGGAACTGCATGAACAGTTCCGCAACGGCTTCCTTCGGCTCAACGCGGCGCATGGCGTTTTCCTGCCCCTGTTTAAGCATTATTATACCGCCGAGCGGGGCGGAGCGCATACTGCCCATGTTCTCCTTGCCGCGCCAGGGCGAAGGATGCACGCTTATGCCCTCCTCCGAAAAGTCAAGCACGGGTTTATCGCCGTTTATGATGCTTATCTCGCTGCCATATTGGCGTTTCCATTGGATATAATGCGTGGTTTTGCCCGTGCCGCTGAGCGCCGTCAGCAGCCATGCCTTCCCGCGCCATATGAACGCCACGCCATGGAATATTGCCCGTTCAAACGGCAGCAGCGCATCGCACGCGCGGGTACACAGCTCCATGTGCTCCACATACGGCGCGGTGCTGCCTTCCTCATACAGCGGCAGCAGCCGTTCCACCTCCGCCGCGCTCACGCCTACGCTTGCCAGCGGCATATCGCAGCACGCGAACGGCATATACGTGAGCATATATTCATTATGCGCGCAGCTAAGCATCAGCGGCACGCCGCCAAGTCTTACACTAATTTCCATAATACTAAAACACAGCGGAGAGATCCGTCAGACCCCTCCGCTGATTCTCATTGGGTTAGTCCACTATGTCCTTAAGTATGTTGCCCTGGGGGTCAACGTTCACTATCGTGCCATCGGGCAGCATTATCTCGCTTATGCCCGGGCCGATGCTGTGAACATGTGTTTCGCCGGAGCGATAAACGGGTACCTGCGTCTCGCTGGGCGTGGGCAAGGGGCTTGCAACATCAGGCATTACAAAGCCAAACTTCTTCATTCTGCTGTCCCCCTTTCTTAACCTTCAAGGCCGACCCACTGGCGGTATACCAGCGTGCGGGTCTCGCCGTACACAACGGTGGTGCCGTCAAGCGCCACATAGTACGGGGTAACATTTAGCGTCATGCCGTCCACAAGGCCGTCCAGCAGCATATTGCAGCTCATCAACATTGCGCCGTTCACGCTGCCGCCGAAGAGATAGTTCGCGTCGTAACCATCAACGGTCTCGGCCGCTTCTTCGCACTTAACAACCTCGCCGTTTATCACGAAGCCGTATTCGGTGCACTCGTTCACGTCTATGGCGGAGATGAACTTAACGGTATTGGTCATCATCTCGTAGGTGTACTGCGCGCGCAGATACATAGCGTCGTTGTTGAGCGTCATATCCGGCGCTTCGGGTACTTCCGGAATTTCGGGAGTTACGGGTACCTCGGGCTGCACGGTTTCGGGCGCAGCGCTCAGCACGGCAACGCTCTCAACGCCTATGGTATTGGTGGTAGCAGCCCTATAGATGCTCACTGCAGAATTGCTGTCAACGCAATTGGAGATCCCTATATCGCCATTGCCAACGCCCTGATAGTAGCAAGTCCTTGCTGCATAGGCGCCGGTAACCTTTATGCCGTCCAGCGTTACCCAATAGGGCTGATAAGCCAACGCCTTCTCAGCATTCGTGGTATAGAAACTGGTCATGTCTACGGTATGCATGATTACATAGCCGCCACGCTCCATGTTATCAGCATTAGGTTTTGCTACGCTCCATGTGCCATCTTTTGCAACATACATTTCTTCCTTGACTTCTTTGTTGTCAGTATAAACAGCCTGAACCTTGTCATATACCTTGCCGCCATCGCTTGCGAAGTTTGTTCCATCAACGGTAAAGCCAACTTCGCTGTACATATTACGGTCAACAGAGCTGGTCAGATACAGGCCGACCACATTCAGGGTGCTGCCGTTTGCGTCAGGTGCAGCGTTCGGGTCATGCCGCGATACAACATACGCCCTCGGCTTCAGGTAATTCTTATTTACCTCCCAAATGTAGTACTTCTTGCCCTTTACGGGTGTGAAGTTGATGGCGTTTTCTTGACCGAAGTTATACACGGTTTCGCATTTTTCATCGTCAAACGTACCGCCGTAGAGGTAGCCGGGGGTGACGGCTGCGGTGAGGTTCGCCTTGCTGTCGGTCAGGCGGATGGTGTCGGTATTGTTTAAGCTGCCGCTCTGCACATGGCTGATATAGTAGCAGGGATAATAGTAGAATATTATCTCATTCGTGCCCGTGCCGATTATGATGGACTTCTGCTTAGGCTGATCTTCTATCGGCATATAGCCATCGAAAGTGCCTTCGTTACCTATCACCTGTGCGCCAAACAATGCGCTGCCCGTTTTGGATTCAATTGTTTCATTTGTATTTGCATCGACATGCTTGACAGTATACGCAATCGCATTCCTATCGTAATACATGTTCAGTTCAAGGCCTTCTGCCGTTAATACACCCGAAGCAAGAGCAGGATGTTCCGTATGCGCGTTTGCCGGATTCGGATTATAGGTAAATCCGGTTATGGTGATTACGTCGGCAGAATACGTTGTTCCAATATTGCCGACCGCAGAAATCTCACTGTACGGCATCGAAGAATATCCGTTGCCGTCAACGTTCTGTATCCAGTAATTCTTCTGAATCGTCGCGTGATGCTCGTCCTTGGTGTACCAGAACGTTATCACGTTTTTCTCTGGGTCTGCACTGAGTACGAGTCGCTTCTGGTAGCTGTCAGGCATATAGCCCGTAATTACCTTGAACTTCTCGGTAATTATGGCATCGGAGGTTTCCCCTGTCTTATCGGGAGTGGAAACACCGTTCACTACAACAGGCTCGCCGGTTGCCTTATCAAGATACCTTACGGTGTAGCCAACCTTCTCCTTTGCCACATACACGAACGTAAATTCGTTATTGCCATTGATATCCATGGTCAGGGAGTGGCTGCCGGTATGGGGGAAGTAGCCGCTCTGATAACCTTCGTTCAGTTCGTCTCCGGTTTTGGCTTCGAATGTCAGGGTGGTGCCTGCAAGCGCGCTGCCGGTGGTCGGCTCCGCAATTTCGGTATCACCAGACTTATAATAGATGGTGTATGTGACCAGCGTATTGCTGCTCCACTTGGCATAGAGGTTCAAATCCTTTACAACGGGCATGGAGAAGTCGAACGCCTTTTCAACATTGCCGTCCATATAGAACCAGCCCACGAACACATATGAGCCGTTTTGGGGATCTGCGGGCGTATTCGTTACCGCCGTGCCATGAGGAACGTTGTCCCATGTATCTATCGGGTCGTTCTCCTCTATCTTTTCCTTTGTTAGGAAAGTCTTGACCGTGTGGGTCTTGGGCACCCATTTGGCGTAGACGGTTACGCTCGCCGCAGGCATCTTTGCATTCCAGTCCACAGGCTTTACGCCTTCAGGATCCTGATACCAACCCGCGAACTCGAATGCATTCGGCTCAAAGTTGGAAGGATATGCCGGCACAAAGCTTTCACCGCCGGAAGTACCAAGAGCGGCTTCAAACTTTACCTTGCTTGTTTTGACTTCCGTATTGTTGCTTATAAACACAAGGTCATAGCTGTTGCGCTTATAGTAGAACTTAGCGCCACTCCACTTTCCAGCTTTCCCCGGGTTTGAAGGCAGGGGATTTCCATCACCATCTGTGCCGTGGTCATAAGTAAAGCCTTCCATAGGGTAGAAGTCCTCTGCTGTTATTGTAAGGTTTGATCCGCTATATGCAACCACAGTATGTTTCAGTACATACTTGCCGTCCAAACCCTCGGTATAATAATATGCCGACTGCGCGGTATTGCTTGTTTCCTGGCAATAGTAAGTCCTGTTCTCTTCAGGCATTATCTGCAGGAATGACGTCCATGGTCCAGCGCCGCTGTAATTTGTACTCCACAGACTGCCTTTCGCCGCAGCATTCATCGCCAAAAATCTGCTGCCGATATCAGCGCCCCATTTGGCGGTAATGGTACCGGTTTTTTTATATCCCTCGCCAATTCCCAAAAAACCACTGTGATAATCATACTTAAACGTAAGGGTAAACTCCTTGCGGTCATAGTATACATTCAGCACGGAAGAACCGTCTGCGGCAACAGTGGTTTGTTCGACACGTTTAAGCTCCCACAGTTTCGTTCCCATGTTCAGATTTGTGCCGGACGGTATTGCGGTCAGCGTTGCACCGACCGGAGCAGTGGTTTCCACAGACTTGATGTAGGAATAATTTTCATCGTCGGCGTTCTCACCCCAGACAACAACAGTGACCTTCGCGGTCTTCTCGGCCTGCCACTTCGCCTTATAGGTGGTGTTTTCTGCCGGAACGGTTGTGGGCACAGTGGGCTCCCATCCGCTAAACGTATAACCGGGCTTAGTGGGATTTTCAACCTTTACGGACGCGCCATAGCGGGCATAGATGGGTTCTACGCCGTAGCCGCCGTCAAGATTAAAGCTCATCATGTAGTAATTGCGGTCGTAATATATCTCGACCACGGTGCTGCCATCCGCCGCCACCTTAGCTTTGGTATTATACAGCAGTGCTGCAAAGCCGGGATATGTTTTGGCAAGGCCATCTCCTACTTCACTCTCGGTGTAGCCGTCAACTTCTTCCGTTTTGTCCAACGTATAGTTGTTGTCCGCAACGTTCTGCAAATAGTGGTTAACAGTAAAGCCTACGTTCGCCGGATAGTAGGTTACTGTATAAGTCATGTTCTCGGTTATGTTGTTAACAGTAACATCAACGGTTGCCTGGTCAGGCTTGTAGCCCACAACCGTCGGGCTCGTTACTGTCTGTTTGAGATTGCTGCCTTCTGCCAGAGTAGCAGTCCACGAAGGTGCGGCCTGCTTACCGCCCTTAAAAACGTAGTTGATGACAACGGTGTATTGTCCTTCCGCTATCGCCAGCGCCGCTATCAGCGAAGACAGCATGAGTACCGCCAGAACCACCGACAGCACTCGTTTGGTTTTGTTCATGCAATTCCCTCCTCCTTATTAAGTTCTTCTGTGTTTTTCCCCCGCTTAACCGAATACGCCGCGCCCGCTGTGCAAGCCCCCTCCCGCCGGCACGGAAAATAAAAGGCTCCGGCACAAGCCCGAGCCACTCGACCTTCTGTCAGCCGCTCAATGTTCGCAACGCACCCGGCTAAGCTTATAATAATTTTACCATAAGCAAAGATTTTTTCAACCTTTTCGCGGCAATTAATTTATTTTCATGTTTTATGTATATTTACAAGGCGCCTTGGCCTCCTCCGCTATTTTTACTTTCTCGTAACCCCGCGTGACCCT